>ERZ772920.1328-NODE-1328-length-12772-cov-5.208776_pt1 | contig 12772 bp, 9 predicted proteins | sample MGYA00511469_ERZ772920 | MGnify/ENA primary metagenome ERZ772920 (study PRJEB29015, sample SAMEA2738069) | human oral metagenome | biome: human oral; feature: human-associated habitat; material: saliva | place: China | collected 2216 ... | reverse complement strand
AAAGTCCCATACTTTTTCCTTCCGTATACCACCGAATCCTTGTGATATATCGAGATTCAAAGGATTTTCAGTACCTTGCTATCTTAACATGGCACTGTAGTTATTTTGAGAGCTGAAACACAGTAAGTTTCTTATGAATCCGAAGATTTGCTCTTACTGCTGGGAAACAAGTACCAGCGCATCCACGCGGGTGCCGGTGCGGGGGTCTTGTACCCTACGGCGGCGGTAGGCACTCACATGCCCGGGCAACTGCACCGGCCCGGCGGTGGCGTGCTCGGCGACAAACTCGTCAAGCGCCTGCAGCCGCTCAAATCCTGGGTTCTCCCCCTGCGCGGCGCGGGTCGCCAGGGCGAGCACGCGCATCCGAAGGGCAGGGTGCAGTACCGCCGTTTCCGCGCGGTTCAGGGCAATAATGACGGGGGTGGGTTCTTCGGGGACAGCATCCGTGGAGTGGTTGCCGGGCACCGTATCAGCCCCGGGGATGTCCGGTAGATGAACCCCGGCGGGCAGCTTCAGGCGGGCGTATTCGGCGGCGGCGAGCGCATCCAAATATTCGGCATCAGGCCCGGCGACTGCGGCGGTTCGCGCTAGGGAGAGTGCCACATCCCCGCCTAGATGCTCTTGCAGGAACGGTAGGATAGTGTGCCGAATGCGCGCGCGCATGAGCGTCTGGTCAGTGTTGGTGGGGTCGTTCCAGGGGGCGACCCTTTCGGCTTCGCAAATATTCAGCATGTCGGCGCGGCGCAGGGCGAGGAAGGGCCGCAGGTAGGTGACTCCGTTTTCGATGCGCACGGGCGGCATTCCTGCGAGGGAGCGTGTGCCCGAACCGCGCCCAAGCCCCAGGAGCACGGTTTCCGCCTGGTCGTCAAGGGTATGCCCCAGCAGAACAGCCCGTGCGCCGGTATTATGCACCGCACGTTCAAAGGCGCCGTACCGGGCGGTTCGCGCCGCCATTTCGGGGCCCATGCTGCCCTGCGGAACCTGCACGCGCTCCGTGAGTACAGGGTGCAGCCCCAGGTTCGTGAGGGTTTCTGCGGTGGATGCGGCAACCTCGGCGGAGTCGGCTTGCAGTCCGTGATCGACCACGACGGCGCCCACACGCACATCGGAACGACGCGCAAAATGCGCAGCAATGCAGGCGAGCGCAAGCGAATCTGGCCCGCCACTGCATGCAACCAGCACGAGGGGTTTCTCGGTTTCTGCGCCCTGCTGCGATACGGTCGAGCCTCGCCGCGCACGCCCGGTCCCCTTGATGGCGCCTTCACCCAGCAGGTTCGTCAGCGCGCGAGCCAGTTCCCGGCGAGCCTTCCCCACCGCCGGATGCAGCCGCCCCTGCCGTCCATGTTGCATGTGTTGTCCTTCTCTGTTGTATATGCCGTCTACAGACAATTCCGCAAGAATCCCCCCTCCTGGGGCGATTCACGGTAGTTATGGTGTGATGAGACGATACACCGTATTCCGCGGTCCCGCCGATGCGTCCATTTCCACGTATCCTTCACGCATAAGTGCGTGAAGGACGTAGCGTACCTGTCGCGCCGTTAACCCGGTGAACCGCGAAATTTCGGTGACGGATCGGTCTTGCCCTTCAAAAGCATCCATGACCACCTGGGCGTTCTTCAGCGATTTTAGTGTTGGATAAACAGCGCTAGGTTCTGGTTCGTGGGGTCGGGGAAGGTCTGTTACCGTTTGAGGGGCACTATACGAGCGCCGAGATACTTCAGGTATCACATGGCTGACCGATGTTTTAGGAAAGAAAATAATAACCTTGAATTTGACACCCGTATTGATGAATTGCGGCTTGGGAAGCTGGTAGGTGTGCGCGAGTTCAAGAACCTCACGGATTCCACCGCCTTCGCCCTCGATAACTTGAGCTCCGTCGGGTGTGCGCAGATGACGCACAATGTTGTAGAGACGCTGATTCACTGCAACCTGCGCATGCTCCGAGCTTTCCAGTTGACGGACAGACAATCCAATAACGCCTCCAGGGCTTTCGACCACGAGGCGATCCGGCAGGATTCGCACATGAACGCTTTTGCCCAGTCCCAAGGTGTAGGGTCCCAAGTTCCGGTGTACAAGCGCATTAGCGATAATCTCTCGGGCGATAGCAAGTGGAATGATGGGAACGTTCCTGAGGTTGCCGTCGTCCCCGTAGTAGGCGGTGGTAGGTAGGTTCCCTTCCGTCCAGCGGAGCATATCGCTGAGCATTTCGGGGAGGGGGCCATCAAATGTTTGCAGGTTTTGGTGCCGCCCGGGAGCATCTGCCGGAAGGATGACGGCTGCGGTTGCCTCGAGTGCCGGGCGTGGACCCTGCGGGTAACTCGCGAGCGCATAAAGTCCAGCAAGGGTAAGTTCACCGGATGCAGTTGTCACGCTTGTCTGGCGCAGTATGTCAGTATCGCTTTTCTCACGCAGACGTCGGCTTGTTTGGCGGATGGCTCCCACATATTCCTGGGTGAGCGATTGGTCGAGATTCTGCGCGCTGGTGCCGGGTACGGGGGCTTCATCATAAGAAACCTGCTCGTCAGCGTGAAATTTGGCGACTTCGAGCATCCGCAGTTCGGCATCGTTCATAGGGTAATCTCCATCAGCCTGCCGCAAATATGCTTTGCCTTTGTAGCGGGCTGGTTTATCGCCGATGGGTAATCCTTGTACCTCGGCGACGAGAACAGTTTTGCCGTTAAGAACCGGGGTAGAAAACTCTATGTACGGTGATGGGGAGATATTATTGCGAGCCAGCGATACGATACTTGCCTGAAGTTGTGCCGGTTTTTCAATGTCCGTAATGGCGAAATTGTCTTTTTCATCGACTCCGAGAATGAGGGTTCCGCCGTCAGGCATATTTGCGAAAGCGCACAGAGTTGGACCTAAGTTTTGAGGCATGCCGCCGCTGGCTTTTTTGAGTTCGAGGTAGGGGCTGTCACCACCGTGAGAGCGAAGAGCATTAAGGGCCGTCGTAATATGTTCTGCAGTCCACTCCATAGTTCTGGTGTTCCCCTAATGTTGACAGAATTTTGTTACGTGACATGTTATACGACAAATTTTGTCATATAACAGGGCATTTTGTCACATAAAGTGTCACGTAAAAGGGTTTTACGTGACAAAATGTCATGTAAATCTAGAGTTTTGTCACGTAATTTTGTCACATAAACATAAGACTCACAGCGATTAGTCCCGCTTTATACCGGGGATTTACGGGCATATATACCATATGAACACACCCATGTTTCGTGACATTTTATGTGACAAAAATTGTCACGAAACACGCGGTTTTGTCATATAACCCGTTCTGGGATTACGCGGTATTCTCTTCGTCCCTATTACCAGCCACGGCCACCTTGGCGTCCTCGTCCAGCACACGCTTGATCCAGGCGTCGGGGTTGTGAATCTCCCGCTCGGTCGGCAGGTTCTCGGGCCGCTCCCACACGACGTTGAAGCGTTCCATGCCGACCGCATCCACAATATGCTGCACGAACTTCTGCCCATCGCGGTACTGCGCCATCTTTTTGTTCATGCCCAGCAGCCGGTAAATGAGCTTCGTGAGGAACTTCTGGGTTGAACTGCGGCGGTTGAACCTACGGCGAATCGTCTTGACGGTCGGCACAATCTGGGCGTCCACGGCATCCATCACCACGTTTGCGTGCCCCTCAAGCAGGCTCATAATGGCTGTCAGTTCGCTCGCGATTTTGCGTGCCTTCGCGGTGGCTTCTTTTACAGGATGCGCCCGCCCCTCCCCGGGTTCTTCGGCGCGGGCCTGGGCTGCGGCACGGAACGCATCTTTGAGGTCGAAAGTGCTGGCGGCGCTATCGCCCAGCTCCGTAATCTTGGCGAGAAAATAGTCGCGCAGCCACGGCGCGGCGGCGAACTGCACCCGATGCGTCTGCTCATGCAGGCACACCCACAGGCGAAAATCTTCGGGTTCAACGTTGAGTTCACGCTCGACGGAGACCACGTTCGGGGCGAGCAGCATCAGACGCCCACCCGGCTGCCCGTACCCGGCCAGCGCCGCATAGGGTTCATATTGCCCAAGCACTTTGGTGGAGAGGAACGAGAGCACGGCACCGACCTCGAAGGCCAACCCTTCTTGGAGTTTGTCCAGGTCAGCATGCGGTTTTTTCTGCTGGATCTTCTCGAATGCGGGCTTGACGAAGGGTACGAGCATGATAGAGAACGCCTGCGCGTTCGCCTTCGCCCAGGTACTTCGATCAACCACCAAAACCTCGGAGTCGCGCAGGTCTTGTGCCGCATCAAGCCCGGTAATGCGGTGCACATGGTCTACGGATTCTTCCGCCGCTTTGCGCAAGGATGCGACCACGCCAGCCATCTCCTGGGGCTTCATGCGCGGCCCGGCGGGCGCCAGGCTGCCCACGATTTTGGCGATGCGCTCAACATTTAGCAGGTTCTGTGTGTTGTTCTCGCTCATATGCACAGTGTATCGAACTGTGCTGTGTGAGCCGCGCGGCTAGATGTCCCGCTTTATAGATGTCTGCCCTGAGGAGTCCTGGATTAGGCATGATCTGCACCTTCTACAACGAGGTATATACCCAGCACTTCAGCGGTTTTGAGCACAGACCCAAAAGATGGTCCCGGCTTACCACGTTCAATATCACGAATCGTTTTATCGCTTACACCCACCATATAGGAAAGTTCCAGCTGGGTAAGCCGTTCTTCCTTACGGATGCGCCGCACTCGCTGCCCGAAGTTCTGAGCAAACTCTTCTGCATGAAAAGCCATCGTGTGTGCGGCATGATGGCCGCATCCCCCTTAAAAATACGAATAATAGTTCGGTTTTCAAGAATTTTACACCGCAGGGAGACTAAAAATACAGTAAATACGAACTATTATTCGGAAAAATTTTGAAATTCTCTAGATGAGAAGACACACATACACAAGCGGGAGCGGTTTCTTCATTTGGGAGCACTTTAAGTGCTCCCAAATGAAGAAACCGCTCCCGGAACACGCAGACACTTACAGGTGCAACACAAGAAAGAAGCGAGCTAGGGACGCCTCTCGTCATGATCGAGAGGTGTCCGATAACGATTACCCGGCAGGAACAGATCCTTGACCGCAGGGTCATCAACCTCAGCATTCTTCTGCATCGTCTCAGCACGCTCCTGCGCAATTTCACCAAACATCTCACGAGTCATCTGCTTGGTCTGCTCAATCTTGCTGCGTACCTCTGTCCGAGTGAAACCAGGCTTCCAGGGCTTAAACCATGCCACGTAGGCCAGATAGAAAACTAAGGCACAGACCCCCACCACGACTGCTCGCCCTGTATCTTGAGTTACTACCAGTGCCACAACCAAGTACACCGGTGGAGGCACTAAGATTTCGTATGCAGCAAACAGCCTCCCTCCTGGAGAGGGGTGCTGTGCACGCACCACCAACGGACGCTGCACCAATGCGCGTACTAGCGGAAAGATGAGATAAGAAATCAGTACGGTCTTAGTCGCCTGATACAAAGAGAGGGACAGGGCAGAGAACCCCAATACGGACACAATAGCCCGAGCACCAAGAATCAACAGAAATACGCAAAATCCTTCGAGCAAACCCCCTATAAAACTACCCATCAACGCAGCGCTCAGCGGTACATACTCTGGGTGATCCGGCGTATACTGACTACTCTTCATATACGTATCCCTTCCCGCATTCTCAACGTTTTGGAGTATTTTCACCGCGTATACGGAAGCGCTCCTCGTTTTTCATAATCGAGGGGTATACGGTAGCGATTAGTCGGCAGAAATAGGTTCTTAATAGCTGGGTCATCAACCTCAGCATTTTTCTGCATCGTCTCAGCACGCTCCTGCATCATCCCGGCGTATTCCTGCGCGATATCGCCCACCAGTTCGCGGGTCATCCGTTTAGTCTCTTGAATTTTGTGACGCACTTGGGTACGCGTTAAACCAGGCTTCCAGGGCTTAAGCCACGCCGCGTAAATCAGATAGAAAACTAAGGCACAGGAACCTACTGTTGCCGCCTTGCCTACATCCTGAAACATCCCTAGTGTTACCACCAGATACACCAGCGGCGGCACTAAGATATCGCATGCAGCGAATAGCAGCCCTCCTGGAGAGCCATGCTGCGCACGCACCACCAGTGGACGCTGAGCTAACGCGAGTACTAGCGGGAAGATGAGGTAAGAAATCCATACGATACCAGCGATCTGCAGCCGCGGAAGAGACAGCGCAGAAAGCTTTGAAGCTGGCGCAACAGCCCGAGCACCGAGAATCACGAAAAAGACACAGAACGATTCGAAAAAACCACTGAAATAACCACCCTTCAGTGCTACATACTCTGGATGATCCGGCGTATACTGACGCTCCTTCGTGCGCCCTCCACGCAACATAGAGACGCTGCCCCAGACGAGCGATGCCATATAAAGTTGCGAAGATAGCCTCTGGAAGACAGGCTGAAGCAATTCCCTTAGGGGTGAGTATTGCTTCCCAAGGATTTGCGGCGCATTCACCGACCTCATTGACAAGGTCCTTTGACGGATAGCGTTCCCCATATCAGACGCGCTATTCCAAAGCCGTTTCGTTTTTCGGCTCCGCCCCATGGCTTTACTATATTCCGTTATTGTCTCGGCCAGAGCTGACACGCGCGTTCGCAGGGCGACGACGAACCTAGTTTTGCCGATAGTGCCGTGCGACGTATTACTTACATGTTCGGTACCAAGAACCTTGCGCATTACGTTCGGGGCAGTAGCCCGCGTAGCGACATCAGCACCCGCGAAAATCGCAGAAACCCCTGCTGTGGCAGTTAAACGAATGGCATTTCGACATTCACATACCAAGCCTTTCATTTATACTCCTCACCACGACATATCCATTTCAAGGACGTCATATGCTGCAAATTTCCTGGTGCACAACAAACTCTTAATTAAGAAATACGTAATGCTATATCGCGTACAGATACCCAGATTATGGGCAAATAATCCATCTCTGTATGTATAAAAGATTTAATGAACAGCGTATTATTTCCCACACTATACGTTCACGTAGCGCAGTGCAACGACAATAAAATTAATTTTTAATAAAGCTCCTCGGGAAAACTGCGGATCCATAATAGCAACCGCAAGAACCGCTCTTGCCCCCCCCTAATACAAACGGGAGCGGTTTCTTCATGCGGGAGCACTTTATTTGCTCCCGCATAAAGAAACCGCTCCCGTTATTAACAGGAACGCGAGTAAGACCTAGTGGCCTTCAGCAGCGAAGCGGTCGATCGCCTCCTGAACCATCTTCTCTGCCGCGGCGATGTCGTCCCAGCCTTCGCCCTTCACCCATTTGCCGGGTTCCAGATCCTTGTAGCGCTCGAAGAAGTGCTGAATCTCGGCCTTGAGCTGCTCGGGCACGTCCGCCAGCGACTTGATGTGATCGTAGCGCTTATCGGTGGGCACGCACAGTACCTTCGCATCGCCACCAGCCTCGTCAGTCATGTTAAAGACGGCAACCGGGCGAGCCTCCACGATCACACCGGGAACAATATCAACGTCTAGAACCAACATGGCATCCAGCGGATCGCCATCCTCGCCGAGCGTGTTCTCAAAGTAGCCGTATGCGGTGGGGTACTGCATTGAGGTGAACAGCACGCGATCTAGATACAGACGACCGGTTTCGTGGTCTATCTCGTACTTCACCCGGGAGCCGCGGGGGATTTCAATCGTGACGTCGAGTTCCATGGGAACCTCTTTCTATGAATGTAAGCCTCTGCACCGCGCATCAAGGCGGCGAACAACTCCCCCATTGTACCCCCTGAACGCGTGCACAACACCCATTCAATGCCACAAAAATCGTGCTTTCGATACGTTGCCGCGAATATCACCCACGCTATCCTGGCGAGCCGGTAGCCTGTAGTCCTCGCGATGCGTGTAACCGGCTCGGTATTTCGCGACGGAATTCGTTATGCTCTTAAGATGCGTTCACCCCAACCGATAAACACCCCGTTCACTCGCCGCGCCCTGCTCGGTGCAGCACCCGCGCTATTCCTTGCCGCATGCTCAAACCCAAGCGGCAGACAGTCGCAGGGCGGCACCGCATCCGTAACCCCGTCGGTCACACCCACGCCGAGCCCCACTCCGGTACTGAATACTCAGCAGCTTCAAGACCTGAAAACCCAGCTTGATAAGCTCTTTCAGGAGCGCCCCTACCCCGCCCATTCCATGCTCGTGACCGCCCTTGACGGCATACGCGAGCTCTATGCGGATGCCCCGGATACCCCGCGCCTGCCCGCCTCGAATATGAAGATTCTGACCTATTTTGCGCTCGTGCAGACCGCGCCGGAACGCACTTTCACAACCTCGGTAGCGCAGGGTAAAAATGGGCTGTTTCTGGTGGCAGGCGGCGATACTCTGCTCGTGGAAGGAGCCACGGAACCGGCCACCGCAGGCTCGCCGACGATGCGCGCCGGGCTGAGCACGCTCGCTGCGGATACCGTGCAGCAGATGAACGAACGCAAGGTCGCGCACGGCACCTTCCCCGTCTACCTCGACACCACGATCTACACGGGTTCCGCAACTAACCCTGGTTGGGAGCCTGGTGACCTCGAATCCGGGCAGATCACCCCGATTAACCCGATCGCGCTGGCATCGCACACCGTACCCGGGCAGTCCACCCCCGATAAACCGGCGCGCCCGCAAGACGCCGGAATCGCCGCCCTAGAAGCGTTCGTGAAGGTGCTCAATAAGGCGAGTGAAGAGCATGCAGAGGTCAAAGCAGGGTACGTATTTACGGTTGCCGACCGCCGCCCCCGTGAGGCCGATGCCGAGCAGATCGCTCAGATTCAGTCGGCGTCCGCGCTCGATCAGGCCTTTGTGATGATGTTAGAGTCCGATAATGTGCTCGCCGAGGTGCTGGGGCGCAATATGGCGATCGCCGCCGGTCGTGAGGGCAGCGCATCCGAGGCGCAGAAACTTGTGCGCGAGAAACTGCAGGAGGCGAAGATTTCGGTTACCGGGTTGGTGCAGGCGGATGTGAGCGGTATGTCCCTGCAGAACCGGGTGACGGCACGCACCCTGGCGCAGACCTTGGGGGCGTTGGCGGCGCATCCGAAGCATGAAGAGCTTGAGCGCAGATTCCCGGTTGCGGGTGTTTCGGGTACGCTCAAGGATCGTTTTAGCGGAGAAGCGAATAAGTATGCGCGCGGGCATGTGGCGGCAAAGACCGGCACGCTGTTCACGGCCATTTCGTTATCGGGGTATGCGACCCGCCCAGACGGCACACGCCTGATTTTCGTGAGTCTGCTCAACGATGTCGGCGGTGCGGAGGCTCTGCCCGGTGCGAAGGATACGGTTGATAGCGCCGCGGCGATTGTGGCGGCGCGTACCGAACCGCCCGCGACTCCCGCGGGAACGCCCGCACCTTCGGGCTCGCAGGTACCGGGTTCATCCTCGGCTCCCGATGCGACGGGTTCGGGTTCTGCCCCGAATCCCTCGCAGGCCCCGGATGGTTCGCCTTCCGCTTCGCCCGCCGGTAGCAGCGTGCCGCAGGAGGATGCACCCTCCCAGGCGGCGGAACAAAACCCCGCCGAAGTTCCCAGCTCGCAGTAAAGCATGAATATGCAAAGTATCATATATTTATCTGACTGCCGGGTACGTCCGCGGGCATACAGCAGCCGCGCATCGCAAGCGCCCCTGCGGTTATTCGCGCATATTCACTCACCCCGTTCCGAAGGATAGTTTCATGTCTTCACCCTCTGCCGCATCCGTGCCCGACGATCTGCCGAGAGTCGCCGTTACGGAGCTTTTGCGTGTTCACCACTGCGAGACGGCGCTCTACGCCGATTTTTCGCGGTATACGGCAGGCACCCGGGAAGACGAATACGGCACCACCGCGAGCGGTCCCTCTCATGTCGTGCGTAGTGATAGCGGCGCACCCCAGCTCAACCCCAAAGTTGTGACACTTTTGGAAGCAACACAGGCTTCATGCGTTGCAGACATGAGGAATACGGCGGACGCCGAGGTGGAAATACGCACCGCTCAGGACATGGAACGCTACCCGCTCGCGCGGCTGATCCCGGTGTTGGAAACCCTCACGGAACGCTATGAATTTTTGCGCGCATCGTGGCGGGCGGGTATGGCACTCGCCGATATTCCCGACCTGCTGAGCTGCGGTGACTGCCCGGCGTGTGCGGCACGTGTGAAGGCCGAAGCTGGCGCATCCGAAACGCTTGACGAACCAGAGCTCGTTCCTCATAGCAGCGATGTTTCAGACGAAGAATCCTGGGCGGATTCCGATGATTCCGCAGCGGAATCGACGTTTGAGGGCATTCCCGCGAAGGCACAGCATCCGTACCGGGTACGGCCTGCCGCCCCTGCCGACGACGATGAAGAATATGCTCAGCTTGAGCGCCTGCGGGAACGCCTTGCCGAGCTCGAAAAGCAGAATCAGAAGAATCGGGGGCTATCTGCCGAAAATTCCCGGTTGGCGATGCTCCTCTCCGGTGTCGATTTCTATCGCCGCGAAAAGGCGCCGTTTTGGCGGGATCATCTGCGCCGCCTGCACGAGCCCTACGAGAATTGGGCGAATACGCGCAATTGCGTGATTTTCGAGAATGTTGAGACCGCAACCGATTGGGAGCGCGTGCGCGGGGCGAAAATGCGTACTCTGCGTGCGGTCGCCACCCTGGCGGATTCGCACACTCTCAAGGCCGACGATACCGGGCATTATCTGCTTTATAGTGCCGACGATGCGCCCGCGAAGGCATATGAGAGCATCGATTCCCAGGTTGAGGCATTTCGCGCGACTAACCCGCAGGCTCACGTACCGAGCACGCTGCATAGACTCGGGTTTTTCGGGGCAAAAATTATGTCTCTCGAACCGTATGAGGAACCGGGCGAACCCGCAGAGGGCGCTACTTTGGCGGCAGGTGGCGGGCAGCGTGTTGTGATGGTAGTTGCCGAACGCATCCGCGTGAACGATGAAGAACATGCGGCCTTCCCGCTGGGGCTCACCCCGAGCGCACCCGTAACGACGAAACAGCTAGAGGCGTCGCTTATGCGCGTAGCGGTCGAGGCTGAAGACTCATTCCCCAACGTTGCCGCGACCGGGACGCTTGACCTTATCGAACGCCGCCCGCCGCGACTCAAAACCCGCGAGAGCCTGCCCCAAGAGACGGAGTTTTCTCACGCCGAGCTGCCCACTGTTGAGGCGGTGCTCGCGGCGGTTCGTGACCTTGACCGTTCCTATGTGGCGGTTCAAGGTCCGCCCGGGTCAGGTAAGACCTTCTTGGGCTCGCAGGTGATCGCCAGGTTGGTTGCGGCGGGCGCGAAAGTGGGCGTGGTGGCGCAGTCTCACGCCGTCGTGGAAAATATGCTGACCGCGTGCCTGGAACGTAACCTGTTTCCCGCCGAGCGGGTGATGCGCGCCAAGGGCAAATCTCAGCTCCCCGATTACCCCTGGGTTGAGGTCAGCGATAAAGATCTGACCGCTTTATTGGACAATTCCGGTGGGCTTAGCAGCGAAAAATCCGGTGACGGAACTTCACCCGGCGTTCTTTTTGGCGGGACCGCCTGGGATTTTGCGAACCCGAACCGTATTCCTGAGGGCTCGCTAGACCTGCTCGTTATTGACGAAGCTGGGCAGTTTTCGCTCGCTAACACCCTGGCGGTTGGAAGAGCCGCACGGAACCTGCTTCTGCTGGGTGATCCGCAGCAGCTGCCGCAGGTGGCGGTGGGTGAGCATCCGTACCCGCTGGATACCTCGGCGCTGGGTTGGCTGTCCGGCGGGCAGTCGGTACTTCCCGCTGTATTCGGTTATTTTCTGCAAGTCACCTGGCGTATGCACCCGCAACTATGCGCGCCGGTTTCCGCACTGTCCTACGGCGGGAAGCTGCACTCGGCAGCGGCGGCGAGCGAGCGCATCCTCAAGGTTCCCGCACTGGAAGAACCTGTTATCCCTGCCGATCCCGGGCTGTATATGTACGGCGTTCACCACGAGCACTGCACCGTACGTTCCGAAGTAGAGGCGGCAGCCGTCACGCGCTTAGCGGGCGAGTTCGTGGGTGCTTTATGGACTCCCGGGGCGAATCAACCCGCACGCGAAATCACCGGCGAGGATATTGTGGTGGTCGCCGCCTATAACGCGCAGGTCGATACGATTGCGGAGCATCTGCGCCACGCCGGGCTTCTGGATGCGGACGGTCACGGCGTGCGCGTGGGAACCGTTGATAAGTTTCAGGGTCAGCAGGCACCGGTGACGATTGTGTCAATGGCCTCCTCAAATGCCGGAATGTCGGGGCGAGGCGCAGAGTTTCTGCTCTCCCCTAACCGCCTGAACGTGGCGCTCTCACGCGGGCAGTGGTGTTCCGTACTGGTCGCATCCGACAGCCTGCACCGGTTCGTACCGCAGAGCATCCCCGAACTCTTGGCGTTGGGCGGATACCTGGGTTTGGTACGCTCCGCCACCCCCTGGGGCTCGCCCACATTCGAGTGCTGACAAGGCATATTAGACAGTTCTATGCGGCGCGCACACTCATCGGCACCAAACCCGGCACGATTGTGAGAAACGGCATCGCCCGGGTGTGCTTGCCCCTGCCAACCCGTACCGCGAAACCCTATCAAAACCCGAGGCGCTCAGGCATAATGGAGGGGTGTTCGTGTTAACCTTCATTCAACGTTCCCCACAGGTTTCATTGCCTGCGCTTCTCGACAAGCTCTCCAAGCTCAACCCCCGAGTTGAATTCGCACAAACCTATCCGGACGAAATTCAGGGTGCCTTCGACTGTGCCAGCGACGCACTACACGCGGCGCTCATTGCCGCGCGCGATAACGGCTTCTGGG
>ERZ772920.1327-NODE-1327-length-12781-cov-10.710278_pt1 | contig 12781 bp, 10 predicted proteins | sample MGYA00511469_ERZ772920 | MGnify/ENA primary metagenome ERZ772920 (study PRJEB29015, sample SAMEA2738069) | human oral metagenome | biome: human oral; feature: human-associated habitat; material: saliva | place: China | collected 2216 ... | reverse complement strand
GCTACTACTTTCTTTCATTTTCTCTTTTAATAGGATACCACAAAATAGCAAAATTTGACTATAATATACGCACAGAAAGATGGTACCTTCGAATCCTTGCGGATTATTTTTATAATCGCTGTTACAGGGCACCGGTGCAAGCCTTGGTCTTGCACCTTCGAAGCTTCAAAAGCGGAGTACGGGACAAGTCCCTACTTCGCGTAAGCACAGTGGTTGAATGGAATGAGCTTCACTGTATCCAGTTTGCTCATCCCTATTCAACTTTGTGGGGGAAAGAAAACGAAATACTCTAAATACATTATTGTATTTAGAGTATTTCTGTCTTTCTCCCTCACATCCGATGCAATTCCCTGTTACTGCGATTATAAAATCCGCAACTTTCTTCGGTATCACTTTTTGTGCATTTTATTCAAATCTCTTATAAAAAAATGAAAAAAAGTGTTGCGCCACTCATTTTGACGGAACCTGTGCAGGGTGTTAGAAAGTGCATCCTACCGGGGTTTTTGAAGGTCTTTGGCAATTTTGAATAAAGCATCACTGAGAAAAATTTTTTGATTTTTTCTCGGAATTTTTACTACTCTCTTCTGAAATTGTGCAATGCGGCTAAAACTAGGTTGTTGGCCAAACCGCTAAAAACCGAATCATTTCAACATTTATATTTTACTTTTAATTTTAAAATTTGAAATGTAACATATATGCTACATTTTTATTTTTTGCATCTTCAACAAAAAAACCGCAGCCTTATACGGGCTACGGTTTTCGCTTTATTTGATTGTGTATTGACGTTGATGGTCAACAACGGCTGTTAATGTAATCGGGCTGTTGTCTTCACGTGTGAAAGTTTGTTCACCGCTTGCGTCCACCACTTCTGTGAAGATTTCTTCGTATTCTTCTACTGTCAACATTTTGCGGTTTTCTAGTAACGCTTTATGTTCTGCGATATGCAATTGGTTTTCGAAGCCTTCGACTAATTCGCCGGCGAAGAATTCCCCAACGGCTCCTGATCCATAGCTGAAGAATCCGATGCGGTCTCCGGCTACTAAAACAGAACTGTTTTCTAATAATGAGATGAAGCTTAAGAATAATGAACCTGTGTAGATGTTTCCGACTTGGCGGTTATACACGGCTGCTTCTTGGTAACGCGCTGTGAAGCGTTCTTGTTCCTCTTCGCTCATTTCTTCTAAGAATGGCTTGAAGGCTTTCATCCCCATTTTTGTATATGGTAAATGGAAACAAATCGCGTCAAAGTCTGAGAACTGCGCATTTGTTTTTGCTTGATAATCGTTCCAAACTTCTGCAAAGAAACGGATGTATTGCTCGTTTGAGAACTTACCGTCCACCATTGGATATGCTGAGTAGTTTGGTCTCCAGAAGTCCATCACGTCATCGGTGAATAAGCTTGTTTCGTTATCTAAAACGAGTAAACGTGGGTCACTAGAAACAACCATTGCGACTGCTCCAGCCCCTTGTGTTGGTTCTCCGCCAGAGTTTAATCCGTATTTAGCAATGTCACTTGCGATAACTAATACTTTTGAAGTTGGATTTAAGGCAATATGCCCTTTAGCTAATTGTAAGGCAGCTGTTGCCCCGTAGCAGGCATGTTTTAATTCTACACTACGAACACGGTTTGATAATCCAAGCATGCGTTGCATATAAACCGCAGCTGATTTCGATTGATCGATTCCTGTTTCTGTCCCAAATAAAATCATATCAATAGATTCACGGTCTTTATCATCGATAATGGATAATGCAGCATTTGCGGCTAAAGTCACGATATCTTGAGTCACTGGTGCTACTGCCATTGTAGACTGGCCAATTCCAATCGTGTATTTAGCTGGCTCTACTCCACGTGCCACTGCTAATGCTTCCATATCTAATGCAGTCGGTGGTACGAAGAAGCCAATCTTATCTATCCCTATATTCATTATTGTTCTCCTTTACGAATGAAGCTTCAAACACACAAATTGAGCTTCCTGTTCTTTCTTAGCACACACTATAGTAGCAAAAATTCGCCGTTAGGACAATTGAATTCACCAAATGTTAGGGAATTTAAACAATTCTTTACTAATTATTTGTACTAAATTGATAGGTTTCTTATGCGAAATCTTATAAAATAGAAACGAAATAGGAAATATAGACTGGAAAGGAATGAAAATATGAACGGAAATGATATCGTCATCGTAAGTGCCACACGTACTGCGATTGGTAAATTTGGCGGGCAATTTGCTACAACTTCCGCTATCGAATTAGGAATAACGGTCGCAAAAGCTGCCATCCAAAAAGCGAATCTTTCACCTGAACAAATTGATACAGTCATCTTTGGAAATGTGTTACAAGCAGGTCTTGGACAAAATCCAGCTCGTCAAGTCGGACTTGGTGCTGGACTTCATCATACAAGTACTGCCGTAACGATTAATGAAGTCTGTGGTTCTGGACTAAAAGCCATTATTTCAGCTGCACAAGCCCTTCGACTAGGAGACGCCAAGATCGTCTTAGCCGGCGGTATGGAAAATATGAGTCTTGCCCCACATTTATTACAACAACGCTTCGCTCCAAAAAACGGTCCTGTGACATTAGTAGACTCTTTATTCAATGATGGGTTAACGGATGCCTACTCACAAGACGCGATGGGAATTACCGCAGAAAACATCGTTGAAAAATACGGATTCACCCGCGAAGAACAAGACGCTTTCGCTGTAGCTTCTCAACAAAAAGCCGCTAAAGCGCAAGAAGCAGGACGTTTCGCTAGCGAAATCACTCCTGTAGCGGTCTTCAATCGCAAAACAAAATCCGAAGACTTAATAAAAGCGGACGAATTTATCCGTCCAAACACGACACTGGAGACTCTTGCTGGTCTCAAACCTTCCTTCAAGAAAGACGGAACGGTTACAGCAGGAAACGCCTCTGGAATTAATGACGGTGCCGCTTGTGTCATTATGACAACGCGTGAATACGCAACAGAGCTTAACCTTCCAATTCTTGCAACATTGAAAGGCTATGCCGAAGCTGGGGTCGATCCTTCGATTATGGGAATCGGACCTGTTCCTGCGATTCAAAAATTAGTGGCGCGTACACGAATTCCGCTTGAAAAAGTGGATGTCTTTGAACTGAACGAAGCCTTTGCCGCACAAAGCATGGCGGTCATCAAAGACTTAAAGATTCCAACGGAGAAAGTTAACCCATTCGGTGGTGCCATTGCACTAGGCCATCCAATCGGTGCTTCTGGTACCCGTATTGTAGTCACACTGATTAATGCACTCAACCAACTCGATGGTAAAATCGGGGTCGCTTCCCTCTGTGTAGGTGGCGGCATGGGTGTTGCCATCGCAATTGAACGCGAACAATAGTATAAACAAGAAGAGTTGCCCAAAATTCACTTATAAGTGAATCTTGGACAACTCTCTTTTTTAAATACGAAGAAATAATTCAATTACAGGATTACTTCGAATCTTCACGGATATCTTTATAATATCAGTAACGTTGCACCTGTTCGAGCCGGTGTCTCTCACCTTTAAATCCTCAAAAAGGGCGTACGGAATAAATTCCTACGCCCTTTTAGCACAGTGGTTGAATGGAATGAGTTTAGCTGTAAACAGCTATCTCATTCCTATTCAACTTTGTGGGGGAAAGAAAACGAAATGGCATAGATGCAATTATATCTATGCCATTTCTGTCTTTCTCCCTCGTTTTAATGCGGATTCACGTTACTGCTATTATAGAATCCGTCAGATTCTTTGTAATCCTGTAACTTTATTTTTCTTCGTGTTTCTTTTGTTCGTGGCGCTGTTGGTAATAAGCGCGAATCTCTTCATTTTCTTCGGTCGCATGATAATGCATCTCAAAGCCATTCTTCTTCCAACTTAAAGTAGTCATGAGCTCCTCCCACGTCGGAAAGCGAACTTCCGGCATTTCAAACGGTACCATCTCAGACATATCGAACGAGTCTTTCCAAACTTCAAATCGAGTTGAAACGAGTAATAACGCAATACGTATTAACAATTCACGTTTTTCTTCATCCATCTCCGCTGCTAGCTTCAAGAACTCTTGCACATAATGCATAAATTGTCCGTATACATCATTCACTGTCTCAATTCCAGCAGTAAATAGTAAATCAAAGAACACATTCCAGAACAATTCAAGTTCTTCGTCACTAACCGATGCTGTCCATTTCTTGAACATTTTGTCATTTAACAAACTATTTTTAGTTAATTTTTCCATCTTAATAAACTGACCATCTTCAATACCCCAAGTCATGGCGCTATGTTGCATCGCACCACCAACGGCATTACTTTTGACAATGACATACGGCACTTCTGACTCTAGCATTAGTCCAATTAGTGAATCTTGTGGAATATAACGCGTTGCTAACGGCACTATATTTTGATACCCCTTTGTTTCAAGCATAGAACGGTACAATCCTGGAGAATCAAAGCAGAAAATATCGACAATGCGTAGTTGCACGTCTTCTACTTGAGTGGCCGCAGCATAAAGTGCTAAGTTTCCACCCTTTGAATGTCCTGAGACCATTAAGTCCCCCTTGAATAAACTGGCTTGTTTGGCTAAATACTCCTTGGCATCCGTTTGCGCCGCAACAAGTGGTGAATACGTCATTAGGGAGTCTTCTTTCCAGCCAATCAGCGTATCATCTGTCCCTCTAAAAATAACAAGTCTGACATCAGGTTCTACTTCCACCGTGATGGCTGCGAATTGTTTGGTTGTATCTTTATCCCAAATGCTCACCACACCGAAGAATTTCAACGCTTGGAAACGCGGTGCATCCGCAATCACTTGCGATACTTCATGACGCTCCTCTGTTATCATCATTGGATTCTCATCGAATAATTCTTGTTTATGTTCCTGCATATACTCGGCGATTTCTTTCACTGTGACAAAATTCTCACCATTTTCATCGCTTGGAACAACTTTTTCAAGTGGTAAATACTCTAATTCCGTTAAAACTAATGCGTCGATTTCAGAAAAGGCTCTTTCTTCAAACGAAACGTGCCCAAACTCTTTAATATAATCCAACATGTTTTTCATACGAAAATCCTCCGTTATTTTGAGTGAGTCCATTACTATTCTACTCTGTCATTATGGCACTTGCAACTCTTTTTCCTATGGGGCAAAAAGCCGTCATTTTCTATAGAATTCCCCTTTTTTTCGTGCTATACTACTGAAATGAAATTAAGGGGGTTGTTCTATGAAATTAGGATTCGATAGCGAGAAATACCTTGAAGAACAAAGTCAATACATTCTTCAACGAGTGAACGCATATGACAAACTATACTTAGAATTCGGAGGCAAGTTAATCGGTGATTTCCACGCGATGCGCGTATTGCCAGGATTCGATCCAGACGGAAAAATCAAATTACTTCACCGCCTACGCGACCAAGCAGAGATTATTATCTGCGTGTACGCTGGTGATATCGAACAAAATAAAGTTCGCAGTGACCTTGGGATTACTTATGACCAAGATGTTCTTCGCTTAATGGACGACCTTCACTATTGGGACCTTAAAATCAATAGTGTCCTCATTACTCGTTATACAGGCCAACCTGCTGCAACACAATTTAAAAACTCCCTCGAACGTCGCGGCATTAAAGTGTATACGCACGGCTACACAGAAGGCTATCCGATGGACGTTGAAACCATCGTTAGTGACGCAGGATATGGCGCAAATGAATTTATCGAAACGACTCGCCCACTTGTCGTCGTAACAGCTCCTGGTGCCAACAGCGGAAAACTAGCCACATGCTTAAGCCAGCTTTATCACGAAACCAAACGTGGTCGTCGTGCCGGCTATTCTAAATTCGAAACATTCCCTGTATGGAATTTACCATTGAACCACCCTGTGAACGTGGCCTATGAAGCAGCCACTGCAGACTTAGAAGATGTCAACATGATTGATACCTTCCACCTTGCAAAATACGGCGAAACAACCGTGAACTACAACCGAGACATCGAAGCCTTCCCACTTCTCCGTCGTATTTTGACGAAGATTTACGGCGACGCTCCAATCCCTTACAACTCTCCTACAGATATGGGCGTGAACCGTGTCGGATTTGCTATCACTGATGATGAAGTCGTACGCGAAGCTTCCAACCAAGAAATCATCCGCCGTTACTACGCAGGCCAATGCGACTACAAACGCGGTATCGGAACACTGGAAGCAGCTCAACGTGGCAAGTACATCATGGAAGAAAGTGGACTCTCTCCACAAGACCGTCCAGTTGTAAAAGCCGCTCTTGAAAAAGAAGCCGAAGCGAAAGTTCCAGTAGTAGCCTTACAACTTCCAACCGGCAAAATCATTACAGGAAAACAATCGGATACCATGACAGCCAGCGCAGCCTGCCTACTCAACTGCATTAAAGAATTAGCAGAAATTGGTGACTCCATCCATTTATTACCACCAGTGATTTTAAATGCGATTGGCCAACTCGGAAGCGACGTTCTAAAACACCAACGCCGCTCACTCGATAGCAAAGAAGTGCTCATCGCACTCAGTATCTCAGCAGTCACTAACCCTGCCGCAGAAGCTGCCAAAAATCAATTACAAAACTTGCGCCACTTACAAGCACACAGCACCGTCATCCTTCAAAAAGCCGACGAAGAAACCTTCCGAAGCCTAGGAGTGATGGCAACTTGCGAACCACAATTTGCTGGCACTAACCTTTACTACACAAACTAACCCCAAGCCCTCTCCAATCGGACGAGGGCTTTTTTATTAGCACAATCATCCTCCTAGCACCCGTCTCAGCACTCTCCCTGTTCCTCTAGCTGTCCCTAAGACCTATTCCTCTTTCCAACACCTCTTTCTAGAAGCAGAACTATAAAAGTCTGCACACTCTCCTTTTTTCAAAATAATCTTCGTTGCTTTGAAATTCGGCAAAATAAAGGAAGGGTCATTTATCAATAAGCTCAATGAGCCTAAAATCCACGGATTCTATAGTAGGAATAGTGGCGGTTGTAACCGATGTGAATTAGTGACTCTGGAAATTTATTTCCTAGAGTCACTTTGAAGCTCGGTAGTAGTTGAGACGACAGGCTCAACACGGTACAGCCACTATCACTACTATGAAGATATCCGTAGGATTTAAAGGCGAATCGAACCTTATCCAATCTCCTCTTCTTTGTTCTCTGCACTCGAATTTCAAAGGAACGAAGTTCCTTTATTCATTTTTTTGCACAAAAAAAGTTGAGAGCGTGTCTCAACTTTTCTTAGTTTCTAAAGATTTTGGCTTCTAAAAAGAGGTCGTTGTAAAGCGATAATAGGTCGGTTCCTAAATTCTCGTAAACCTCCATCTTTTCCATCGCTTCCTCACTCGGATAGAAGCTCTCATCCGAAGTAATGTCTTCTGGTAAGAGCGCTACCGCATCCTTGTTTGGCGTTGCATAACCAACATACTGAGCATTCTTCGCTGCGATTTCCGGACGCAACATGAAATTGATAAACGCATACGCGCCTTCCTTGTTACCAACCGTTTTTGGAATGACGATATTATCAAACCATAAGTTCGTTCCTTCGCTAGGAACCACGTAGGCTAAATCTTCATTCTCACTCAACATTTTAGAAGCTTCCCCTGAGAAAGTGACGGCTATGTTGGCCTCTCCTTGAACCATATAAGTCTTCATTTCATCAGCGATAATCGCTTTTGCATTTGGCATCAATGTCTTCAAGAATTTACCAGCTTCTTTAACAATGGCTTCGTCTTTTTCATTAAGAGAATAGCCTTGTGTTTGTAAAGCAATCCCCATCATTTCACGAGCTCCGTCAATAAATAGAATGGAATCTTTTAAATCCGCATTCCATAAATCGCGCCACTCGCTAATCATTCCTTCTGGATAAACTTTCTTATTATAAACAATTCCTAGCGTTCCCCAGAAATAAGGAATGCTGTATGAATTATCAGGGTCAAAGGATTGATGTAAGAAACGTGGGTCGATATGTTCCATACCTTTGATTTTTGAATAATCTAATTTTTCAAGTAAGTTTTCTTCGACCATTTTATGAATTGTATACTCACTTGGAATGGCGATATCATAGTTCGTTCCACCTTGCTTAATTTTTGTCAGCATGGCTTCGTTTGAATCGAACGTTTCATAAATGACTTTATAACCTGTTTCTTGTTCAAATTGTGTAATAAGTTCTGGGTCGATATAGTCTCCCCAGTTATATACGATAATGGTTTGAGGGTCTCCTGCCGTTGCTGTTTCAAAACTCTTACGGAATCCAAACAATACTAGGCAAGAAACTACGATCGTCCCGATTAACATCGTTAGTCGCTTCATAGTGTGACTCCTTTCAATAAGTCACTCTCAGAAGCCTTCCCATTCAATCGTTTTTGTTGGAATTTTTGAATGAAATAATATCCAATCACGAGTGATAATGAGAATAGGAACATCAATGTACTTAAGGCATTGATTTCTAAGCTGATTCCTTGGCGCGCACGTGAGTAGATTTCAACGGCAATCGTTGAGAATCCATTTCCTGTTACGAAGAATGTCACGGCGAAGTCGTCTAATGAATACGTAAATGCCATAAAGAATCCACTTAGAATTCCTGGTGTAATCGCTGGTAAAACAATGCGTGTTAATACTTGTGAGCTTGTTGCTCCTAAGTCACGAGCCGCTGTAATCATCGATGGGTTCATTTCTGATAATTTTGGTAAAACCATCAGTACAACGATTGGAATGTTAAACGCGATGTGCGCAAGTAATACCGACATAAAGCCAAGTTTGAATCCAACCACTGTAAAGAGAATTAAAAGGCTGGCACCGATGATAACGTCTGGCGATACCATCAAAATATTGTTAAAGCCTAATAATACTTGTTTGCGACGGTTTGAACGGATGTAATGGATCATGATGGCTCCAAGTGTTCCAATCACTGTCGCAATAAGTGATGATAAGAGTGCAAGAATTAATGTATCGAGCACAATTCCGATTAAACGTGTGTCAGCAAGAACGGCTTTATAGTGGTCAAGTGTGAAACTCTCGAATCCGTTCATGCTACCAGCACTGTTAAATGAGTAAAAAATCAAATAGAAAATCGGCGCATATAAGACTACAAATACAAACACTAAGTAGAAATTACTCCACTTACTATTATTTTCTAATTTCATTCGGATACGCCTCCTTTTCTACGGTCTCTTGTAATAAACATTAAAATAATCATTGCTACAATCAATACAACCCCGATTGTAGAACCCATTCCCCAGTTTTGCGTTACTAAGAAATGTTGCTCAACGGCTGTACCAAGTGTAATCACGCGGTTTCCTCCAATTAAACGAGTCAACATGAAGAGTGAGAGCGATGGAATAAATACGGCTTGTACTCCACTGCGCACCCCGTTCATCGATAATGGAACGATGACACGTCTAAACGTATCCCATTTTGTTGCCCCAAGGTCGCGGCTTGCCGCAATGAGTGAACCTGGCAACTCTTCGATAGAGTTGAAGATTGGCAAAATCATAAATGGCAACTCGATATACGCTGCTACCGTTAAGAAACTGAAGTCAGTGAATAGGAATTCTTGTGGTGCCAATCCAAATAATGAAAGGAAGTTGTTCACTGTTCCTGTTTGGCTAAAGATTCCAATAAATGCATAGGCTTTTAATAGTAAGTTTACCCATGTCGGTAAGATGATTAATAAAAGCCATAGTTGTTTATGTTTTGAACGACTAAGGAAAAGTGCTGTTGGATAACTAACGAGTAGCGTTACGAGTGTTACTAAAAATGCATACCACACTGAGTTGAATGTCATTTCTAAGTAGTTTCCTGACGCGAAATAGTTTGTATAGTTTCCAAGCGTTACTTGACCATTGATGTCGAAGAATGATTTATAGAAAATCATTCCAAGTGGCGTTACTACGAATAATAACAACCAGATAAAGTATGGAATGGAAAATAAGAAACGAGATTGTTTAGTCATTTTCTTCTACCTCGTCTTCGTAGCTTTCTAAACGAGCGTCGAAGTCTTCTTCACTTTCTCCAAAACGCATTACGTGGATGTCGTGTGGTTCGAAGTATAAGCCCACTTTTGATCCAACTTCTGCTTTACGAGTTGAGTGAATCATCCATTCGTTGCCATTTTCGTCATAGCAGATGATTTCGTAGTGAACTCCGCGGAATAATTGAGTGTCCACTTCAACCGTTAATTTTCCTTTGTCGATAGACGTTAACGATAAGTCTTCTGGACGAATCACGATTTCAACTTTTTCGTTTGGACGCATTCCGGCATCGGCACACTCGAACTCTTTACCAACGAATTCTACAAGGTAGTCTTCCTTCATAACCCCATCAACGATATTACTTTCACCGATAAAGTCCGCAACGAAACGGTTGATTGGTTCGTCGTAAATATCTACTGGCGTTCCCGATTGAACGATTTCCCCTTTGCTCATAACGAAGATTTCATCACTCATCGCTAACGCTTCTTCTTGGTCATGCGTTACGAAGATAAATGTGATTCCTAAACGTTGTTGCAATTCACGAAGTTCATATTGCATGTCTGTACGAAGTTTTAAGTCTAATGCTGACAATGGCTCATCAAGTAATAGCACTTCTGGTTCGTTGACAAGTGCGCGGGCGATGGCCACACGTTGTTGTTGTCCACCAGACATTTGTGAGATTTCACGGTTTTCATATCCTGATAATTGCACCATTTTTAAAGCGTCTGCCACTTTTTCTTTAATGATGTTTTCTGGAGTTTTCTTTAAGCGTAATCCAAACGCGATATTTTCGAATACGTTCATATGTGGGAATAATGCGTAGTCTTGGAAAACAGTGTTCACTTTACGTTTGTTTGGTGGAAGGTTAGTAACGTCTGCCCCGTTTAAAGTCACTTTTCCGTTTGATACATCTGTAAATCCAGCAATGATACGCAAGATTGTTGTTTTACCGCATCCCGAAGGCCCTAGTAATGTATAGAATTTTCCTTTTTCGATTTCGAAGTTGATATTTTTTAAAACATGAGTGTCCTCATAAAATTTGTTCACATTCTCAAATGAGATAATTGTGTTGTTTGACATTGCTAGCACCTAACTTTCTTAATTATAAATATGAATCTGTCGCCACGACTAAAACTTTCGATGTTGTCTTAGCGGCGTTGCTAATTTGGTGTTTGGCTTTCGCCTCAAAATAGAAGGACTCTCCCTTGGAAACTACTTCAACTTGTTTACCGACTTTGACCTGAATAGAACCTTCGAGCACATACCCAAATGTTTCCGCAAGTGACGGTTGGAACGTCTTGTACGCTCCCCCAACGGCAAACTCTAGAATTACGGGTTCCATCTCATGCTCGTTCGAGTCTGGATTGAGCCACGTGACCGTCGTTTGGTGCTTGGCGTCTTCCATCATCGTCATATCCTCTTCGCGGTAAATCGTGAGCGCCTCTTCTGGCCCCTCATCGAAAAAGTCCGCTGCAGGGCATCCCAACACTTCAAGAATATCAAAGAACGTATCCATTGATGGCGAGCTCAAATCATTCTCTAATTGCGAGATATATCCCTTTGACAAATCTGTTCTCTCTGCTAACTCTTCTTGCGTTAAACCCTTTTGAATACGGAGGGCACGCAGTTGATGACCGATTTCCATTGTCTTCTCCTTTTAAACTAATTGTTTACTAACACAAAGACCATTATACATTAAGTTTAGTAATAGTCAACAAATCAACCCCAAAAAAAACGTACTTTTTTGAAAACCTATTTTTTAGCATGATAGCGCGTTTTTTGTGCTTATTTTTCTCGTGAAAAAAGCTGAAATTATCATATATGATAATTATCTTTTATGATAATATTGCATCGTTTAAAAAATCAAAATTAACTTATAAGTTAATTTTGAGTAAACAAAAACAGGATTCGATATCGAATCCTGTTTAATCATGTATTTAGCTTTTCCTAGTGGGATAGCATCTCTTGTGCAATTTCCAGCCCTGTCAAGTTTGATGGGTAGTATGTTGGCCAGTTGTCCATTTCTTCTAATAGTTTTTCTTGGCTTTCATTTCCCATGAAGGAAGTGCTCAGCTTTTACTGGCGCAATATTATGGTCACTAAACTGAACGTATTTTGGTGCACCTTCCACTGGTGTTACTGCTTCAAATAAGAAACGAACTCCACGATTTCCTTTTTTATAAGTAAGAATCTTATAGCCAACATATTTATATTCAGCTTTGACCGTTGTTCCGTCTTCTTTTTTGAATTCCATTGTTTTATCAGTGATATTGATATTCGTGATATCTGATTTATATCCCTTAGTATAGTAGTCTTTGAATTCTTCTTTCGTCATTGTCTTTTTCAATTTTGCTTTATAATCAAAGACTTGGTCTAAAGTTCCATCGACTAAATAAGGATAAACAGATTGCCATTCCCCTGCATAATCCGATAATGTACGATCTTTCACGGCACTATCTTCAAAGTATCCATTATGAACTGTCTTGTTATCTGTTGTTTTTTCAGGTTGGATGTCTTTTCCTGGTTGATCTGTTGTTTTCTTCAATGCTGCAAGATTTTCGCGCATTACTGAAATATAGTCTTCGCCTTTATCCATTTGCTCTTTCGTAAGAGACTCAATTGGATTTAAAACTGCAAGCTCGACACCTGTTTCATCTGCTAATGTTTTCGCAATTTTTTCAGATGCATTCTCTTCAAAGTAAATCACTTTAATGTCATTTTCTTTTACATATTTTGTTAATTCTGCAAGGCGTGAAGCACTTGGTTCAGCTTCAGGTGAAATTCCTGTAATTCCGACTTGGTTGAGATTGTAATCTAATGCTAAATAACGG
>ERZ772920.1324-NODE-1324-length-12801-cov-12.776479_pt1 | contig 12801 bp, 11 predicted proteins | sample MGYA00511469_ERZ772920 | MGnify/ENA primary metagenome ERZ772920 (study PRJEB29015, sample SAMEA2738069) | human oral metagenome | biome: human oral; feature: human-associated habitat; material: saliva | place: China | collected 2216 ... | reverse complement strand
TTAAAAGATATGAATGTTATCAAAGACACCCGCGAAAAACAAGGGGTGTCACGGTTTACAATGACAACAAGAAATGCGAATCTGGCTACTATGATATGGAGCTACTAGAGCATTATGTACTAACACGCATCGCTCAGCTCCAGAATGATCCGGACAAAATACAAGAACTATTTTCGGACGATACCAGCCCAGCGGTTGACAAGCAAGCAATCCAGAAGCAGATAGACAGCCTAACTCTAAAACTTAGCAAGCTGAACGATCTATACTTGGACGATAGGATCACGCTGGACGAATTAAGGACCAAGTCTGCAGATTTTATCAAGCAAAGAAACGCGCTGGAAGATGAAATAAAAAAAGCCTCGAATGATAAGCAAGCGGGCCAAAGAAAGAAAATAGAAAAGCTATTAGATGCTAGTAGTGTGCTAGAGATGTCCTACGACAATCAAAAAGTCATTGTCAGAGAGTTAATTGACAAGGTACAAGTCACATCTGACAAGATAGTTATTCGCTGGAAAATTTGATAAATTTAGTTACGCTATTTTCAATCAAAGAAAGTAAATTTGTCACTCGTATAAAAATAAAAAACCTTGCCAAATGCAAGGACACGAACTTTAAACAATCAACTAAATGAGCCTTCGCTCTACTTCGATTGTACGCAATTTATTGACCGATAGCCTACCACGGTCTGAGCCATAAGGAGCGACCCTATAACTTCCGTAGCGATTAAATGACTAGGCACGACTGGTTACGTCCAACTTTCACCCAACATTCAGAAATATGTTTTAAGCATTAACATAAATATGTTTTAAGCATTGACATACAATAATGTATCGTCTGCACATTTTGGGCTACTTGTACTTATCTTTGGTGTTATTGGCCGATCCCTCGACCTCAAGTGCAAAACGGTTTAATTTAGCATTTCTGGTTCGGTTCTTACCGCTACGCAAGGCCTACCCAGATTATTCTTTCACCGAAAGCGTCTATTGTCACCGCCACCGTCTGATAATGGTCTAACTACGCACAACCTCTATACTGCATACACCCTCAATCTTCTTACACTTCATGACCTCTTTCAATTACTCAAAAGAGAATTACTTATCTTCCCGCAATATCTCACGGGAAGCGTAACGGGATTTATGTATGCAATCCAAGCAAGGTGTCACCCTATCTTCACTTGGTTATTTAGTAGATTGTTTAAAATCCGTGTACAATTATTATAGCACTGTTAGTCGTTTTTTTCAAGTAAATAACAGCATAATTGCCGTTATAATAGACAATTTAAAGAATTGCCGTTATAACAGAAAAGCCACTCTGGATTGAGTGGTTTTAAAATATACTGCTATCCTGTTTCATTTATTCGAACGATTGTCACGCGAAAAAGATCCTTGATTTAATCGTATTTCTATGACTTTATCTTAAACAATCACGCGAAAATCACGCGAAAGGCAACAAAAAAAAGCCCTCCCTAAATGGGAGGGTGTGTGTCTTATTATAGAGTTTCAGGCCACGGGTCGTCCGTCGTATAGGACATACTCGTGAAACGTAAGTCTCCGATATCTCGGTCTGTTGGGACCGGGTCATCGAATTGTAAGCGTAGCTGGTTGCCGTCGCCCGGCCCACCTAAATAAAATGTTCCCAAACGTTTTCCCTTGTCATTTGTCATAATACCAAGTTTTGAGCTAGTCGCACGAAAACCGACGGGTATACCGCCGACGTTTAAGATCACCACGTTTCGATCACGGTCTGACCCTTGAGGAACGTAGCTGGGCGCACCTCGTCTCACGATTCCAAACCAACCCCATGATAGACCACCGAAGCCGACCTCTACCGTGGAATTTACACGTCTAAACTCAACATATGCATTAGTTTGATTTGAGTTGATATTTCTTGGTTTAAATTTGACATCACCAAACAAGACAGACCAAGCGTTAGAGCCAGTCCCAGCGGTTTTCTTGATCCACTTCACCGCTCCATTCTTAGCCGTGGTATCAGTATAAATTGTACCGATGTCAGCATTTAGAGCGTATGGGAAACCTTGACCTTTCAATTCACCAGATCCACCAGAACCAGAACCGACTGAGCGCTTTAGCTCTTCCAGATCATTCTTACTTGCAAGCTGTGTAGTGTCCACTACTGGTACTTTAGACTTGGTAACAAACGGATCACCACCGTTTGCTAGTTTGGTGTCAATCAGTGCATCAAGTCCAAGGTCTACGTGCTTCTCTTTGATGTTGGTCGTCATCTGATTTTGTAACGTGGCATACGTGGGAAATAGCTCGTAAGCTTTGGTAGTCTGTAACGCTCCGCCTTGGTTGGCTTGAAGCGTCCCAATATCACGACCAATGGATTCTATAGCTTTCTTTAATTTATCCATTCAGCACCTCCTTAGAGGGTATTTTTAGCCGTTGTATAGATTTGTACGAAGTCAGTATTTTCAAGGTCAGTGAATTTTTGGCCAAGCTCTGTCATTTTAGACACAATCGCACTGTCTGAGCTTCCGCCCGCTTGAATCTTTTCAGCGATTTCTTTGAGTGTATCCAAATTTTCTGGGACACCCTCACCAAGGATTGCTGTTTTAACACCAGCAATAGCTGTGTCCAATTGTTGCTGTGTAATTCCACCTTGCCCGATTTCAGATTTATCAGCCTTGCTTGCAAGCGTGGTCTTGATCTCTTTTACGTCAGCACCGACAGCCTGTGCGAATTGAGTTAATTTTTCAGTGTTTAAAGTCATTTTTTATCCTCTTATTAAATTTTAGCTAAATTATAGAGAGTTGTCAGATCTGGAAAATCTTCCGTGATCCCGCTCTCTTTGTGCGCTTCGATAAACTTTCCGATCTCTGCCTTGACGTCGTTTTTAACAAGCTCTAGCACTTGCTCGCTTGTGTACTCGTCCGCTGACTGGATAACATCTACCCGAACGTTTTGATCGCTCGGGAATACGTATCCACCAGCCACCACCTCAACAAGATAGCTATCTACCGGTAGCACTTTGGGAATCTTAAACAATACCTTTGAGCCTTGGACGGTAGCCGAAAATGTCGCTTTGCCCTTTTTGCTCACAAAATGGATTGTAGCTGCCTGTCCATCGAGATCAATAGGTACCCAGTTTTCATCATATAACGCAAAACCAAAAAGGGAGGCTGAGTCGCCTTGTTTTACGACTCGACCGCCCTCAAACTGCTTTAAGTTGGTACAGTTTGAGCGATTCATTCAATCACCCCTTACTCATAATAATTTACTAGATCGTCCTTGTCCCAGCATGACAGCCAGATAGGGCCGAATTGTCCGAACTCAAACAAGCGCCAGTAATACCCGCCGTAATAGCCGCCTTTGCCAGTGTCTGTGATATTGACTTCATCGAGCTCAAAGCTAAAGTACATACCAGATTTGAAGTCTTGATCTGCGCCATCTGGCAAGTTGTTTCCGTCTTTGTCCACCCAATTCACCATTGAAACAGGGATACCGTTTTCTCATTACTACCCACTATTCCTAGTGGGATTAGACTATATCTTACTTTAGATATTTTCTGTCATACTTACCAAAATACTTCTTTTCTGCTTCAATCCTTAACTTTTCAGCCACCGATTTATCTTTAGATGAACCCAGGAAAATTCGTTGATTTCCAACTTGAATTCTAGCAACCCACAAGCCTTTTTTGTTTAAGTTAACACCTTTAATTTTAGAAGTGTTGTTTTTATAGGTTTTTTTGTTCATCATGTTTTCTTGATGATTTACCACTCTTAAATTACTTCTTCTATTGTCTAAGGTATTGCCGTTTATATGGTCAACACTTTGGTCTCTGTCTGTAACAGACATAAGCCATCTTGAAAGTCTCTTTTTACCTTCCTTGTACACACAAACAGAATAGTAATTATTTCTTTTGTCCTCTTGAACATATAGTGTCTTACTATATTTCTCAAAAACATCAATATCAAGTAAAATTTCTTTTTCGTCCACAAAAACACTAACATAATCGTCATGATACTTGTAAGGATATTCTTTTTTCCATCTACATTCATTTGAGCAGAACGAATTGGAAACATAATCATTATACTTATATCGTTTGTATTGATGATATGTAGGAGTGAACATCTTGCCACATCGACAGCAAGGGATTTCAGAAATAGTAATTTTAGTTTTGCCGTATTTTTCAAGTGAACACTCATCTGAGCAGAAAACAGATTTTCCTTGTTTTACTCTAGTAACCTGTTTTCTTGAAAGTTCGAATGTTGTATGACAGTTGGCACAAATGCCACGTTTGGTTTTACTCATCTTATGACACCATCTTTCTAAAGTCTAAGCACTTCCACTCACGTACAAATAGTGAGTGTACTCCCTAAAGGGATAGTCGTTACACCTTTCTGATACTATTATACCAGACTTGGCACGGTATTGCCCGTTCTGGGTGTCCACCGTTAGCCATGTTTTTACATGACACCGCTTTGTTTGCGTTCACTTAGTTTATACTGAGCCGAAAATCAGATAACCCAGTCAAATCCCACTGGCGCGAGATAATCGCATTTGATTTGCCAGATACCATGAATATACTTAACTTCATTCGCTTGGTAATAAGCCTTTTCTTGCGGTTTTACTGCCGTGTTAGCTTGGTTTGCTGTCTGTGGTGCTGTGCCAGCATATCGCCAAACCTCAATATAAGCCGGTTTGTTCCAGCCATAGTAGTCGTTCCATGGATACGTGTTAATAGCTTGTCCGGGTGCGCCTTGCGTTGAATAGTCGCAAGAAATAAAGTATGTATCGTCGATCATCACTCCGACGTGGCCACCAGCACCACCAGACGTTGACATATCAGCGCCCCAGCTCATCAAGACAATATCGCCTGTTTCAGCGTCCCATTCTTGATTACGGCTTACACGATAAAAACCATTATTCGCCAATTGCTGGCCAAGTGTGACAGTCGATGGTAAACCTTGAATTGGGATACCAGCTTCTTTCAATACTTGCGACATGATCCCAGAACAGTCACCCGTGCCATCTGAACCGTTACGGCTTCCGAACATTGAATAGGTAATCAGCCCACGACGACTAGTAAAACCGGTTACAATTGATTGTTGTACACTCATTTTCTGTCTCCTATTTCTTCCACTCTTCGTTGGCGCGTTTAACTGCTGCTTCGATAAAGGTATTGAGTTCTTGATTTGTCAAGTGAATATTTTGAGATTCAAGGCCCTCGATCAAGCTAGTTTTAGCGTGTTCTAGCTTGTCCTTCCCGTGAATATCCAATTTGTCCGCGACTTGCTCTGTAGCGTTGACCGCGTTCTTCGCCAAGATTTCAACAATCTCGATCGCTTTTTTGCCACCACGCATAAGCAAGTATTTTTTGATTGCTTGAACCACGATACCAGTCAAAACAACTAAAATACTCATAGCTGATGAAGTGATAATGCTTGTGATTTGATCCATGTTATTTTTCCTCTTTAATTTCTAAATTTAAAAAGCGCTCAAAGAGCACTTTGATAGCTCCGTTACCGCCTAATTCGACGTAACTTTCATATAATTTCGATAGCTCTTCAATTTCGTGTTGGTTGGTATATCCACGATTGAGAGCTTTCTTTAAGTTTTCCTGCAATCGAAAGCGTTGAAGCCGTTGTAAGCCTTTCCCGATAATCGTTAAATTCCGATTGTTATCTTTTCCGATCTCTTCCACGGTAGAGACTGACTTCTCAAGGCTATCAATTTTACTTGATAGCCCCTCAAGACGTTTGTCAGCCTCTTTAGTGGATCTTGTGCTTTTATAAGAAAAATAACTTGGAATGATAACGACTAAAACGGGAGTCAACTTATCAACTAATGATAATAGGTCCAATTTCATCACCCCCTTTAGTTAGAAGTGATGATTATTGTACCGGTTGAGTTTCTAGCTCTCCTGCCGGTTTTGGCTCGTCTTGTTTTGGCTCAGTCCATTTCCAGATACCGATCTTGCCGTTTTGGTGAAGTGCTTCCAATTGCTCAAGTGTTTCACCTTGGTAAGTAAACGGCTCGGTCACTTGTACCATGACGCGCTTCCCTTCTTGGAATTTCTCGATATGATTTGGATCTTCGATCGTGAAGATCGCTTGTGCTGGATAAGTTGTACCAGTCTTACCAAGATTTACCAGCTCGAGACCACGTTTAAAGACTGTCGGATCTAGTGGATTATCTACGTCAGTTACGCGAGCGAGTACACTCCATTCTGCCACGTCTTTCACTTTTTGGATCTCTTCGTCTTTCTTCGCGAGCTTCGCTTCATAATCCTGTGCTTGCGTGTGTAAGTCCTCCTGCAATTTCTTCACGCCTTCGGCTGGGTTTAGCTCGGTCGTTACTTGGCCAAGTACGGCTTGGATCAATGCATCATCTGATTCGTTGGTACGGTCACCAATCAAGACACGTTCAAAGGCTGTATAAGGATTCGCACAACGGATTGATACGAAAGTACGGCCTTCTTCTTGCAAGTATTTGTTAATGATTTTAAATTCCATAATTATTTACCTTCTTCTAATTTTTGAGAGGCCTCATCGAAGAGGTCCTTGAGTGCTTGATCGCTATCTAAAACGTCGTTAAACTTGCTTAATAGCTCGTTTACGCGCTTGTATTCCTCGCTTGCTTCCTCGTATAAGACCTTGTAATTAGTTGATTCTACGATTGAGCTTGCGAGCTTATGTGAGATCTCATTTACGATTTTATCCACTGTGTTCATCTATTTTGATCCTTTCTAAAGACTTATGTCGTAAAAGCCTGGATACCCTTCACCATTTTGGTCACGAAATCTTTGTAATGCCTTAAAGTTTTCGTTGATATATCTAAATATATCTGCCAAAGATGTTGAAGGTGCATTGTTCGATACAGAATCTTTCACGATGTGTACATCACCAATAAGGACAACTTTGCGGTGGCCGTATTGGTTAAATATTTTTAGTCCTGTAAAATTGGCGTTCGGGTCCATTACTCCTCTATCATTGACTCCAAATGCAAATGCTGCATAATTGGTTCCATTAGAAATAGTCGGGGATAGGAAAGCCTTACGACCCCCAGAGTTAAATTCCAGCGAGTTTTGTGGGGACATGAACTCAATTTTGGCTGTTCCGTTGTAAGTCGTTACATTTGAATTCAAATCGATCACGGTATTTCCGTAATTTCCGCGAATAATACCACCTTCGAAAGTTAAACCTCTAAATGTTCCTGATGTAACGCTTTTTGCGTTTAAGTTGACAATATTTACATCGTTTGCGTCAATCGTCCCAGCGGTTATTTTTCCAGCCCCTAAACTTTCAATCATGCCGTCTTTAATAACGCCATTTTTTATGATTGTTTTTTCGCCAATAACAAGCAGACCCTCGTTGATCTTAACCGATCCGTCTTTGTTAAGATTGATCTGGCCGATCACGTCACCCGCGCTGTTAAGGTTACGGACTGCCCAAGAGCCCGCAAGCTGTGTGACTTGCGTCCGTACTGCTTCTGATTTTGTCCGAACGCTTTCGGCTATAGCTTGAGCGCTCAAGGCTGATTGCTTGGCTGTATTAGCTGTGTTACTTGCTTGTCCAGCTAGTGTCTTAGCGTCACCAGCTAGTATTTTAGCTTCGTCAACTTTAGCGCCAAGAGTCGTTCCGAGCGCATCGCTCGAATCTTCTGGGGCTGGTTGCCATTTACGATCGTTTGTACCCTCGTAAAAGTCAAGCTCAGTCATAAATAGACCAGACCAACCGGTCGGGTTACCGTCATATTGAAATTCCAGATATCCTTCATCAAAATCGCCCGTATTAAAACTAAATGACTTCCTAATAGCTCGATTCGAAGAGAAAGCTGGTGATACGTCGAATCTTGAGAAAATAATGTCAAAATCTTCATAATCACTCATTGAGCCCTTTTTTCGTTTCCTAAACACGATACGAAAGAATTTTGTATTAGCATCAAAGGCCGTCAAATTAAGCATATAATTTGTATTTCGTTTGACGATAAAACGTGGACTGTGGACGAAAGAGCCACTTGAAAGCAAAAACATTTTCTTTTGGCCATTTAAATAATATTCATGCGCCATAAAACTCAAGCGCCCGTTCGCCTCTGACCAATACTTCAAGCCATCATCTGCCCTTGAATTTCGGAGCATATTCGGGCCACCAGTCGTTGAGTATTTCCCGACTTCGGTTTGGAATATCTCACTAGACATAACCAGCCGTGATAGCTTATCTGGCGCGCCTGTTTCAGACGTTCCAAGGATACGCTCATAGAGCTTGTTGGATTCGGTTAGTTTGTTAAATTCGAGGGTTTGATTCGCTATTCTGCGATCTAAACCGTTCACTCGTTCTTGAGCGTCCGAAAGCCTGTTATTGATATTATTTGCGTAAGACATTGGAGCAAAAGACTGCTCGATTCTTCTATATACTTTGTTGTAAATAGTGTCACCATCGACACTCTTAATGCTCTCTGTGACTTTCTGCGTCAAGTCTTGACTAGATAAAATCTGCTGTTTGATTTGGTCTGATAGTTTGCTGGTATCTGGAAGCGTACCAGCTTTTTTCAAAGCTTCGTCTGCTTGCTTCTTGGCTTCTGCGATAGCACGGTCAGTAGTAGTCTTGGCTTCTTCCAGTTGCCTATTGACTTCTTTCTTCACGTTGTCAACATCTTCTGTGTCAATACGCTTCTCCCATTGAGAGCCGTTCCAGATATACATACGGTTGTAGAGTCCGTTTTTCTCAAACCAGATGTCACCGACTTTGTGCTCTGTATTTTCAGATGGACGATTGTACCAAACTTTATTTCCTTGAGCATTTAAAAGATAATCTGGCAAGCTATTGACAAGTCTTTGCTGATTGCTTGCAATATCGTCAATCTTACCGGATAGGTTGCTGGTCATTGATGATTTAAAGCCATCACCGATAACACCAACCTCTACGCTGTCATTCTGTTCTAACAGTACATCATAGACAATAGTTGTCAGTTTGGCATCTTCACTAGTAAGCCCGATCTGAGGATAATAGACGGGGACGATGTCGCAAAGTTCAGCTTCTTCTAAAATCTGAGTTAGTTTATAATCAAGTGTCTTTGATAAGTCTACATACTCGATTTTAGTATTGATTTTGGGGAGTCCTAGACGGTTATTAATTGCGTATTCTTTGGCAAGTCTGCGCAATTTGTCAATCGTTGGTACTTCCTTGTCTTTGAAATTAGACGAAAAGTCAACGATCAAAACCCGTCGCTCGTTATACAACCCAATATAAGGTCCGTCTACATGCTTCTCGGGTAACTCAACTGTGATCTGTTGACTTGTCGCACCACCCTCACCAGTCCCTTGATTCTCTGGGGTGTATGTCGCATAAGGATAGACGCTGGTATAAGCACCCTCGATGTCTTGGTCGTCTTCTGCTCGCAAGATATTTCGCCCGTACTCCAAAACAATAGGGCTTTTACGTCCGAGTTGCTTATGCAGTCTGATAACAGTATTATCAAACTCATATTCACCGCCCCAAACATCGAGGATCGAGCCAGAAACACCTCCCAGCACATCACGCGCCGTCTTAAAGTCTGCAATATTCCAGCTAGTCTTTGAGGTTAGATCAATATCGGACCATGTATCAAAGCGAATACCGCCCAGGGCATTTAAAGCCCAGATAGCCAAAGCTGCCTGAGCTGTCCCTGTAGCGTTGGTATTATTCCTAATAGCCATCTTTTCGGTCAAGTGGCTGATATGTTTGGCATAGATCTTTAAGATACCTGTGCTGTCTTTGGAGATACGCGAGATAAAAAAAGTCTGATTTTTGGTTCGTAAACCAGCATCAGACTTGATCCGCATATCGTTTTTAAACGTACCGGCAAGTGGGCCACTAGCCGGGTACTCGATATATAGAGTATAATTCCCGTTTCGTTCCCGTGTGACTTGTGCCTTTGTTGCGTCAATCTCTCCCAAACCGTAGGTTTCAAACGCTGTCTCGTTAGCGTTGTATAGTATAGGCCTCATAGCTTAACCCCCCAGTTTGGAATCATGGACACCGTGAAATTACCGTCCCAGGAAATCAAATTGCGTCCATAGTCAAGATATGGCATTTGAAATTGAGGGGAACGTACCACTTTATCCCACGCTTGCAAATTGCCAGAGAATACCTGGTTTGCTTGCATATCCAGCGTGATCTTATTTTGTACGGCCTTTAACTTAGTCTTGCGTCCGTTGATTGTAAGCGTACAGTCACCAGATCCCACTAGAGTGATGATTGGTTTTGCGTTGACGTTGCCGATGCCGTTGACTGTAGCACCGTTCGAAAGTGTTTGGCTTGTGCGCCCTTGCTTATAAAATTTGACTGGATAGGTCAAAAAGTTCAGCTTGACTTTGCCGAACTGGCGCATAAGGCTAGACACTTCAAAAGTCTCAATAAATGCTGACCGGTAGATAAAATCTGGGTCCCATGATAGAGTAAGATCTTTATAACCATCTACATTTAGCCAGTTACTGATGTCACTTTCTGCATCTGTGAGTTTGCGATTTGAAAGGACGGTACAAGGCAGTTCGATAGTCACCGATTTAAGACGGTTCTTTGAGATCAATAGATCACCATCACGACCAGGGACCGCTACTGTTTCCACGTCGCTACCAGTCGAACTAATAATATAGTCGCTGGTCACTCGTAGCCCGTGAGTAGTGCTTGATACACCGTTAAATGTAAAACTTCCCATTACGCCATTCTACCTCCTTCCAAGTTTGTGTAATAAGCCAGTTCGCGCAATAGCCGGCGCATATTCTCCGGACTAAAGAAGTTATCGTTAGCCGTACCGCTGGCATTTAGCGTGTAGTTGTTAGTTACGTTTGAGCTTGAGTTTCCACCGCCTGCATAACCAAAGCGTGAAGCTAAGGTATCAGTTAGACCGCTGACAAGATCACCGCGTCCTGGCAAATTAAAGCTAAAGCCGTCTGTGTATTTCTTGCCAGACTCTATGGTTTTATTTGCCAAGTCAGTCATGGAATCATTGACATAGTAGCCGTATTTCTCAATACCTACTGCCATACCTTCCGGGATAGCACGACCGACTTGATCTCTAAAAACTTTCGATGGCGAATTGATCCGCAAGGTGCTTCGAGCAGCAGCTACTGCGCTACTTGCTATGCTGGCTGCTGCTGCTGCAACCGATCCAGCCATAGCATAGATACCGCTCATCATACCCTCGCCGATTGACATACCGGCACTATATCCACCGTTGTATCCGCCAGACATTCCACTATGAGCCGATGACTTCAAGGCATTTGACGCACCATGTACTGCGCCATTTTGACTAGCGATACCACTAGTAACCCCAGTACCAAATTGAGATCCAGCATTTCTACCGTCGTGTCCTAGCGAGTTAACCGATGCATTAATCATCATCTTCATCGCATTAGACGCACCAGTAGCAATACCTTGTGAGGAATTAATACCACCACCAATACCAGTACCGAATTGTGAACCGTACTGTTGCCCATTCATCGACATCGCGAGGAATTGAGCAGAAATAGCAAGGTTCATGACGGATGCTGCACCAACTGCTACCTGTTGGCCTACACCGATACCAAGTGCGATACCAGAGCCAAATTCAGAACCTTTAGCCTGTCCATCGCTGGCCATGCCTGCCATAGTTGCGGTAGCGTTTGATTTTAGGGTGTTAGCTGCTCCTTGCACGACATCGGACCGGCTTAATACACCATCTCCGACACCCGCGCCGAGTTCAGCACCTTTTGCTTGACCCTCACCGAACAAGTTAGCTAAAACACCTAGAGAGGCATTTTTAAGGCCGTCAACTGCTCCCTGGACTGATCCTTGGTTATCTGTGATACCTTGGGCATATCCACCGCTTACTTGCGAACCGCTATACTTGGCTTCCGTTGGCAAGTTGTTGAAGGCTTGTTTAGCACCTTCCGTCATGCTGTTCATAGCTTGAGCTGCAGCACCCTTGTTCGCTTCGATACCCTCTCCGACTTTTTGAGGGATTTCACGGGCTTTAACATCAAAACCTGCATCAATCAGTGCTTGTCTAAACTCAACACCGATTGCGGTTACCATCGCTTGTACTTCTGGAGCAAGTTCGACACCGGTTGCCTTAATAGCACGGAGGAGGCCTTCTTTGGCTTTATCTCCCGCCTCGGTCAATTTACTATTGAGTCGTCCAAGTTGCTCATCAGATGCATCTACAAGGGCCTGCGTTTGGTTGGCCATTTTAGGACCAGCCTGTCGCATTTGTTCAATAAGCCCTTGGTCAAGTCCGCGTTTTGCTAGTATTTCAAGGTTTTGTGACCACTTATCAACCGCGTCAATATTCTTTTGCAAGTTGGCAGTCATTTGATCTGCAGATAATGCCGTTTGTTGCTCAATCGCTTGAAATGCGTTTTGAACCTCACCGCGAAGAGATTCGTACTGAGCCTTCATGTCATCGACTAACTTCTTCTGGGTCTCATTCATTGTATTCAATGATAAGATTTGCCGACCAGACGCATCTTCTGTAGATTTAGCCTTGACTTCGTTGTTTTTAACGATTGTGTTCGTTAATTCGTTGTCAGACTCTTCAGTTTTCTTGATATCGTCCTGGAGTTTCTTGACTTCTTCGTTGTATTTTTTCTTGAATTCTGCCTTGGCCCCTTCACGGATTCGCGAGTTACTGAAAGAGCCTTCTTCCACGCTATCAGTTTTTTCGACAAGATCCTGGTACTGTTTCTCAACTTCCTTTATCTTATCCTTGATTTCAAGGCGCTTCTTGGCATTTTCTACCATTTTCTGGTTGGCGGCTTCAATTTCAGCCGATGCCTTGGCAATCTCAATCTGCTTACGGATCGCGTCCGTAGTCATAT
>ERZ772920.1321-NODE-1321-length-12820-cov-3.983627_pt1 | contig 12820 bp, 9 predicted proteins | sample MGYA00511469_ERZ772920 | MGnify/ENA primary metagenome ERZ772920 (study PRJEB29015, sample SAMEA2738069) | human oral metagenome | biome: human oral; feature: human-associated habitat; material: saliva | place: China | collected 2216 ... | reverse complement strand
TGTTGCCTCAATAACTACTGCCGAAGATTTAGAAGCTCTTGAAAAATCTAACAATATTGAGGGATGGATTGACTTAGTAAATCAATACTTAGAACATTGTAAGAAATTAGGACTTTCTGCTCCAACCCAGTCAACCTATAAAGCAGCATTAGCCAAAGTTTTAGGAGTACCTTCTACCGCTTTTATTGCAACGGATATTCGATATCGAGCCGACAAAAAGAATAATCGTTTGAAGTCTAATGACGACAGGATGTCTGAAGAAACAAATAATCGCTGGTTCTCAATCGTATCTGCTACTGGGTTACGTAAAAATGAATTAAAAGCTATTACAGGTGATTCTCTACATCAACGTGAAGATGGTCGATACTATCTTAAAATCATTGGTAAAAAGCATAAATCAAAAGGAGCACGAGACCGATGGATTCCGATTATTACACGAGACAAAGAAGAATTAGAAAGGCTTGTTGAAGAATTTAAACTAGCTGGTAAAAAGCGTGTGTTTCAAGTTCCATCTGCTTTAAAACCTCATAAATATCGTGCTGAATACGCAAAACGTCTTTATCTTCTTGTCGCGCGAGATCCCAAAGATATCAAAGATAAAAAAGAAAAAATTTATCTACGAGGCGAATTAAAAGGTGTTGTCCTTGATCGAAAGGCTTGTTTAATTGTATCACGCGCTCTCGGACACAATCGACCAGAAGAGTTTCAAAAATCCTATGCATATAAGTTAATCGCACAAGCAAACTAAGTATTTTTTTAAACATTATTATATTTTTATCGTAAAAAAATAGTTCTATAAATTCTACACTTGATAAATTAAATGTAGAAATTATAGAACTTTTTATTTCAAACAAAATGGTTCATATAAACATAATACAATACTTTAAGAAATCTCTTATATAATACCTATTTAAAAGAAAAACTTAAGTATTTTTATTCTTTTTTAGAAATGTGATAATAACAACTACAGATAGCAAAACGATTGAAACTATAGGAATAATGATTTTAATTTCATTGGATAGTTTTTTGTTACTATAATCATGTTCTTCAGTTTTATCAATTTCCTCTATATCTGCCTTACTCTCTTTTTGTTCCGTTTCTTTATTAGTCATATTTTCTGTAGTTTCTAGCTCTGTAGTAATAGTATTTTCTTTTTTGGAACCAAACATACCAGTCTGAGTTCCTATAGCTTCCTGATATAACTTGTCCAGTTCATCATTAGTATAATTTCCCTTTAAGTAGCTTCCGTCTTTTCTCTGAAAATCAACTAGACCATAATAAGTAGATATAAATTTTTTATCTCCCTCTATAACAACAAAACAAGGTTTCTCATGTACTGAAGGATTCTTTATAACTTTTTTAACCATATATGTTGCCTTGAGTTGTGTTATTGATCTAGCAACTAAGCCTTCACCGTATACTCTCATTTTATATTCACCTAGTGGAACATTAGTCTCTTGAACCCAATTATTATCTTTATTGATTTTTAGAGTCTTTACAACTTCTTCAGTATCTGGTTTTACTAAAAGTACCGTAATCTCTTGCGTGTAATTTTCTTGAACAATTGCTTGCACTACTACAGGGCCAGTTTCGTCAGCGTATACATTAGAAATATTGATAGCAAAGAATATACTCAAAAAGGTTATGAACATCTTCAAAAAAATTTTCATTCTGTTAATCTTTCTCTTTATTCATCTCTCAATTGTTCTATAGAAATATCAATTTTATGTATTTCTTCAATTAGTTCTGCAAAAGGATCATCCAACCTATCTTCTCTACTATTGTAATATGCATTGCCTAATGCTAAGAGAAGTTTTTCACGTTTCTTATTCTCTGTATAAATCTGTGTATTTGCTTGTAACGATTTAGTTAATTCTTTGGTCTTTTTTCCAGCTATAGAACTAACTGTGAATAACTTTTCTGAAACATCTGATATAAAAGAATTCATCGTGCTAGAATTATTAACTCTAGAACCACAAGCAACACAGTAATCGCTCGTTCTGAAATTCGGTTTACCACATTTGACACAAAAAATCTTATCTTCTTCTATTACTTTTTTATGTTCTTGCACATATTCCTCGTTAACAGTGATATTTTCAGAATCAGTTTTCTCTAAATCTTTTTTATCCAGATAAGTTTCGGATAACTTTATCTCACTATCTAGTTCTTCCACTGATAGGGAAGAAGATTCGACATTATTAACCTCTATATCTTTACTATTTTCTACATTAAACTCATGATTCTTCTTTGCTTCAATAAACTCTGCCGGACTTGGCTTTCTATTGTATTTCTCTTCAAACTGAGATATCCATTCTTCTTTATTCATAACCTTACACCCCTGTATATCTTACATTATAATTCTCTTGTAAAATACTAATTCGCTTATCTTTATTAGGATAACCTAAAGAGCATATACGTTTAGCTATTGAGTCATCAATCTCTGATAAAGTATCTAAATATAGACAATGAGTCTCACCAAGGCCTATAGAAGCCATATATTGATCCGAAAGAAGTACATCGCGTTTTACAATTGATTTCACAAACATGTAGAAGAAACTTGTTAAAGCTATTAATAATAGTATAGAACCATAAAATAGAATAGCTCCTTCTTTTGCTTCCGAGCTTCCTGTCCAAAATGAGTTTCTGCTGTCTCCATATTTTTTCTTAAAACCTCCAAACAGTGTTGTTATTAACAAAAGTGGTAAAACAAAAATCAAAATGATATTTGAACCAACTACTACAGGTAATAGATTTGGAGCCATATTATGGATTCGATGTAACTCAAACATAATAGTTGATTCTAAAAAATATGGATTTTCCAGTAAACTATCAGTAACGATGATTTTGTTCATACCCATAGCATAAGCTCCTGGAACCTCATTATGAATGATACGAATTTCAATATCTTCTGGTAAGTTTAATCCCATCTGTCTCGCTTTTTTAATAATCTCGTTTATAGGTTGTTCAACTATTTCTTTATAGTCTGCTCGTTCTATTTTTTTGGCTCCGACTATCCAACAAATTAATGATTGACCAGTGTTTGATAAGAAAAATACCGAAAACAATACTGCTGCTAGTCCAAGTATTCCAGTACTTGCGATTGTTTCAATAAATACTATTATAACGAAATAAGTTAGAATACCCCATCTTTGAGTATCAAAACAATATTTTAGATATCTAAATAAACTATTGTTTTTAAGTGTAGAGTAAAAAACATTGTCATTTGTCTGTTTTGAAGCTTTTTTACAATTCATGCATCGTTCATCATTAACAGAATTCTTTGTTCCACATGAACTACAAAAAGTATAATCATTACTGAACCCTTGCTCACCTTGTGCATCTTCAGCTTTTTGCAATATATCTTCATTATTTCTTGTTTGAGAGTCAAATTGTGTATATTCAAAAGAATCATTTGCTTTTTCTGACTCTGTAATTTCTCCTGCCCGAATTCCAGCTTGAATCTCTTCTTCTGTTGGTACACGGCCATTAATTTCTGTAAATATTTCAATCCATTGCTCTTTATCCATCGTATACTCCTATTTTTATTATTAAATTAAAAGGCTGAAGTTTAAATACTATTTAATATTTATCTCCAGCCTTATTATCTGTTTATATTTTACTACTACATTTATTCACTTTTTCTACGTAATTTCGATGTAAACAATCCCATAATCATGGTTCCTAAACCAATTAAGAATAAACTATTCTCTGAACCTGTATTTGGTAAAGTCGTATTGACACCATATTTAGGTTTATTTCCAACATAGATATAAGATGGATTACTTAGAGCAGTTCTAAGTTTGTCTGTTACCAGTTTATGTTCTATATTCTCTACTTTAGAATCATGTCTATGATTCAATGATTCTTGAGGTTTATTATATGCCTTCTGATAAGCAAGTAGAACAGCCTCATACTGAGCTTTGGCATCCAATTGGTTTTGGAGGAGAGCATTTAGTTTAGCTTGTTCTGCTTCAAGCGTTTGAAGAGCTAGGCGGTGAGCCTCAAGAGCTTTTTCATACTCTTCTTTTGCGACTTCGTAGTTTTCAGAAGCGTGGATGAGGCTATCAAGAAAAACTTCCATCTCTTTGATGCTGTCTTCGATTTTAGCAATTTCTGCACGAACAGCTTTTTCTTGAGCTTTCAAGTCGTCTAGTTGAGCTTGAATAGTTGCTAGAACTTTTTCCTCTTGAGCTTGTTTTGCTTTTAGTTCTTCAAGGACAAGTTCTTCTTGTGCAAGTTTAGCTTTTGCTTGTGCCAAAGCTTCTTGTTTAGTCTTCACATCAGCAGTTAGGTTGTCTACGGCTGTTTTAGCATCTGACAAACGTTTTTCTGCAAGAACTTCAGCTTCAAGAGCTTCTTGGTATGTTTTTTGAGCATCAGGAGTTAAGTCCTTGGCTGCTTCTAATTTTGCAATTACTTTGCGAGTAGCTGTAAGTTCATCATTAGCTTTCTTATAAGTCGCTTGTGCCACTTCAAGGTCAGCTTGTGTTGTTTTAGCAAGACCTTCAGCATCTTTCAAAGCTTTTACGGCAACTGCCAAAGCTTGGCGTTTTACTGCAAGGTCAGCGTTTAGGTTAGTAACGGCTGTTTCTGCATTTTGTAAACGAGTTTTAGCTGTCTTGTAAGCTAGTTCTGCTTGATCAAATGTAGCTTGAGCTTTAGGAGTCAAGTCTTTAATCGCTTTTACTTTAGCTAGAGCATCCTTAGCTTGTTCTAATGCTTTAGAAGCATTGTTCTTAGCAGAAATTGCTTTTGCAAGATTAGATTTTGCAGTTTTATCAGCTTTTTCAGCCTGACTCAGTTCTGACTTAGCTTGTGCAAGCTTGTTGCTATTTGTGTTGATCTCGTTATTAAGATCAACCAAAGCTTTCTCAGCTTTTTTATATCGTGTTTTGGCAGTTTGGTGTTCTGCTTTTGCAGTATCAAACTTAGCTTGTGCATCAGGAGTTAAGTCTTTAATGGCTTTTGTGCGTTTGATAGCATCCTTAATGCTATTTAGCTTATCAACAGCATTGTTATGTGCAGTAGTCGCATCAGCAAGCGTCTTTTGAGCAACCGTATTTGCGATAGTTGCTTTAGACAAGGCATCTTTTGCCTGTTCGTGAGTTGCACGTTTTGCTTTAATCTCTTTTGTAAGATTTGTAAAAGCAGTACTTGCGTTTGTATTACGCAATTCAGCTTTGTTTAATTCTGAATTAGCATTATCAAGAACACGTTGCGCATTAGGTGTCAAGTCTTGTGTATTAAGCAAGTTATTGAGACGATTTGTGGTTGTTGCAAGATTAGATTTTGCAGTTTCATCTGCACGTTTAGCGGCAGTTAAACGATTCTGAGCATTGTTGTGAGTGGCATTTGCGGAAACTTGAATTTTCTTAGCTTGCGCCAAGTCTTTTTCCATTTTGCTGGTGTCAAATGGAGTTGGGAGTGGTTTTGCGATACCCTTGTCGTAGTAATCGTCAATGTAAACAGAAGTACGTTCCCCAGTTGCATAGTTAATGGTTGTTTCTGTATGAGCATTTTTACCTGCAAATTGAACAAAGTGCGTACGCCCAACTTTATCTTTAGTGTAACTAATATTACCCCCAACTGCACTTGGATAAGTTGGTTTAACACGCCCAACCATACCTTTCATGTGTCCGAAATTAGCATGAATATCATTGGTCATGAAGTCAATGACAGAATCGTAAACTTCACGATAGAGCTGAGACATAGTAGCCTTGCGAGTTTCCCTAACATTGCCACCACCCAAGTCGTGTGATGTCGCCAAAATCCATGCGTAATTCATTACCTCGCCATTCCATTTGACCTCATCAACACCATCATTTTCTAAGGCCGGGTGACTATGCCCGCTATTGTAAGATTTATTTTCATTAGCGTAATTCTTGGCAATGTTTTTAATCCCTTGAACAGACTCATTGGTGACGATAAAGTTATGTGTTCCCCAGATTTGGTCTTGGAGGTTATTTGCCATGAGTACATAGTAATGGCTCAAGGCTTTAATTTGTTCATCAGTGATGTTGTCTAAATCGACTAGAGTATCATCAATTGGAAGAACAATGTTATTGTTATCCCAACCAGTAAAGATGTTCTTCTTAGTCTCTGAATTCCAAACAAATTGTGGTTTTCCAAAATCGTACTTGCCGCCCTTGTACCATGCCTGAATAGCATTGTTCAAAGCATGTTTGTTCGCTTCGCTATCATCATTCAAGTAAGTCTTGTATGCAGCAATGACATTTTGTGGCAATTGAGGGATGGTCAAGTTCTTGATAGCAGAGATTTGTTTTTCAAGCGTATCAACAGCTTTACCTGCTTCATTTTTAGCGTTTTCAGCGTTTTTAGCAGCAGATGTTGCATCAGACAATTCTTGAGCTGTTGCACGCACTGTACTTTCTTGTTGACCTTTTAGATTCTTCAGGTCTTGAATATCAGAACGTTTTTTAGCATCTGTCTTTTTAGCATCCTCTAATTTACGTTCAGCATCATCTTTTTTAGATTGCTTAGTTGCTAAGTCAGATTTAGCGTTGTCACGTTCATTTGTAACACCCGGCAAACGATTTTCAGATGAAGCAAGACTATCTTTTGCATCTTTTTCATCTTTAGTAGCTTTTTGAAGTTTAGTTGAAGCTTGAGATGCACCACCTTGGGCTTTCGTTTGAGCATTTGCGGTTTTAGATTCTTCAGCTTCAGCTTGAGTTTTTGCTTCATTTAGCAAGTCAAGCTGTTCTGCTTTTTTAGCATCTGCTTTTTTGGCATCAGCCAACTTTTTCGTAGCATCCCCAAGAGTCGCTTCTTTCGTAGCTAAGTCAGACTTGGCGTTGTTGCGTTCATTTGTGACACCAGCTACTTTCCCTTTAGAAGCATCCAGGGTTGATTGAGCTGTTTGTTCTGCTTTTTTCTTTTTCTTCAAGTCATCAGAAGCTTGGTTTGCGGCAGTTTGAGCGTCAGACAAGTTACTTTCTGCTTGCTTCAGCGTAGCAGTCGCTTGGTCTAAGTTAGTTGTGGCTTGTTCCAATTGCTCTGCTTTTTTAGCATCTGCACGTTTAGCAGCGTTTAAAGCTTCAGTTGCTTCTTTAAAAGTCACTTCTTTCGTAGCTAAGTCAGATTTAGCACTGTCACGCTCGTCAAAGACAGCTTTTGCGCCAGTCCCATCCAAAACGGCTTGAGCATTGTCTTTGTTTTGTTTAGCAACTTTAAGTTGAGATGTAGCTTCATTGTGAGCTTGCGTAGCTTTTGAAAGAGTATCAGTGGCTTGGTCAAAAGTGTTTTTTTGTCCTGCCTCAAGTTCTTTTGCATCACTCAACTTACGAGCTTTTGTAGCATCTGCGTTTTGTGATTGTTCAAGAACTTTCTTAGCATCTTTCACAATAGCTTGTTTAGCTTCTAAGTCTTTCTTAGCATCTTTTTCTTCTTTGATAACTTTATCAGCACCAGTTCCATTCAAAACATCTTGAGCGTTCTGAACTTTCTTCTTAGCATCAGCAACTTTTCCAGCTTGCTTTTGAGTCGCATCCGTAGCATTTTTAACAACGGTTTCTTGCGCTTCTTTTTTCTCTTGCGCTTGTTTTTGTTGTTCTTTCAAGGGTTCAATTTTTTCTGTTTGCGTAGTGACTTCTTTCTTAGAAGCATCAATCTCATTTTTTGTCCCTTCAATTGCTTCAGGAGTTGCAGCATTTTTCTTTTGAGTAGCTTGGTCAAGCGCTTGTTTAGAACTATCTTCTGCCCCAGCAGTTATAGCTTCTTGTTCTTTAGCTTTGTCAACAACAGGAGTTTGAGCTTCAACAGCTTGGTCAGCTTGATCTTTAATATTTTTTGCTTCTTGGACAATCTCTTCAGTTGGAGCTTTCGTCACAAGAGCAGTACCATTCGAAACTTCAACACCCTCAACTTGAGTGATGGCTGTAGTAGATGAAGTTTGTACGTGTTTTTCTTCAGCTACTGTATTACCTGTCGATTTCACATCAACTTGTTCATCTGCTTTTGCAGAAAGCGTTGAGAAACTTGTTAATGCAACTCCTGCCGCTAAAGCAAGAGTTATTTTTTTATTCTTTTTGCTTTTTCTTGATTTCATTTTTACCCACATAAACTTGAAGCGTATCAGTCCCAACTCCAAGTCCTTCATATAATATTACAAACGCTCTCATTATACCATTTTTATTTACTATTGTAAATAAAATAGCGTTATTCTAATACTATTGTTTATATAAAAATCAGCAAAAAATATATACAATTATTAAAAGGAGAATTTTAGAATGAAGATTGGAGAATTAGTCAGAGAATATCGACTAAGTAAAAAGCTAACTCAGCAAGAGCTTGCTGAAAAAAGCGACCTTAGCTTACCTTTTATTAATCTAATTGAAAACAATAGAAGAAACTTGTCTGTCGATGCTCTACTAAAAATTTTAACTGCGATGGAAATAGATCCTTCTGATTTTTTTAGACCACTTTCCGATACATCAGACGATAATCTTCAACTTTTAATTGAAAAGATTCAACTCGATAAAAATCGTACTGAAATTATTGAACTTTTTCTCAGCATATTAAGTCTAAATGAAAAATAAAAAAAATTTTTTTTAAAATAAATAAAGTAGATAAAAATTTACTTTTTCCTTCAAAACCTTGTCACACCAATAAAAGATCGTACTGAAAGTATTGATTTCTTTCTTAACATTCTTGTTCTAAACTAAAAAAATTAAAGTAGGTAAGAGCCTACTTTTTTTCTTCAAAACCCTGTTAGGACGCGTTTTTTAAAGCACTCAAAACTGAGTGTTTTTTTTGTTTTAAAAAAATTTTCCATTTTTTTAAAAAAAATGGGCATTTTCGAAAACATTTCTGACATACTAATAATAGGAGGTGAAATAAATAAATAAATAGAAGCTTAAAAAATAACTAACTTTTAGAAAAATAGTGAAATTTTTAATGGTTTTTTAAAAAAATAAAGAGTTTCGACTCTTTTATGGCATACTAACTAATGTAACAAATAAGGAGGTTTAATTTTAAAGAAAGTTACATTTTAGAAGTACATCTTCATTACAGATTTAACAACAAGGAGGAATATACATGGTAAGAAGATATAAAAAAAGTAAACGAGAAAGAGAAGCAGCCAAGAAACGTCATCTATCCCCTGCAGAAAGAAGAAAAAAGGAAAAGCATAAGAAAAATAGAGAACTCAGACAGAGAAAATTACTAGAACTACAGCAAAAAAACGAAAATAATATAAAATCTTGTTTCTCAGTTACCCCAGCTTATTGGGGTATTGATAACTGTACAGTCTCAATTCTTAGCCCAGAAGTAACTTATGATCCTAACGTTTTTGATGAACAAATCTTTAAAGAAACAGTTTCTCTAAATTATAATTCAGAAGGAGAATTAGATAAGATCACTATTCAATCAGAAGATTTAGGAAAAGTAACAATTAGTCTTAAAGAAGAAGATTACAAAAAGAAATTTACTGCAATCCAACTTAACGGTCCTTCTCCCAATTTTCAAACTACAGGCATTAATGGGATTAAATTAAGATTACTAGAGGTATTACATAAGTTAGAAACAGATTATAAGATTAAAATCAAATATAATCCGAATTCTGTTATGTTTAAGAAAATTGAATTAGCATTCACAATTGCTTTCGATAAATTGCCATCTTTACAAACTCGTCAATTATTAATAAGGTCACTTGCAAAAGATAAGAAAAGAGATTTAAAAAACCATAGAACAAGTAAAAATGCAGATAATTTTTCTATGGTCTCGATTGAGATTAATAAGAAAGAGAAACACATCTTATATAACAAAATTGAGAAAGCAAAAAAGAACAAACAAATCCGTAAAACAAATTCATCGTTAAAGAATTTAGAGATCTTTAGATATGAAGTCGAATTAACTGGCAGTAAGATAGCTGAGCAATTAGACTCCCATTACTTAGCACAATTAACTGATGAAAAGATTATTCAATATTTAGAGATTCTAATATCTGATGGTGTTTTTCGATATATAGAGATAATCATAACTGCAACTGAAAATTGCGAAAAGATGTTAAAGAGAATTTATAAGAAAATTCAACCACAAGTTTATACAACGGAATTTTTATTCTCTATTAATGATCAGTTATCAACTACCACAGTATCAGATTTAATTGATGAAGATATCATTACATTTCTTCCATTAAGATTTTTAAAAACAAATAGAGGTACAACTAAAAGAAGAATCCTAGAAAGGTTCCAATGCCAAGAAGTAAAAACTGGAACAAAACATGAATTAGGAAAAATGACAAGTTGGCAAGTTCTAGAAATAATAAGGGTAATGTTCCATTCACTAGAAGAAGCAAAAAAATATGGTTTAGGCACTCGTATAAACCCTTCCACAACTTCTTATAAAACTTTTCCACTAAAAACATACTCTTTAAAAGAAAGAAATGAAATATTCAATAAAACAATTACAGAAAATACAAAAGAAAAACTTGAAGATAAAATGTCAAAACGGATCTTAAAAAGATTTAGAGACGGAATATAAATAAAGCAGTTATTTTAATAGCAAATATATTTTTCAATGTTAAAAAACGTTGATATATCAAGAAACATATATAAAATTGTACCGCAACTACTATTCGAATATTTTCAAAAGGATAAGGATATGAAAGTTACTTTAAGTAAAAATAAAAAAGAGCTTGTTTCGAAACTTTGGTCGGTGTCAGAAACAAACTCAAAATATACTAGTAATAATATCTATTACCTATTTCTATTATCTCAATAAAATATAGAAATTTCAAGAGGATTATTAATTATGAAACAAACAATGAACAAAGAAGATTTAATTAAAATGGGTTACAATCCCTATACTGCCATTTCAATTATTAGACAAGCTAAGCATATTATGGTACAAAAGGGGTATGCCTTTTATAATAATCGACGTTTAGGGCATGTCCCAACCGCTGCTGTTGAAGAAATTTTGGGTGTTTCACTTAACAAGGAGAAATAATGCCAAAAAATCAACAGAAAACTAAATTTCCTGGAGTCTATACAGACAAAGACGGTAAATTTTTTATTCAAACCGAATTTGGTAAAGATAGAGTTACGGGGAAACGTATACGAAAGAAATCAAGGTTTGATCAACACGGAAATCCATTTAATTCAGCTGCACAAGCAAATAAGGAATTAACTCGGCTGAAACATGATTATCAACAATCTCAAGGTTATTCTAACTACCGGATGAAATATCGACAATTTATGGAAGAACATTATATTCCATATTATAGAACAACAGTTGAGCACAGCACATTTTCAGTTCGAGAGAAAAATCTTTTACAGCTTTGTGATCGTTTTGGTGACACTACACTTCGTTCGATTACACTCGAACAAGTCCAGATGTTTCGAACATGGTTACTGACTAGTCAAGATGAGGATGGTGCCGGATATTCACAAGGATATGCTAGCCTCATCTTTGGCATGTTTAGGAAATCATTGGACTATGCTTTGCAAATGGGATATGTGGAAAAAAACATTTCTAAGCAATCTAATGCAATTCCTAAAGGGAAAAGTAATGTCCCATATTGGACTAAGAGCGAATTTGAAGCTGTTATTTCACAAATTTACATTGAAGATGTATATGAACATTTAAACTTCGTGATGATTTGGGTATATTTCATGACTGGCGTACGTGTAAATGAAGGTTGTGCCCTTCAATGGAATGATGTTGACTTTGATAAGCAACGCCTACGAGTTCATCATATGCTTATTGTTAAAAACAAAAAAGAATGGACGCGTAATTCGTATTCGAAAACTAAAGACGGGCGAAGGATGATTAGTTTAGATAAAGATACTATTGATGTGTTAAAAAAATGGCGTGAAGCTCAAAAAAAGATTGGACTAGGACACGAGAACGATTTTATCTTTTCATACGATGGCTTGCCTATGCTGAAATCTACAATTTCAAGGATTATTAAAAGATATGCCAAGATTGCTCACGTAAAACCTATCCAAGCGAAAGGTCTCAGGCACAGTCACGCCTCCCTACTAATTAATGAATTAAATGCTACTGTACTTATTCTATCAAAACGTTTAGGACACTCTTCTCCTGAAATCACATTGAAACATTACTCACATCTATGGGATGGCGCTGATGAAGTTATCACTAATGAAATGGTAGGAATTATTAATGTTTCTTTCCCATCTTCTAGCTTAGTACATTTCAACGGGAACCAATCAATTTCAAAATAACATTCCCACCAAAAACCCCACCAAAGAATTACTAACTCCTTAAAAAGCCTATTATATAGCAATTCTCAAGGAGTCTGCAACCGTTGAGTGGGAATAGCATTAATGAACTTAAAAAAGCCTAGAAATATTGATTTCTAGGACTTTTTATTTTATTTAGACAACAATTTAACTACAAAAGTCTTAAATACTTTATCAAAAAACAGTAAAACCAACTGGTTCTACTGTTCTAATTTTAAAAGGTTTGACGCTTGGCCTTACGTTCTGCACGCCCGCGAGCACGACTTTCTGCTCGCTTAGCTTTGCGACGTTTTTCATCTACTGCCCATTTAATTTTTTTCTTATAGCCTGGTTTAACTTTTTTCTTTTTCTTTTTAACCAAGCCAATCATTTCGATGTCCAGTTTTTCCTGTTTCTTCTCACGATTAGCACGGCGATCTCGATCATAGGTATCTTGGAATTCTCCATCTTTGACGACTTTCGGAGTAAACTTGATCCCCAATTTCTCCAATTCGCGAATATCTGAGTCATCACTAGGCTGGTAAAGGGTAATAGCTGTACCTGGCAGACCATTACGTCCAGTTCGTCCAACACGGTGAACAAAGAAGGACAAGTCC
>ERZ772920.1319-NODE-1319-length-12830-cov-4.699961_pt1 | contig 12830 bp, 10 predicted proteins | sample MGYA00511469_ERZ772920 | MGnify/ENA primary metagenome ERZ772920 (study PRJEB29015, sample SAMEA2738069) | human oral metagenome | biome: human oral; feature: human-associated habitat; material: saliva | place: China | collected 2216 ... | reverse complement strand
TACACTCCAAATTCTTCGCAAAATGCCGACGTCATCTTTGGCGTCGATTCAAAACAAGCCGCGGCTTTGGGCACCGTAATCCCCATCGGCAATGACCCGGTATGCGCGTGGACTGATCGCTCATGGTTCTCCGCAAATAGCAAGGCACTCCCCTCTTCACTCAAGGACCTTTCCTCGGCAAACTTCGCCCCCCTGACCGCGATCCCTTCCCAGGATTCCGAGGCCGGGGCCGCTTTTGCCGCAAAGGCCAGCTCAGTCCTCGGCGAGGACTACGAGGACTGGAAAGAAAACCTGAACGACGCGCATTCGATCTCTTCCTCCGCGGCGGAAGCCTTGGGACAGTGGACCGCTACCCTTGCGGATGATCGCCTTTCACTCATCTCGGGCGCGACCAGCGCGCAGGGCTCCCACCAGCGTCCGATCCTGATCTGGGATGCGCGCCTGGCAGTTGCTGCAGCTTCCAATACCGGCACCGAAAGCCGCGCCGAGGCTATCCCTGGGACCTGCGTGGATTCAACCGTTTCAGCCGCAGTCCCACAGTCTTCTTCAAATTCCGAGGCCGTTCGCTCCTTCCAAGCATTCCTCGAATCCCAGCTGGGGAAGAACGCGGCCGCCTACGCGGGACTTGCCTATAACGAAGGAGTCCCCGAGGACTCGCAAGCCGCGTGGTTCATGAAGCCGGCGAAGTAGGCAGGCCTCCTGCAGCCTTTGCTTTCGCCTGAAGCCGTTCTTTCTTACGCTCTCTGACCCATTGGTGGCACGCGCGCGCAGAAAGGGCCAATAGGGCAAGCACTCCCAAAGACGAACGAATCAGCGTCATCAAGACGATGTGAGTTGCACCTGAACTGGCAATATCTGCAGCGCCAAAAATAATGTCGGCACTCAGGGCTGTCAGAAGGATAATTCGCGCACGAGGATGCCCGTTCCACGTCATGACAGCAGTGATGATTTCCATAACAAGAAGTATCAAAGTCACAAGGGCGACAATCAGCCTCATCGTCAAAATGTAGATTTGCGCATCGGCGACATCATCAATGCCGATGACATTAAGCGCGATGTATTTCCACGGATTTTGAAGGACGAGATAGGTCTGGAACAGCTCGGTTGCAAACATAAGGGCAACCAGGGCCATACCGACAACCAGTTGAACTGGGCGCTGGCGATCCGCTTGAGAATCGACATCATGAGCATCTGCCATTTCATGCGCATCATCATCATTGGGCTCAACGTCTTGAACATCCAATAAGTACAAGTCACCGTCGGTGATGACTCGGTCGCCACCACCATTTTTGTCGTGGTAGGAACTGAAGAAATCGGGAAGAATCTCAAGCTCTGCCGCGGGGTTAGCGAAGAGGACATCATCGACAATGAAGTTGCGCTCGATGTCGATATCGGCATCGATCTTATGGGTGATTTGGAAGGTCAAAAGACTCAATCCGACAGCACGATCAAATGTCCCCGCTGCAAGCCATTCAACGCGGCGACCACCCGGAAGAACCCATCCATCAGGCGTGCGCCAAAAACGCACGTGATGGCGTTCTGAAGAACGACCGGGAACCGCTTTTTGGTAGGCGAAGTCCTGCTTACGTCCAAAGAGCACAAGATTCGAAACTGGCGCAGCATCGTAGCTTCTTCGACTGATGAAGGCCCGTATTACTCGAAGAACGGTGCGGGGCGTAATCGGGTCAGCGCGCACCCAGCCGGCCGCTGTCATGGCAGCGTGAATATCGATCTCGCTACCAACAAGAGCGAGGTTTACCGGGTCACCGAGAAGGCCATCAGCAGTCCTTGTACGACCGATAAAGTAGTCGGGAACATACAGCCACGTGAGCAACTGGTGGATTCTGGGAAGTGCGAGGTAGGCGGTAACAGCCCAGCAGATTAGAAACCAGGCGATGGCAGTAGGTTTGAGCTTGATTGAACCCGCCAAGAAAACGTAGGCAAGCCACAGTGTTGCCACACCGGAAAAGATAAAGAACAGGGCATCGACGACATCATCGAAACCCCAGTCGCGGTCCTGCGTAAACGAGAGTTTGTCAGATGCGCGCTGGTAAACAGGGGGTTTCTGGGGACGCGGGCGCGAATGAGCGGAGGCGTTTTCGCCTTCATAGTTCGACTCAATGGCCGATACGTGATTCTCGCTCATGTCCCTTCCTCATGCGTAGACGTGTAGCCACAAGCCTAGTCTGAGAAGGCTCATCCTTCCGCTTTTCTGAGAGCCTGTATTCTCATCGTTTACACCTCGGCAGCGCGGGCTTTTCGAGCTGATGACATCGTCATAAGACATACCGAGAAGAGATTGAGGGCGCCCGGAAAGAGACTCAACAGGCGCCCTCGTGGAGACGCAGAATGTCAGGGGGTGTTTTACGTCTCCGTTCCTCACGTTAGCGCCGACAAGAAATCATTCGAAGGTTTTTACTTCTGTGTTTTTCTCAAGATTTTCCCTTAAATAAGAAGGTATCGAGCATATGTGACAACCATGTCTACCGAAATAAAACAGGGTGATGCGATTTGAACAAAATTGGCAAACCAACACCCGTGACACACAAATAAAACACCCTCCAGCCTTAAAAAGGACTTTAGTCCCATTCTTGGCTGAAGGGTTGTTTAATTCAGCGAACTCTGCGCTTAGGCGTGCTTACGAATGTAGTCTGCGAACGCCTCGATAGCTGACTTCACGAATCCCTGAGTCGTCGCATCAATGAAGCGACCATCTTCGCCGATGTCCTCATGCGAGATCTTCATGTAGACCTCGGGCTGTGTCATCAGCAAGGGGTTGAAGAACTCAAGAGTCTGACGGGTTGCAATCTGCCCAATAGCAGCACCGACCGATCCCATGGACGCGCCCACGACGTAAACAGGCTTACCACCGATAGGGTTGGATCCCCACGGACGACCAAACCAGTCGATAGCATTCTTCAGGCCACCAGGAATCGAGCGGTCATACTCGGGGGTTGCAATCAAAACCGCGTCGGCGTCTTCAAGGATCTTCTTGAAGTCCGTGGCAATTTGCGGGTAGTTCGCATCGTAATCAGGGCTGTACAGCGGCAGCTTCGAGAAATCAGCCTCAACGAATTCCAGATCAGCCGGAGCATCGGCAATCATCGCACCAAGCAGTTTGCGGTTAATGGAGGTCGACGACAGCGAACCGATGATGTAAGCGACCTTGTAAGTCATAGGACAAGCCTTTCTTTCAGGAGCCGCATCGAGCAGCACTGCAGGCATAAACGCCTCCCATTTTCAGGTTTATTCCGACCTAAGACCTAGATCACAGAAGAATTACCACGCGCCCGTCCCACCGGTTCCACGTTTGCGATCTTTGTTCTGGCGCTCCTCGCGATCGGTTTGCTCCTGACGCTTTTGCATCTCTTCACGCTTCGCGCGTTGCTCTTTGGTCTCTCCCTGATAAGGATCTTTGGACTTATCTTGGTTTTGTTTGTCCTTATCCTTGTCCTGGTTTTGCTTGTCTTTATCCTTGTTGTCTTGGTTCTGCTTATCTTTGTCTTGGTTCTGCTTGTCCTTATCCTGATTCTGTTTGTCTTTATCCTTGTCTTTGTCCTGCTTGTCCTGGTTCTGAGCCTGCTGCTGCTTTTGCTGAGCACGATCATGAGCCTTGTCAGCATCGGCACCGCCACCGCCACCCTGCTGATTCTGGTTCTGCTGATTCTGCGTCGAGGACGCGGACTGACACGGGGCCACAACCTCGCCCATTTCTTTATAAATTTCAGCAGCGCGCGCACGATCCGTACTCATCGCCGCATCGCCCTGCTTTTCCAACGCAAGCGCCAAATTCATTCTGACGGTGCACTCATAGGAGTAGGTCTCAATTCGACCGTCTTCGATCTGCTTTGCCTTCGGAACCCGGTCCCAAGCAATACGCAACTCAGCGACGGCCTCGTCAGGATGATCAAGCTTCACATGCTGCGTCCCCGCGTTGTAATGCGCAACCCAGCTTGCAGGGCCAAGATCTCCCCAATAAATCTGCCGTGAATAGGAGTTCAGCGCCCCCTCATTATTCCCCGCGCGCACACTGCGACCCGTATTCCATGCCCACAGCGGCAGGGCAGTCATATAAATTCCGACAGCAAGGGCAACCACAACAATGGGGAGAGACCACCACAGAGGGCGCAATAGCTTCCCATTGCGTCGCGGTTTCTCCGCCTCGTTCCTCTTTGCCGAGGCCGGGGTTGCGCTGGGTGCGCTATCCCCCGTTTGGGTATCAGCTTCAGCCTCGCCATCTGCTGGAGGCTGATAGAAAGCGGTAGGACGCTGTTCCTTATCGCTGCGGCGCTTAAATCGCACGGGTCCTCCTCAGTGCGTGGATACGACCCGCAAAAATAGCGGACTCCCAAGCTAATAGCACAGTTAAAACAAGGGCTGATGGCCACAAAACGTAGCGTGAAGTTTGGATCGTATCGTTTGCATCCGCAATATTTCGAGCATTCTGAACCGAGGATGAAGCCGCGGAGCTAATGGCGGAATCATTGGGTGAACGAACCATGTTGATACCAAGTTTTTGAGCGATCTCATTCAGCTTCTTGATATCAATCTTCGAAATTGCATCGGGGTTTCCGGGCTGGGAAAAATCTTTGATGTATTCAGGCTTCGAACCATCATTCTGCTTCCCCAGAGCGGCAACCTTCATCTTCCCGCCTTCTTCGGTTCCATAGCCAATCACCAAGCCTCCCGTCAGGAGGGGCTTGATTTTGTCCCACTGCTGAGAGTCGCCTCCACCAGCGCTTCTCCAAGCAGAATTGTTCGAGGTCTCACCGTCGGTGAATACGAAAAGCACGCGGGTATTTTCAGGGTGCTTGTTTGCGGCCGCCTGCATTTCTTCCGCAATGTATTGTGCGGGGCGGTCCGGGGATGAACCGCGTGAGGAAGAACTTACTTCCTGGGTCAGTGTCGAAACGAAGGAACGAACTGCTCCAAGGTCAGAGGTCAGGGGAAGCTCAGTATCTGCCTGGGAATCCCAGGTAATAATGCGATAACGAGCCCCGGGAGCAGCTTGAAGAATCTGCTCAACATCGTGGCTCACGCCTTGAAGGCGAGTTTTTCCGCCTTCCCAATCCTCAGCGGCCATCGAACCGGTGCGGTCAATCGCAAGCCAGACCTCGACATTGGTCGTCACTTTCTGCGCTTCACCGGGAACTGAAGGGCCGATCAGGATCGAGAGCAAGGCGCAGGTAATAGCACCTCTGCGCACTAGATCCGATGTTCTAAAGGGACGATGACGCCGAGCACTCCACCAGGAGAAGAAAGCGCACGCTGCAATGATCACAATGATGATTGCAACCGACATGAGGGGTCGGAAGGAGAGCGACAATATTCCTCCTGCGGATCGGATCAAACACTGGCAAGTATAGTGCCCATCTCAAATTCATCCTCTAGGGAGATCTATTTGACATCTGAAGTGCTTAATCGCTAAATTCATTTATGTATCATCGTGTCCTGGTACACACCACAAAGATCAATCGAGGCAAGATGAAAATCCTCCGAAATATCACAGCCGGCTCACTTGGACTGGCCATCATTTTTTCCTCTTTTAGCGCTGTCAGCGCAAACGCTGTCGAGGCAGGTGCTGATGGACAAATCAACGGTGATCGCAGCACCGGTTGCGTTGTCGACTGGACCGCACGCGCGATGCTCGATCAGAACATGAACAATATTCCCCAGGGACTGCGTGCAGGCCCCTACGCTACTTCGGGGTTCATGGAGAGCGTTCACCCTCGTCACCGCAGCCAGGCCATTCTGGAGAACCACCACTGGTTTAATCCAAACTTGAACCTCCAGTACTGGCGCATCCCGATCGGTGCCAACTACGAAATCCTCCCCGGCGCTGAACTGACGGTCGATCTTCCCGACGACATGACAAACATTCAGTTCTTCGGCGAGCTAAGCTCGCAGGTCGTCGACGGTGATGTTGATCGCTTCATGCGTAGGCAGACTTTCGGTGCACTCGCGTCGAACCTGCACTGGGACATCGTTCCGACCGCAACCCAGACGGATGCAGCACGCAACATCTGGACCCTCAAGTTCAACCAAGGCCTGCCCCTGGGACACGCAGCTGTCATCGAATTTGTTGGTAGCGGTGACCACACCAAACACTACGAGGCAACGTCTCACCTGAGCGGCCTGCGTGCCACCGACGAAAAAGGCAACGCTTGCAGCCCCATCCCAGAGCCTTCGCTCACCGTGGGCCACTGCCAGGCGGGAGTTGTCGGCCGTACCGTCTTCTCCCCCTACTCGCAGGATATTGATCGCCGTGAGAAGTACGCAGACAGCTGGCAGGGAACCGGTCAGCTCTGGGGCGAAGCTGGAGCAGACGGCTGGGATCCCTCACGCCAATACTCTGACGCTGCTGGCGCAACGCGTCGCATGCGCTTCTACGCCGCAACCAAGCGCGAACTGAACAACGCAACGATGACCGTGAGCGCACCCCAGGGTGCGACCTTCGACGAGGCCTCGATCGCTTCTGCGCTCACCCCTGGCGCTGGCCAGCTTGTTGCTAACGGCTTCTCACAGTCGGTGACGGGAACTCCCGCCCCAACCGTGAGTGCCGATAAGAAGACGCTGACCTTCACCGTTGCACATATGCCGGAGAACTCCTCCTTCAGTGTTGAGGTGAACGCTGTGCTCACCGGCGAGAAGGCACACCAGACCCCGACCTCGAAGCCCATGGTCTTCTTCCACACCTTGGTTGGTTCCATCCCCGGATGCGAGGTCTCGCCGACTCCGACCACCCCGGCAACTGAGCCCACTCCCGACAAGCCTCAGGAGCCCAACAAGCCAGAAAACCCCAAGGCTGAAAACCCGAAGAAGGCAGGCCCTCTGGCACACACCGGTGCTACGAGCGGAATGGTTCTGGGCGCAGCAGGAATGACCCTGATTGCTGGTCTTCTTGCCGCTAAGCGTCGCAAGGCCTAAGCGATTCAGGTAATAAATCATTGTGGGGCCGCAGCTAATGCTGCGGCCCCACAAATGTATTCACGAGCAACCGAGGCAGGCTCAAAGAATGCTGTCTAAGCCCCTACTTCGTCTAAGCCCCTACTAAAGGATCCCGCTCCGGCTCTTTCCTAGGCCTCAGAGCTTGGCGAAACCAACAAGCCCAAGGAAAGCCACAATCGCAACTGCCAGCCAGGCCACGGGCTTATTGACGCGGTCAGTAACCGTGACGCGAGCGTCGCCCTCAACCTCGCGCTTCTGCTGGGCCTCGATATTTTGAATAATCGAATCCACTGTGCCGGAGCTCGACATCGTATAGAACTCGCCACCGGTGGACTCAACCTGATTCTTCATATCTTCACCCTCAGTGGTCAGCGTCGAACCCGGGTAGAGGCCGATAACCTCAACCTTCTGACGCTTCGCGAAATCAATCGCTTCCTTGAGGGTATATAAACCTTCACCATTGACTTCGTTATCCGAGGCCAAAATAATCGTTCGCGAGCGCTCTTGATCCGTGTGATCAAAGCCAAGCACGCAGGATGCTAGACCATCGCCGATAAGGGACGCTGCCTCCCCATCAGGATCGTCAGTTCCCTCAAGATACCGGGCAAGATCATTGGTGATGCGATATCCGTTCGAGGTCTTCGAAATGACACCATTCCTCAGTAGCGAGCTCAAGGTCTCGAGGTTGTCGTTCACCATCGTGTAATCATCAGTCAGCGGGAACTTCCGAACCGAACGAGCGCTCCACAGGTACAAAGACACACGCTCGCCGTTGAAGTGCTCAACAAGACTCTTGAAGGCGTCACCGATTTCGCCGTCGTATTCCAACATCGAACCTGATGCATCTAGGCATAGAACGATGTCTCGCGAGGCCAGGCGACGGTCATCAACGCGACGATCAACGGGGTTTGCGGCCACGACAGAAAGCGACACAGCAGCGGCACAAAATACAGCAAGCAAACCAGCAACCGCCATACGCGTGCGGCGCATCAGCGCACGATAACGTGGCAAGTCACGTACGTAACCGGTATTTGCAACCCAGCCTCGACGTTCCCTCGCGTGGAGCCGCAGACCAACACGCCACCAGCCAAAAGCTGCGGCGACAGCAATAACACCCAGGACGACGGCGATGAGGTACCCATACCTCATTTCTTCACCACCTCCCGCGCGTAATCCATGACGAATGCGGGATCGAACTGAGTCTTTTCACCATCGGCCTCCGAGTCTGCTTTAAAGCTGTCCTCGCAGGCGGAAAGAGCATCCGCAAGATCAGGCCATGCGGGAATGAGCTTGCGAATCTCAGATACGGTTGCAGTCTCAAGATCACGACCGGTGCGTTCAGTACCCAGTGCACGCAAGATACCCGCGACTGCCAAGTGCACCCCACGGTCGTCCAAGTCGCCCGTGTTCAAGCGGCCCTCAACCTCGTCAATGAATCCCAGATAGCGCTGACGACGCTTCTCATCCAAGGGAATAAGCGCGATCTGATTCTTTTCCTGCAAACGGTTCGAGCGCAGCCAGCGGATCAGCCACACTCCTACCCACACCAGGACAAGAGCCAGAAGCAAGACTCCAATAATCCACATCCAGTTCGGGTAGTTGAGAACCTCGCGCAATTCACCGGACACGACTTTCCCTTTCCAATGCGGAGAGAAGAGTACGGACGACCTGATCGCTGGACGAAACACTCACGCGGGTAATCCCAGGGATCTCAAGGAATTGACGCACCGCAGTGCGGCTCTGGTCGGCTCGTGCGGCGGCCTCGGCGGCGATCTGGCTATCCCCCAAAAGGAAATCGGGAAGCGGGCCGGCGTCGACATCCACGATCCGGGTGCCCGCGGGGAGCTGCGTCGGATCCGCGTCTGCGACCTGCATGATGAGCAAGCGGTGGCGGACGCTCAGGCGCTTGAGCAGTTCCCGCGCACGAGGCGTGGGCTGGGGATGCGTTTCATCCGTGACCAAAACAATCAGGGAGCGACGGTAGGTTGCCGCCTGCACGCGAGCAAGAAGGGTTTCAAGATCCGAAGAGGGCGAGCGCAGGTCGATATCTTCCTCGAGGCGTCGCAAAATCAGTTCGATGTGCGCATTCCCCGATCGCGCGGGCATGTGCCGCATACGTCCCTGGCAGCCCGACACCAAACCCACCTGGTCACCGCGACTAGAGGCAAGCCATGCGACAACCTGGCAAATCGTCAGTGCGACCGCTTCTTTACTTTCGCCCGAAGGGGCGAGCGCGCTCATCGAGCGTCCGGTATCAACAACCAGCATGACCTGAACATTCGCGCTGGCTTCAAAACGCTTAACGATGGGCTTTCCAGCACGAGCGGTAGCCGCCCAGTCGATATCTTTGACATCATCGCCGGGCTTGTATTCGGCCATGTCCATAAATTCCCAGCCTTGCCCGGCACGCGCAGAATAGTGCTGGCCCTCCATCAAGGAAAGCAGCTTACGCAAGATCGGGAGCTGAGTTCGACCTCCCAGCGCACGCAGCTGAGCGTTATTCGCGTGCGCTTTTTGGTGTTGGTCGACATCGCCAAGGGTCTGAGACGTGCTCTCAACGACCCCCTTCTTCAGGATTGGGCTCACGGTACCGCTACCGCGTTGAAGACGGCGTCGATCAAGCCATCAACCGAAATCTCATCGGCCATCGCATCGAAGGTGCGAATGATGCGGTGGCGAAGAATCGCGTGACGAAGCTTCTTAATATCGTCGGGCATCACGTAGTTGCGACCGGCCATCAGTGCGACAGCCTGGCTCACGCGCATGAGCGCAATACCGCCACGAGGCGACGCGCCCACGCGCACATGCTGCGAGAAACCGGGAAGCGGGTTGGGTCCCATTCCTCGAGTGGTATTGATGATGTCGACGATGTAAGCCTTCAAAGTATCGTGCAGGAAGACACGCCTGGTCATCTGCTGGAGGAAAGTCAGATCCTCAAGGGAGATGGGCTCCGCATCAATGGGCTTCTCCATAGTCCCAGCTTCGATGCGGTTCAGAACCTCAAGCTCTTCGAGGGGCTTTGGGTAGGTGATGATTTCTTTCATCAAGAAGCGGTCCATCTGTGCTTCGGGAAGCACGTAGGTTCCTTCTTCTTCAATGGGGTTCTGAGTTGCCATCACCATGAAGGGCTTGGGCAGCGGATAGACAATTCCACCAATGGTGGTCTGCCCTTCCTGCATGGCCTCGAGCATGGCAGATTGGGTCTTTGCCGATGAACGGTTGATTTCATCCAGAAGCACGATATTGGCGTGAACGGGACCCAGTTCCGTTGTCATTTCATTTTCGGCCTGGTTCCAGATACGCGTACCAACAATATCGTTCGGCATCAGGTCCGGGGTGCACTGAATGCGGTGGAATGAACCTGAAATTGCCTGCGCAATAGTTTGAGCGGCGGTCGTCTTTGCCAAACCGGGGACAGATTCCATCAGGATGTGTCCCTGAGCCAACAGGCCAACAATCAGGGTTTCGCGAAGGTTTTCTTGGCCGACAACGCGCTCTGAGAAGATCTTCTGGATACGGTCCAGGAGCTCTTTGCTGCGTTTGAGCTCATCATCGGTGAGATAAGTGGACATTCAGGAAACTCCTGGCTCATTGAATAATTACTAATATCTTACTGTTTTTTAGAGGAGCATTCAGGCCCGTTAGTCAGCGGCCCTTCCCAAATCACTGAGTGCTACTGGGCGTGGGCAGGGTAATTGGAGGCACGGAAAAACTGGGCATGGTGACCGAAATGGTGGGAATATGCGTCACCGTTGGGGTATTAGACCCCTTGATTGTCGTGTGTGCGCAGGCGCGAATAATCCCGAAAACCAGCATGAAAATCACCGCAAGAATCCATCCTGCACGCTTCTTCTTTCGCGCCGCAGCTTGTGATTCGTACCCGTAGGCCTCGGTGGAAAGAGTATTGTCTGCGGGAGTTCCACCGGGATTACGCCAGGCCTCCTCCATTTCCGGAGCGTTTTTGCGCCACAGACTTACAGTGTCCAAGTGCGTGATGTAGTCGGGCAGCGGCTTTACAGTGCCCTGTTCAATCCCCCGGGGACCGTATTGGTTAAAACTATCAACCAGTTCAATTTCCTGATCGAAAAGCGAATCAATAGTCAGAGTTGGAATATTTTCTTGAAGATGCCCGAGCAATGAGTCGAAGATGACCAGTGACTCCGGGCTGATAAAAGCTTTGGGATAGAGCGGTAAGAAGGTCCCATCCTGATCAAGAAGGATGTAAGCCTTCCCCGTACGAAGAAGTACCGCAATGTTTGCAATGGTAATTTCAACGCGACGGGTCACTAAAGTCGGATCACCCTCCCGTAATGGATCAAACCACTGCGCGACCAACCTGTCACTGGAGACCATGAGGTGATGAGGCAGAATCATCGAGTATCCGCTGAGGTTTTCAGGAACGCTTGACAAAAGGTCTGTCCCCTCTGCTGAGGGATACGGAATCGAAGGAGCCGGCTCGGGATACCCCTTATAGAGCGGAAAGTGGTCGTAGGTAGACTTCGCTGCGGTAAGAAGCGGATAACGCTGTAGCAGCTGAGGCGATGCCACATCGTATGCGATGTGGGCGCTCGCGATTGCTCGGTCGATGATGTCGCGGACCTCTGCTGGGGTCGGCACACTGGTGTCATTGATCCGGTGCAAGTGCTGCGAAACCTCAAGATTCTCATCATCTGCAAAGCGCTCAATAATTTTGGAAAGATCGACCGTTAGCTTGCGCCCCGGTTTAAAGAATTGATCAAGGAAACGACGTGCATCCCAATACATGTCCATCTCTTTGAAACGGATCATTCCAATGAGTTCTGGAGCAACAGAGTAAGCAGCGCTTGATACTTTGATGTCCGAGTAACGCGAATTCATCGCTCGCAGAACATTCGTCGCGTCAATGGCTATTGCCCAGCGTGCCGCAAGGCCTGCGCGCGTCATTGGAACAGCATAAGAAAAAAGGTAGTTTGTTCCACCCTGCCACTGGCTACCCGGCTGATACTGGTCACGCGGCGTAACGGTATTTACTGCTAGAAGGTCATCCAAGTCCAAAGAATCTGGTGCACGATCAAAGCCCAGTCCCAAGAAGTCAGGCTCTGTCGTCACAAAAACACAGGGGTAGCGGGCTTCAAAAGGCGAGATCCGGCGCGCAAGTTCACAAGCCGCGGGAAAGTACTTTTCGGCCTCGAAAGTGACGGTATCTGGACGGAAAATAGCAAGCAGGGCCTCGGAAATACCTGCACGATTGGCCACTTCGGATACCCACATATCAGAGGCATCCGCATGTCCCGCGGAAGGAAGCATCCCCTCGGGGTTTTCAAAGCAAGCCGGCAGACGCAACCACGCTTGGCGGACGATTTCGCGCGGTCCATGTACGCGGATATCAATTTCCGAAAGGAAGCTTGCTAATTCAACCTGAGCGGACGCAAACTGACCGGGCGCATATTCAACTGGACGCTTGAGCTCGGTGCCAATGGACTCCATGAGCACATGAAGGGCACCGATCTCCTCGGGGGCAACGTTGAAGGTTCCATACGCCAGCGTCAAACACATCCACAGATCATCCGGATTCCCCGCTGACGGCTCGAGTACCGCCCACTCGTATCCGTTAACCGTCGTCCATCGTTTAACAGCCAATTCGCCTCCCCATGCGGGCGCCCAATATGCGCACGTATCTTCTACTCTAAAACATCACGGAAAGACAAACATAGGCGGGCGGCCCCACTGTGGGGAACCGCCCGCCTATTGAGTGCTAGCTAGAAGCTATCAGGCCTGCTTTGCAGCAGCGATGCGTGCACGGAACTTCGCGAGCTGCTCGGTGATAGCTGCGGGGAGCTTGTCGCCGAACTGCGAGAAGTATTCCTCGGTGTCGTCCATTTCTACCGACCAAGCATCGGGGT
>ERZ772920.1316-NODE-1316-length-12855-cov-8.964375_pt1 | contig 12855 bp, 10 predicted proteins | sample MGYA00511469_ERZ772920 | MGnify/ENA primary metagenome ERZ772920 (study PRJEB29015, sample SAMEA2738069) | human oral metagenome | biome: human oral; feature: human-associated habitat; material: saliva | place: China | collected 2216 ... | reverse complement strand
GAAGATTAGTTGAAAATGGTCTTAGAGTTTTGTTTATCTAATAGGTAAACACGTGAGCTGCACGATATAGCACACAGTATAAACATGTACTGAATAAGGTACTAATCGCAAGATTAGTATAAACTAGAGTGGTAACGCGAATTAAGATGATCGCCTCTATTGCATAAGCAATAGGGGTGTTTTTTTATTATCTAAAACACAGAACTTATCAAAACGTAGAAAAGAGGAAAAAAATATTATGACAAGAAAATTTAGTTTTGAAACATTACAATTACACGCAGGACAAACAGTTGGAGATACAAAAGCAAGAGCGGTCCCTATTTATCAAACAACATCATTTGTTTTTGATGATACTCAAGATGCAGCTGATTCATTTGCATTAAGAAAAGCTGGGAATATTTATACACGTATTACTAACCCTACTACTGCAGTCTTTGAAGAAAGAATTAATGCATTAGAAGGTGGAGTTGGTGCATTAGCTGTAGCTTCAGGAATGGCGGCAATTACATACGTTTTCTTAACATTAGCACATGCTGGAGATCACATTGTATCTTCTAAAAATGTATATGGAGGAACATATAACCTGTTAAAACTAACCCTACCACGCTATGGTGTAGAGTCAACTTTTGTTGATCCAGATAACTTTGAAGAAATTGAGCAAGCAATTACTGATAAAACTAAAGCTCTATTTGTAGAAACTTTAGGAAACCCATTAGCAAATATTGCTGACTTAGAAAAATGGGCTGAAATTGCTCACAAACATAAAATTCCATTAGTAGTAGATAACACATTTGCTAGTCCATACTTAATTAATGCATTTAGCCATGGTGTAGATATTATTATTCACTCTGCGACTAAATTCATTGGAGGACACGGTACATCTATCGGTGGTGTTATCGTAGATAGTGGTAAATTCGACTGGGAAGGTAGTGGAAAATTCCCACAATTAGTTGATGAAGATCCAAGTTACCATAACTTAAGTTATACAAGAGATGTAGGACCTGCTGCGTTCATTACAAATGTAAGAACACAGTTATTACGTGATACAGGAGCAGCATTATCACCATTTAACGCATTCTTACTATTACAAGGTTTAGAAACATTATCTTTACGAGTAGAGCGTCATGTAGAAAATACTCAAAAAGTAATAGACTTCTTAGTAAAACATCCTAAAGTAGCATCAATTAACTACCCAGGATTAGAAGGAAACAAATATTATGAATTAGCTAAAAAATACCTGCCTAAAGGTAGTGGATCAATCTTCTCATTTGATGTAGTTGGAGGAGAAGAAGCAGCTCGTAAAGTAATTGATAGTTTAGAAATTTTCTCAAACTTAGCGAATGTAGCTGATGCGAAAAGTTTAGCTATCCACCCAGCATCAACAACACATGGTCAATTAAGTCCGGAGGAATTACAATATACAGGAATTACTCCGCAGCAAATTAGATTATCAATTGGATTAGAAAACGCGGATGATCTAATTGAAGATTTACGTTTAGCATTAGAAAATATCTAAAAGAAAAGTTTCATAAGAAACATTTAATTAAAATAACTAATATTTTATTAAAAATTGTGGATTAAGACAGATTATTAAAAACCCTTGACAGCCATTTATTTTAATACTAACATATAAAAAATATCTTAATCCACAATTTTCTCTTTTTGAGTAGAGATTGTTTAGGAGCATGAAATAGAAGCGAGGCAGCGCAAAAATTTCATATAAACTCCTTCCTAGACAGTCTCTGCTTTTTATTTTTTGAAAAATAAGGAGAAAACATAATTTTTAAAAGAATATATCCTAAGAGGTATGTTTATGATATAATTTTAGTAATAATAGTAGCTAAGGGGTGAAAGTATGTATAAAATAATGATAGTTGAAGATGACGAGATAATTTCAAATTCAATAGCTGGATATTTACAAAAATGGCAGTATGCTACACATGAAGTTGTAGATTTTCAAAATGTAGTTAAAGAATTTGTAGAACAATCACCGGATCTAGTATTAATGGATATTAATCTCCCCTACTTTGATGGTTATTATTTCTGTGAGGAGATTAGGAAGTTGTCGAAAGTACCGATAATTTTTATTTCATCTGCGAATGATGATATGAATATTGTTATGGCTATGAATATCGGTGCTGATGATTTTATAGAAAAACCATTTAAGTTAGTTGTCCTAAAGGCAAAAATCGAAGCCCTACTCCGTCGTGTTTATAATTTTAGCGGCTCTTCAAATCTTGTAGTGTATAAAGATATAATTTTTGATATGAGTCGAGATGAGGTGAAATTTCAAGATAATATCATCGAACTTACTAAAAATGAAAGTAAAATTCTTACAGTTTTATTAGAAAATAGAGAAAAAATAGTAACGAGAGAAGAGATAATTACAGCTCTGTGGCAAAGTGATAATTTCATCGATGAAAATACCCTATCGGTTAATATAAATAGGCTTAGAGCTAAGTTAAAAAGCATAGGAATAGATGAATTTATTACGACTAAAAAAGGTAAAGGATATATTGTCTAATGGAAATATTAAAAAGTTATTTAAAGAAAAACATAAAAGTTTATATTTTATTTGTAGTTTTTATTTTTATATTTTTCATTATGTTTTACTTATATAATTTACCACTTGAGGCACTAATATATACAGGAAGTTTTTGTTTTTTAGCATCACTTATAGCTAGCTTTTTAGATTTTGTTAATTATAAAGAAAGTTATAAAAAATTAAAATTTCTAGAGGAAAATATTCTAAATGATCTAGATGCTCTGCCAAAAAGTTTGGATATCAGAATAGACTATTATCATAAAATCATAGAGAAATTATATGAAGAGTTAGAGAAATTAACTCAGGAAAATCGACAAAAAAATACAGATATGGTTGATTATTATAGTATGTGGGTTCATCAGATAAAAACGCCGATTGCTGCGATGAATTTTCTATTAGACAATGAAGAAGTAGATCAAAAAATCTTACAGCAAGAATTGTTTAAAATAGAACGTTATGTTGAGATGGTTCTGACGTATATAAGATTAGATAGCATATCATCAGATTACGTTATTACTAAGATTAATCTTGATGAAGTGGTGAAAGATAGTGTAAAAAAATATGCGACTATCTTCATTAACAAAAAAATAAAATTAAACTATGTTTCACATGAAACAATGGTAATTAGTGATAAAAAATGGTTGAGCTTCGCCTTCGAACAAATACTAGGTAATAGTGTGAAGTACTCTAGCGCCGGTGGAGAAATTACAATAGAAACCTGTGAAAGTAAACTAGTTATAGAAGATAAGGGGATAGGAATCAAAGAAGAAGATCTACCTCGAATTTTCGAAAAAGGTTTTACAGGTTTTAATGGAAGATACGAAAAAAAATCGAGTGGTTTAGGTTTGTATTTATGTAAAAAAACTCTAGATAAACTAGGTCATCATATTGAAATTTCTTCAAAAGTAGGAGAAGGAACTAGGATAGAAATCACATTCCCGAAAGAAGATACTTTAAGGGATTAAATATAAATAAGTTAATAAGAAGTCCTCTTGAGAGTTAGATTAATTTAATTCTCAAGAGGACTATTTTGCTTTACGCTATCTAATAGTTATCTACTAAAATTCATTAATCAAAATGTTTAATAACATTTAAAACACTATAATTTGCATATTTATTAAGATGCTCAAGAAATAGGTTTAGCTGTTCGTTAGTTTTAAAGCGTGATTCCAAGAGATAACAAGAAATCCCGGATGTACGGTAGTGATTAAGAATATGTTTTTTATTTTTTTCTATATAAGATAAATATTGTGTATGAATAGATGAAGTCATGGTTGTTAAAATAAAGACATGAATGGGGTAATCTGTTTTTGATAAATTTGTTTGAATCGTATACTTCTTAATAATTTCATCTTCTTCCAATTTTATTAAGCGTTGAGACACAGTTGGGGCAGAAAGATGAACCTGCTCTGCAATATCTTTAACTTTAATTCGAGAATTCATCTCTAAAAGTTTCAAAATTTCTTTATCTGTATGATTAATCATGAACTTCCTCCTAAAATGTAAAAATTAATGCCTTTTTCCTTTTTTTTCGTAAAGACTTCCTGATTATTATACTGTAAAATAATAGAGTAATCAACTTAATAGCAAGTAAGGAGAAAATTTACATAGAAATTAATGCAGTAGTGTTGTTTTAATTTGAGGTAAATTAATTTTGAATAATATGAGATTACTAGAATGAATATTCTGGGCTGACTCGACAAAAACGATTTCTCCGAAATCACGATTTTTGAGTCACTCCCAAAAAAGTATAAATAGAAAGAGAGAATATATATATGAAAATTAGACAAATACGAAATGCTACATTGAAAATCAATTTTGCAGGTAAAACAATCCTAGTGGACCCTATGCTTTCTAAAAAAGGAGAACTTCCTCCTTTTGGACCACCGATTCTTCCTTTATATCCTGCATCAGGAAATATGGAAAATAATCCTTTAGTGGAATTACCTATTTCGGTTGAAGAGTTGTTAGATAATGTTGATGCAGTGATTATAACACACTTACACGAGGATCATTGGGATGCTGCAGCTGTGGAGTTAATAGATAAAAATATGCCTTTATACGTGCAAAATGAAGAAGATGCCGAAAAATTAGGAGAACAAGGATTTAAAAATATTTATGTTTTAGGACACCAAACTGCTCTTGATGATGTTCTATTAACTTACGTAGAAGCTAAGCATGCGAGTAATGATCAAATGCTTGCTGTTGCTGGTAAATCTTGTGGTGTAATCTTTGAGCATAAAGATGAACCCACTACTTACCTTTTAGGGGATACAGTATGGTATGAGAATGTAGAAAATACGTTGAAAAAATATCAACCTAAAGTAGCTATAATAAACGCCGGAAATAACCAGTTTTCAGAAGGCGGTCCACTTGTCATGGGAGCTGAAGGTGTTCATGAAGTACACAAAACTCTTCCATCTACTATGCTTTTTGCTACGCATATGGAAGCTGTTAATCATGCTTTCTTGACTCGTGAAGAATTAGCTAATTATGCAGAGAAACATGGTTTCAGCAATCAGTTAACTATTCCAGCTGATGGGGAAGAAATTGTTTATTAAAGAGAAGTAGGGGTAACTTATAAATCTGTAAGCTGTTGGGAGTGACTCAAAAATCGCGATTTTGAAAATAGATTTTGTCGAGTCACCCCCGCACAGTTTATTAGATATATAAAAAGCTTTTATAAAGCGAATTTAGATATCAATAAACCACTGCGTCTATGAGTTTTCATATAAACCTTGTTAAAATTTAGGGCTTTTGGGTCAGATCCAACAGCTCTTTTATATTTTTTAGATAAGGTATTTATAAACTATTGCGTTCATGTTTTTTATATAAACTTTTTTAAATTTAGGATCAGCTTCTTACTTTGAGAATTAACTTTAATTATAGATTCGATAAAACCTAAAAAGCCACTTGATATATATATACTATAATATAAATAAAATTATTTTCTAACTAATAAAAGAAATTATCTGAAAATTATCTTGTTAAAAATTATTTTATTTGATAGAATAATAGTAAGGTATAAGGAGGGAAAAGATGAAGCAGTATTTAAAGAAAAGATATTTAGAAAATAGTTTGTTGCTTTTACTAATTATTTTTGGAGGAGCATGTAAGGTTGTCGCTGCATATTTTATAGGGGATGGATTTAACGAATTAATTAAGTCGAATACCGATGGCTTTTTCTATAATATAGCCTATGCGGGTATCGTGTTTTTATTATATTTAGTTTCTATTTATATAAAAATTCCGTATGAAAACTATGTAGTGCAAAAAATGATAACTGACATTCGATGTGATGTCGTTGATGCAATTTCTAAAAATAACTATGCTAATTTCAATAAGAAAAATAGCGGTGATTATATATCGTGGCTTAGTAATGATTTGATGATTGTTGAGGAAAAAGGATTTGGTAATTTTTATCAAAGTATTACAGCGATAATAGAGACTCTTTTAGCTATAGTCGGACTGCTTGCATTCCACTGGTCGATTATCGTCTTCTCTATAGTAATGAGTGTTCTTACATTAGTTTTACCAGCTCTTGCGCAAAAATCTATTCAGAATAAAGCTCAGAGATATTCAGGCTCATTAGAAAAATTAATAAGTAAAAATACAAATTACTTACAAGGATTCGATAGTTTACTATCTTTCAATAAATTAGGAATTTTGAAAAAAATTGTAGCAACTTCTTCTAATGAAGTATTAAAAGAATCTGTATCTCTAAGAAAAAGTGTCGGATTAGCCGGAGTCCTAGGTGGCTTAGGAAATTTAGTAGGTCAAGTTGGTGTAGTATTACTAACAGGAATACTGGCTCTAAAAAATATTGTAGGATTTGGATCTATTTTAACGGTAGAGTCACTAACATCTACGATTTTTAATTCAGTAGGAAATATTATGAATATTACGGTAGAGTTAAATATCGTAGTGCCAATCTTTGAGAAATTCGAGAAATTCAAAGAAGAGGCTAAGGTAATTAATGACAAAGATACTGGCAAAAAATTATTAAATGAAGAAATTGAGACTATAGAATTAGAAGATGTTTCTTATAAATATGAAGAAAAAAGTGTATTAAAAAACATTTCGTATGCATTTAATAAATATGGTAAATACGCTATTGTCGGAGAAAGTGGTAGTGGAAAATCTACATTGTTAAAATTATTGACTGGAAGAATAGAAAATTACGAAGGTGCAATTAAATTTAACGGAGAAGAACTAGAGGGAATTAGTAAGCATAGCCTGTATGATAAGATGCTATATATTCCACAAGAACCGTATATTTTCACAGAAAGTCTAAGATTTAATATAACACTAGGTGATGATTATGCTGATGAAAAAGTTAAAGACGTGTTGGAAAGTGTAGGACTAGGAGAGTTTCTGATAAGTCTTGAGGATGGCTTAGATACTGAACTTGTAGAGGGTGGTAAGAATTTATCGGGTGGTCAAAAACAAAGAATAGCCCTAGCTCGTGGAATAATTAGAGAGAAAAAAGTAGTGCTGTTAGATGAGATAACTTCTAATTTAGATAAGGATAATGCAGAGAAAATAGAAGAACTTCTATTAACTAATCCAGAATTAACGGTAATTCTAATCACACACAGACTAGATAGCAACTCTGAACAAAGATTCACAGATATATTAAAATTATAATTTCCTAGGAAATAAAGTCGCTAGACATTCTTGAAATAAAATAAAAAGTAATAAATATCCCAATCTTACAAAAGTGTAAGGTTGGGAGCTTTTTTGTAAGGAAAATCGATAGAATCTGTAAGAAAAGTAAGGTAGAATATAAATATAAACAACGAGGAAGTTGTAGAAAAGTTCGAACTAGGAAATTAGATAAAAGAATTTAGGAGTGATAAAAATGTTATTAGAAGTCAACAATGTAAGAAAAGTTTATACAACAAGATTAAGTACACAAAGTACAGAAGCGTTAAAAAACGTAAATTTCGCAGTAGATAATGGTGAATATGTAGCGATTATGGGTGAGAGCGGAAGCGGTAAAACTACATTATTAAATATTATCGCAACATTCGACAAAGCAACGTCAGGAAATGTAAATTTAAACAATTTAGATTTAAGCAAGTTGAAAGATAAAGACTTAGCGAATTTCCGCCGTGACAATCTAGGATTCGTCTTCCAAGATTTCAACCTACTAGATAATTTTTCTATAAAAGATAATATCTTATTACCGTTAGTGTTAGCTAATAAAAAATATAAAGATATGGAACAAAGATTAGAGAAAGTAACTAAACCTTTAGGAATTGATAAGTTAATCAATAAGTTTCCATATGAAGTATCTGGTGGTCAACGTCAAAGGGTTGCGGTAGCTCGTGCGATTATTACGAACCCAGCTCTAATCTTAGCGGATGAACCGACAGGAGCGCTAGATTCAAAATCAACAGATCAACTGTTAGAAGTTTTTGAAAAACTTAATAATGCAGGACAAACAATAATTATGGTTACGCACTCTGTGAAAACAGCAGCTCGTGCTAAACGTGTATTATTTATTAAAGATGGGGTAGTTTTCCATGAACTTAGAAAAGGAAATGCGACTACGAGTGAGATGTTCCAAAAAATTAATGACACGTTAACTTTAATGCAGGCAGGTGAGTAAGATGAGCTTCTTTTATAGCAAATTTGCTTTAAACAACCTTGTAAAAAATAAAAAATTTATAATACCTTATGTGTTATCAGCAATTTTTACAATAATGTCATTTTACATACTGTCATCTCTAGCTTTTGGAGATAATTTAGACAAACTTCCAAACGGTATTGATGCGACAAAACAGGTATTAAGTTTCGGTATTATTGTAATTGCGCTGTTCTCTGTAATTTTCCTATTTTATACTTATAGTTTTCTAGTAAAACGTAGGGTAAAAGAATTTGGATTGTATTCTGTTTTAGGTATGACGAAAAAACAAATAGCTAAAATCTTAGTGTTAGAAACAATTTTTATCGCTGTAACTACAATAGTGTTAGGAATTGGATTAGGAATAATTTTTGATAAACTTATGCTGTTAGTATTATTGAAATTATTCTCAGCAACGGTTACTTTCGGCTTTAGTATTACGCCGATAGCTATAGTATTCTCAGTATTATTATTCGGAGGAATATACTTCTTATTATTACTTTATACTGTTATAAAAATAGCTAGACTTAGAATTGTAGCCTTATTAAAAGATGAGAATAAAGGTGAAAAAGAACCGAAATCTAGATGGATTCTAGCGATAATCGGTTTAGCATTAATCGGTTATGGTTATTACACAGCACAAACGGTACAAAATCCTATAAAAGCAATAACAGTATTCTTCTTCGCGGTAATTGCAGTAATTATAGGTACGTATTTAGTGTTCATGGCAGTAAGTATTACAGTACTAAAAATCATGAAAAATAATAAAAACTTCTACTATAAACCTAAAAACTTCATCAGCGTTTCTGGTTTATTATACAGAATGAAGAGAAATGCAGTAGGATTAGCGAATATCTGTATATTATCTACAATGGTTCTTGTAACTATGGGATCAACATCAGCATTATATGCAGGTATGGAAAAATCTTACAACGAAAGATTCCCAAGACAATTAATGGTCGCAGGTTATCATTCTACTAGTGATAAACTAAAAGAAATTGAAAATAATGCAAAATTATCAGCTAAAGAAGCGGGAACTGAAGTGGAAGATATGGTCTCATATAATTCATTACCTATGGTAGGAAGATTAGTTGAAGATAAATTTAATTTTGGATCAAATCTAGGTGTCGACTTAGCTAATGTGAAAATGATAGTTGTTTTACAATTAAAAGATTATAATAAATTCGCTAATAAAAATAAAACATTAGAAAGTAACGAAATTTTATTACATATCGACAAAAAAGGAAACTACAATCATAATAATATTTCTCTAAATGGTAGCGACTATAAAATTAAAGAAAAATTATCAGAGTTTCCAGGAACAATAGGCTCTGCAACAGCGAATATTATGGATACATATTATGCTGTTGTTAAAGATGAGAAAGAAGCAACTAAATTAGCTACAAAACTAACAGAGTTAAGTAGTAAAGAGTTAGAAAAAAGAGGGATTAGTATAGAAACAGGTACTCCTACACTTCAAAACTATGTTGCCTTCAATATCAAAGATACAACTAAAGAAGCTAAGGTAATCGAAAGCTTCAAAAAATTAGAAAAACAAAGTGGTATAGAAATAGAAGGTAAAGAAGAAAATAAACTTACATTTAGAGGAGTCTTCGCATCATTCCTATTCATCGGAGTGTTCATAAGCTTAATATTTGTAACATCTCAAGTGGTAATAATGTACTACAAACAAATCTCAGAAGGATATGAAGATAAAGGAAACTTTGAAATCATGAGAAAAGTAGGTATTACAGATAAACAGATTAAACAATCAATAAGATCACAAGTACTGTTAATCTTCTTCTCACCGCTAATTATAGCGACACTACACACGATAGTAGCATATCCATTTATCGAAAAAATCTTAAGATTATTCTTAATAACAGATAATAGCATATTCTTACAGGCGCTTGCTGTGACAATCGTAGTCTTCGCAATCTTCTATCTAATAGTTTATGCAATAACATCAAAAATTTACTATAGAATTATAAAAGAATAGACGAAAAAAAACTCCAGAGGAAAATTCTGGAGTTTTTTTATTTTGTGAAATAGCAGGGTTTTGGGAAACTTATGGTAAGACTAATGTTATTATTAGAAAAAATAATCTCCGTAGAGTATAATGAAGGTAAGAAATTAACTGGGATTATGAAAAATTAAATTAATTATGAAAAAAATAATAAATAGGGAGGTTTTCAAAATGGAAAACATAAGAAATAAAGATACACGTCCAATGATGGATTTAGTAGCGAAAAAGTATTTAGTAATACTGAGGTGACGGCTCAATTTGTTAGAGATTTATTGGATTTACCAGTAACTAATGTAAAAATTCTAGATGGAACTCAGATACATGCTAAGCCATATAAAGAGCTTCTCCCATATGTAACGCATGTAGATGTGCTAGCAGAATTAGATGATGGAACACAGGTTATTATAGAAATTCAAGTAGCTATGCAGGTTGATTTTATAAAAAGATTGTGGTTGTACATTTGCGAACAAGTATCGCAAAACTTAGATGAGTATAAGAAAGAGGGGGTAAATACGCATTATTTATCTCAAGAATTAATACCAGTTTATGCGATAGCGATAACAGAGAAATCGTATTTTAATGACAATCGAGCGATTCATTCATTTAGTATGAGAGATGATGATAATTGTGAAGAATTAAAAGTTAAATTTAAAGGTATAGAAGAGAAAAGAAATTTAGTTAAAATGGTGTTTTTAGAAATAGAAAAATATACTGAAAATACAACGGAAAATTACAAAAAAGTACGTTGGATAGAATTTTTTGGAAATAAACCATTTACACATGAACCAGAAAAAATAATGAAACAAGCAGACAGTATAATAAATCCGAAAGAATGGACTAAGGAGGAGAAGAGTATGTTTGACGAGAGAAGAAGAGACTTTGATGGATATTATGCTCACCTAGCTTATGTTAGAGAAGAAAAAGAACAGGCAATAGCGGAAGGACTTGAACAAGGACTTCAACAAGGACTTCAACAAGGACTTGAACAAGGACTTGAACAAGGACGTGAAGAAGGAATAGAGCAGGGTATCGCACAAGAAAGAGTAAAAACAATAAGTATGTTTGTAGATTTAGTAAAAGAAGGGCACCTAACTAAAGAAATGGGGGCAAGTAAATTGAATTTAAGTGAGCAAGAATTTGAAAAACATCTAAAGTCGAAGTAGCAAAATAATACTTAAGCTAAATTGCAATAATAATGTAAATTTGATAGAATTATTTTTTTAGGTTAAAGAAATTAGACTGAAATATAATACACGCCAAAAGGATAGGATAATCTAAAAGCTTTAAATTTTTAAGAAAAGTTTATATGAGAACTTATAGAAGAGGTGGTTTATTGTTATCTAAATTTACTTTATAAAAGTTTTTTAGATATCTAATAAACTATGCGAGAGTAACTCTAAAAAATCAATTTCTACGAAATCGAGATTTTTGAGTTACACCCAATTACCTTTTTTAAAGTTGTATATATATTTTAGATGTTTGATAAATAAGATAAAACTCCAAAAACTCCAGAGGAAAAATCTGGAGTTTTTTCGTTTTAAGACATATCGCCAAAATAAGAGAATTATTGTTGCAGTTCTTTACTATTTTTCTCTTTTAGATATGAAAGATAAGATAATGTTAAAGATCTCATAGTTTCATTATTTTCTAATGAGAATATACTAATAGCTTTGTTACAAGAGTTAATAGCATCTTCAATAAGATTTTGCTCCTCAAATAATCGTGCTTGTAAATAATAATTATCTCCTAGAAGATAAAAAGATTTATTTTCTAGAGCTTTAGTAATAGCGGTAGAGTTCCAATATGTTGCATCATTTAATTTATTTAAAATTCCATAGATACGTGCAATAGAATAATAGAATGGTTGTTCAGAACTTGTATTTTGAATAATTTTTATATATGGTAAAACTTTTTCATACCAAAGAAGAGCATCTTCAAATAATTCTTTTTCTGAATAAAAATTTCCCAAAGTATTACAGATATCGCAATATAAGATAGAACCAGCTTCTACTTTTGTTATTAATGTTTTTAGACTTTCAGTCGCAAAATCTAGTTGATTTTTAATGTGATATGTTGTGATAGCTTGAAACCATTCAAAATATAAAATCTTTTCTGAATCAAGAGTGTTCTTATCAATGGAAGATAAAATAAAGTCTAGTGTCTTATAATCTCGTTTATAAAGTAAGTCCATAAGTCCATTAACTTTAAAGTTAGAAGGTTGATATTCTTTAGTATTGATATCAAACAAGTCTTCTATTTCACTAGTTGGAATATTTAATTTTTTTATAATTTTAAAAAATATATCTATAGAAGGAGTGACTTCTCCTTTTTCTAACCTACTGATAATAGTTTGAGTACAAATACCTTCAGCTAATTTTTTTTGAGACATATTTAGTGATTTTCGTTTAGTTTTTATTAAGTCAGCTAATTTAAGTTTCAAAGTTTATCCGCTCCTGAGAATTAATCAAATATTACTATAATAATACTATAAATACACGTGTAAATCAATAAACTAGAAAGATACAACTGCAATAAAAACACAATAGTGTTATTTTTATATAAATATAGTGTTGACTACAGTTGCTATCTCTGATAAAATTTACATAATAAATATACTTTTAAAGTCAGAATTTAAAAAAGATTTTAAAAGTTAGT
>ERZ772920.1314-NODE-1314-length-12859-cov-27.279366_pt1 | contig 12859 bp, 10 predicted proteins | sample MGYA00511469_ERZ772920 | MGnify/ENA primary metagenome ERZ772920 (study PRJEB29015, sample SAMEA2738069) | human oral metagenome | biome: human oral; feature: human-associated habitat; material: saliva | place: China | collected 2216 ... | reverse complement strand
GGCGCATATCGGGCGACACGGAGGCGACCTTGGAGTTCGCGCTCAGGGCGTTCATGTACTGCTGCGCCTGCGCGGGGGTGAGCTCTGCGGAGGTGGTTACCACGCTGGCATCCAGCGCAGTGGAGCGGACATAGCTGGTCTTAATGTTCAGCAGCTCGTCAATGCTCTGCACCTCGGAGCTGATACCCGCGTAGAGTGCGTCGCTCCAAGTTGCCTGCTGGGTCCCGGCGGTTGCAGACCAGTCAATCTGGTCTGCGGTGGCATCGGTGGAGGCGGCGTTCTTCGCTTCATCGGTATAGGTGATGATGAAGCGGTTGTACGCTACGGGCGCGGACTGGGTGGTCTGCGCGGTATTGGAAATCTGGGTGGTGTTAGAAGCCTGTGCCGCCGCAGAAGTCTGGGTTGCATGAGTAGCCTGCGTGGTGGGTGCCGCCACGGCGGGGATCACGCTTGCCGAGAGCAGGCAAGTTGCGGTGACGAAGCTCAGCAGGGAACGCTGTGAGGAGCGTGCCTGCGAGGGGCGAGCAATGCGAAGCATAGACATCCTTGAGGTGAGTGGTACCGGGTGTGCACGATGCGGCGTAGCGTTGCCGGCTCGCGTTGAGGGCGTGTGCTCGGTACGAGTGAATACGGAGGAGTGAGGTGTTAGCGCTGTGCGGTGTTTTCGTCGCACGTATCTGCTGGGTAGATGTCGTTGTGCGGGGTAGTTAATGCATGGCGCTGTGGTGCATGGTGTCTGCACTGTGGCCTGTGGGGCTATTGAGGGTAGCCCACAATGTGCATGCACGGGTACGCACCGTGAGATACTCTAGCACCCTTTTTGGGTTATTTTATGATAAAAATAACCTTTGTGATGCAAGTCATTTTATGCACAGGTGAGTAAAATTTAAATCTTTACTTTAAATCCACAAGAATAGTTTGACTAGGCATTTCTTTATTTGCATTTACATGAAAGAAAAATCTCATTATTTACGCCACACTGTCGAGGTTTTTACCGCTTCACACCCAGGAAAAGGTGCTAGGACAGCGATATCTCACCACATAAACCACTTCCAAAGAACTCTCGCACGGGGTGTTAGAGAAAAATACACATCAATGCAGTGATGTGTATTTTTTCTATTCGCTCCTCACAAGTAAATACGAAAAAGAATGCAGATATTTTCTCGAAGGTGCATTTATGTGAGTGGATGACCAACCCACTTACCGCTTCCGGCACTCACATACGCAAAGGACCCCGACTCCAACCCGACCAACCAGGGCAACTGGGAAGAAGCGGGTGTCTGCGATGCCGGTGGTACGGAAGCCGTAGTAGTCGCCGTTGATCGCCCAGATGCCGTGGTGTTCGGAGACAATGTTCGAGGGGGTGTCGATGATGTTCTGGCCGAACTTGTTGTTGGCCAAGGCGCTTCGTAGCAGGGTTGCGTTGTCGAGCTTGATGTCTGCTACGAAGGAGACGATCGCGTCCGAGCCGCTGCCGGTGGTGTTGGAGGTGATGGTGATCGAGCCTTCGTTAGCGGTGAGGCTCTGGCCGTTGACCTTCACGCCGGTCAGTTCGGTGGGGTCTGCAGTGGCTGAGCCGGAGGCGCTTGCATTTGCCTGGGCTGCTGCCGCCTCGTAGGCGGTGGTGTCTTCGATTTCGGTGTGCTCTGCCAGGTAGCGGTTGTAGGCCCAGCCTGCGCCGCTGCCGACTATTACGAGTGCGCCGAGGCCGCCGCCGATGAAAATTCGACGGGTGAGCTTCTTCTTGGCTAGATTCTGCTCTGCATATTCATGTATAAACATGTGCATTAGCTTTGCGTTCCACATGGTTACCCCCCGAGCAACCTGTCCTCGCGCACACCCAACTGCATCCGCAAAAACTGGGGGCACGAAAAAACCGGCTGAGCACCCCGTGCGGGGCCTCAAGCCGGTTCATCATCTATGAAATACGCTCGGTCGATATGCACCGAATCATTCCGCGTATTCTTTATGCCTCATCCTCGTAGGACGCGTACTTTTCTGCGTATGCCGAGTAGTCGTCCTCGTCGTCATAGCGACGGCGGGACGAATCGGAGGACTTCGTTTTCTTCGCACTGCTGAGCTCGCGCTCGAGTGCGCTGTAGTCGGTCTCGGGGCTGAAGTACTTCATCTCCCGAGCCTGCCTTGTTGCTTTAGCCTTCTGACGGCCGCGCCCCATGGCGTGACCCCCTCTTTCATCCTGTCCGAGGCGAACAGCACACGCGGCGCATCGCTCTCGGATCGTTCAACAGTCTTTACTACACTATACAGTACCCTGTTTCAGCTCTGAATGTCTCGCTCAACGGCACCAATTTTTCGTATCAGAGCACTTCTTCGCACCGGAACAACCGTTTTATTTTGCACCCGCTGCTTTTTACCCCAGACGCCACATTCCCTGCATAACACGTAACCCCGCACCGGATATATCACTACATCCGATGCGGGGCGAGTGTCTCTGTCTCCGGCTCACTCACCAGACCGGATTTAGAGAGGGCACCGTGCAGGTCATGACATCCCGCACGGGGTCTAAGGGAGAGCCCCCCTGCCGCTGAGCCTGCGGCAAGGGAGCCGCGAAGGAGCTGCTAGCTTGCGGTAAAGGAACCCAGCGAGGTGGCGTTAGAAGCCAGGGTGGTGGAACGCAATCGGATAATCGACAGGACACCGAAGAGGCCCATGCCCATGGCGGATGCGTTCGATCCGGCGGATACCAGCGCCACCGAGACGGTGAAGATACCGGCGTTGATGACCGCGTAGGAAATCATCAGTTCGCGGTTGCGGTGCCGCACCATGTAGAGGGTGCAGAGCGAGGCGATGGCTATGGCATCGGCAATCGCCATGCTCAGAATGTTCATCAGGGTTCTCCAGCTTCGTGTCGTGATATCCGCTTAGCTCTAGCTGTCTGTTCATCAGCTTTGGGCTGTGGAGTTGTTGCCTTGTCTGCTTGGTATCTAGAATCTCATGCGATACTGTGTTTATCCTATACTGCCCTTAACTTAGAGATAAGTGTTAGAAGTCTCTAGTAAATCTGCTGGTCAAATGCACTAGAGGCTATTATTTTTCCTCTCTCCACTATATTTTCTGTATCTTCTGCGGTATCAAAAGGCACAAAAAATGGGCTCCCTCCGATATGGAGGGAGCCCATAAAAGTAGCTAAAAACTTAGCGACTAGGCGTTATTATGCCTTCTTGCGCATACGGGTTGCCACGATGGTCGCGCTACCAGCACTCAGAGCAATCAGACCCAGACCAGCAGCGGTCATCGCATCGGATGCACCGGTCTTAGCCAGGGAAGAAGAGCTCTTGGAAGATGCGTTAGTAGCATTCTCGTAGTCAACCGGCCATTCGCAACCGATGCCGTCGTGGTCAGCATCGAACTTCTCGCGGAAGTCCGGGTGGTCCTTGCTAATCGGTGCCAGGCCTGCCGCCTCAACGTCGGCGCAGTTCTGGAAACGGTGGCTCTCGGTAGCATTACCAGAGGAGTTCTGGCCAGCGGAGAGGTTGTTACTAGAGGTCTGACCGCCAGAGTTCTGACCACCGTTGTTCTGGTTATCTGCAGAGTTAGAGTTCTCGTAGTCAGCGGGCTGCTCGCAGCCGACGCCGTCGCTGTCAGCATCAAACTTCTCGCGGAAGTCCGGGTGACCCTTGCGGATCGGTGCTTCACCTGCAGCCTCAACGTCGGCGCAGTTCTGGAAGCGGAAGTTCTCTGCGGGCTGGGGAGCCGCGTTCTCGTCAGCAGGCTTGGAGGATTCCTCAGCGGGTGCGGAGGTCTCTTCAGCAGGCTTGGGAGCCTCGGTGGTCGGCTCAGCGGTTGCTTCCTTGGAGGGCTCGGGGGTGGGATCCTGGGTGGGTGCCGGGGTCGGGTCCTCCGAAGGAGCCTGAGCGGGCTGCTCTGCGACCTTAATGGTCACGGTAGCTGCCTTACCGCCGCGGGGAACGTCGCCGTCCTTCAGGGAGCCGGACAGCAGGTAAATGTCGACAGAAACGCTGCCGTGCAGCTCTGCCTGCCAGGGGATGGTAACGGAGAAGTTACCGTTGCTATCAGCGTGGATTTCCAGGTAGTCCTGGCCATTAATCTTAACAGCGCCCTTGTTTAGCTTCAGTGCCAGAACAGAACCGGAGGTGCCGTCAGCGGTCTTGAAGCCTTCGCCACCAATGTTTAGATCCTGGCCCTCAACCCATACGTTGGGGGAGATGAAGCGTGCAGAGTCTGCGTAGGAGTGGACAATCTGAGGCGCACCTTCCACAGCGAAGGTTGCGGGGCCGGAAGTTGCAACGAGGCCACAGCCGATGAGTGCGGTGGCGCCGATGCGTGCGATGTTGTTTCGAATGTTCATGCCCCCATTCTAACGAGCAAAGCTTGAGATACCGGCTCCCAATACGTCAATTTGCCATGACCTGACTCATAAATAGGGGTTTTCTTGAAGGTTTCTTGAAGGCATGGTTGAACTATATGAGCCTTTTACACCGCTGTGCATCCCAGAAGCCTCACCCCCCCGTTGAAGAAACTAACAGGTACATGCCCCACCCCATCAGCACAACCCAACAGCAAAAACCACCCCGTTAAACGCTAAAATCCCCTCCGCCCGAACACTCAAAAGCATTCAGAGGAGGGGACCCTCACACGCCACCACACGGGGTAGCGACAACAGTTTTTAGGAGTTCTTCCCGTTGCGCATTGGGTCAGTGCACACGCGGCAAAATTCGCTAGAGAAACAACATTTACAGGGGGAAACAGCACCGCCTAGACCCCGGCAACACCCCCGGCAACCTTAAACGTCAACGGCATCGAGCATGAGTTCCAGTGCCTCACCCACGCCGCTGCGCCACAGGTAGGTTGCTTTCACATCCGCACGACCCGGACCGCCATTGATGATGGCGACCGGCTTGCCGGTGCGCAGAGCCTCCAGCACAATCTTGTAGCTGCTCATAACCGCCACCGAGGAGCCCACCACCAGCAGCGCCGAACATTCAGTGAGCATGGCGTCCTTACGTGCCTTACGTTCGGCGGGCACGGACTCACCAAAGTACACAACATCCGGCTTGAGGCGAGTCGAACCGCAGGCGATGCAGGGCACCATCTGAAAATCACGAATATAGCACTCGTCCAGCTCCACGTCACCGTCAGGGTTCACGCGCAGCTCTTCGTCTTCTAGGCGCGCCAGGTAGCCGGGGTTCGCCGCGTCCAGGCGCGTGTCCAGGCTTTCGCGGTTCTCGTCCTGCCCGCAGTCTAGGCACACAATACGGGAGAGGTCGCCGTGCAGCGCGAGCAGGCTGGAGCTCCCAGCGCGGGCGTGCAGCCCATCCACGTTCTGCGTAATCACGCCACTCACGGCACCCAGCTGCTCCAACTCGGCGAGCGCATAGTGGGCGCGGTTCGGTTCGGCGCGGCGCATGCGGCGCCAACCCACGTAGGAGCGCGCCCAGTAACGTTGGCGGGCGGCGTCATCGTAGCGGAATTCCTGGTAGGTCATGGGTCGGTGGTCGTGTAGGGAGCCGCCGGGTCCACGGTAGTCGGGGATGCCGGATTCGGTGCTCACGCCCGCGCCGGTGAGCACGAGAACCTTACCCGCCTTGAGTAGCTCGGCAATACCCGCGGAGGCGTATTCTTCGTCGTGCGGGGCGGCATTCTCAGAGACAACACGCTGAATCGAGCGAATCGCGGCACGGTGCACGGAGGCGATTTCTTCGCGCTGCTCACCGGCGGCGGCGAAGTTCTGGTGGTCAGTCCAGCGGTCCATTCTTCTCCTCAATGCTCTGTGTACTAGTGCGGTCAGCACGGTTCTAACGCGTTAAACGGCTGTGGGGCACCCCCTTTTGAGGGTACCCCACAGCCTATTTCTTATGGTTTCGAACGTGCAAACTCAGCCACAGGCTAAGTCCGCTCAGCTCACCGAATCTACCCAGCTAACCGGGTCTGTCGAGTTAGCCGGTTTAGTTCTCAGCCTTCTGCTCGCGCTCGGAGGTCACCGACAGGCCGTCGCTGGCAACGTCCGGGTTCACATCCACGGTCACGGTGTCACCGTCGTGAATAGCGCCGGAGAGGATGCCGCGAGCCAGGCGGTCGCCGATCTCACGCTGAACCAGGCGGCGCAGTGGGCGGGCACCGAATGCCGGGTCGTAGCCGGTCTTGCCCAGCCACTCCAGAGCGGCGGGAGTGACGTTCAGGGTCAGGCGGCGGTCCTCCAGACGCTTAGCCATACTCTTGACCTGCAGACCCACAATCTGACCCAGGTTCTCAGCCGACAGGGGCTGGAACATGATGATGTCGTCCAGTCGGTTGAGGAACTCGGGGCGGAATGCCTGGTGAACAACCTCCAAGGCCTTCTCGGAGCGCTCGTCGAAGGGCATGTTCTGGTTGACCAGGTACTGCGAACCGAGGTTCGAGGTCAGGATCAGGATGACGTTGCGGAAGTCCACGGTGCGACCCTGGCCATCGGTCAGGCGGCCGTCATCGAGTACCTGCAGCAGGATGTCGAAGACCTCGGGGTGTGCCTTCTCGACCTCGTCGAGCAGCACCACCGAGTAGGGGCGACGGCGTACAGCCTCGGTCAGCTGACCGCCCTCTTCGTGGCCGACGTATCCGGGAGGGGCACCGACCAGGCGGGAAACGGTGTGCTTCTCGGAGTACTCGCTCATGTCGATGCGCACCAGGGCACGCTCGTCATCGAACTGGAACTCAGCCAGTGCCTTAGCCAGCTCGGTCTTACCAACACCGGTCGGGCCCAGGAACAGGAAGGAACCAATCGGGCGGTTCGGGTCGGAAATGCCAGCGCGGGCACGGCGCACAGCGTCAGAGACGGCAACCACTGCGTCTTCCTGACCAATGAGGCGGGCACCGATGCGCTTTTCCATTTCGAGCAGCTTCTCGGACTCACCCTGCATCATGCGGCCTGCGGGAATGCCGGTCCAGGAGGAAATCACCTCGGCGATATCGTCCGCGGTGACCTCTTCGGAGACCATGGACTCGCTCTTGGCGGTGTCCTCGGCGCGCTGTGCTTCTTCCAGCTCAGCCTGCTTTGCGGGAATCTCACCGTACAGCAGGCGGGATGCCTCGGCGAGGTTACCCTCGCGCTGTGCAACCTCTGCGCGGGAGCGCAGCTCGTCAATCTGGGTCTTGATGTCACCCACACGGTTCAGGCTAGCCTTCTCGGCTTCCCAACGGGCGTTGAGGGAGTCAAGCTGTTCCTTCTTGTCAGCCATGTCCTTGCGCAGCGCTTCCAGACGCTCCACGGATGCGGGGTCGGTTTCGCCGGCAAGTGCCAGTTCCTCCATGGTGAGGCGGTCCACGGCGCGGCGCAGCTGGTCGATTTCCTCCGGTGCGGAGTCAATTTCCATGCGCAGGCGGGATGCTGCCTCGTCAATCAGGTCAATTGCCTTGTCAGGCAGCTGACGGGAGGGAATGTAACGGTTGGACAGGGTTGCTGCGGCAACCAGCGCGGAGTCAGCAATCTGCACCTTGTGGTGTGCCTCGTAGCGTTCCTTCAGGCCGCGCAGAATACCGATGGTGTCATCTACGCTGGGCTCGCCCACGTACACCTGCTGGAAGCGGCGCTCAAGTGCGGGGTCCTTCTCGATGTTCTCACGGTACTCGTCGAGGGTGGTGGCACCGATCAGGCGCAACTCGCCTCGGGCAAGCATGGGCTTGAGCATGTTGCCTGCGTCCATGGAACCTTCGGATGCGCCAGCACCGACGACGGTGTGAATCTCGTCGATGAAGGTCACAATCTGACCCTCGGACTTCTTGATTTCTTCGAGGACTGCCTTCAGGCGCTCCTCGAATTCGCCGCGGTACTTTGCGCCTGCGACCATGGAGCCCAGATCCAGGCTGATGAGGGTCTTGCCGCGCAGGGATTCGGGCACATCGCCGGAAACCATGCGCTGTGCCAGGCCTTCCACGACGGCGGTCTTACCGACGCCGGGCTCACCAATCAGCACGGGGTTGTTCTTGGTGCGGCGAGAAAGCACCTGCACGACGCGGCGAATCTCAGAGTCACGGCCGATGACCGGGTCGAGCTTGCCCGCGCGGGCAATGGCGGTCAGATCGGTGCCGTACTTTTCGAGCGCCTGGAAGGTGCCCTCGGGGTCAGGGGTGTCCACGGTGCGGTCTCCTCGAACATTGGGGATGGTCTGTGCGATGAGCTCTGCGGTAGCGCCGAGCTTGTGCATTGCTTCAGCGGTGTTATCGGTTCCGCTGGCAATGCCGAGCAGAATCATTTCGGTAGAAACGTAGGTATCTCCGAAGCCCTGGGCGCGGGTCTGTGCCGCCTGCAGAGCGGAGAGCGCGGCGCGGCTGAGGGAAGCATTCTGCACGGAGGCACCGGATGCCTTCGGCAACTTCTTGATTTCAGCAGATGCCGCCTCGGAGATAGCGTCCACATCCAGGCCTGCAGCCTTGAGGACTGCTACGGCGACGCCTTCGCGCTGGTCCATGAGGGCCTTGAGGATGTGCGCGGTTTCAATAGTGGGGTTGCCGGCGGTTTGAGCGTTAGTATTTGCCGCCGAGATGACTTCTTGACTCTTGGTCGTGAACTTGTTGTCCATGATGTTCCTTTCGTATTTCGAGGGGCTTATCCTATGCGCCCCTGCATTACATAACTTGAGTCTACAACACTCAACTATTCTACACAAGGGGTTAACCAAGGTTTTTGAGATTAAAATTTCGGCAACAACTAAGGGCTCTTCGCACGAATAAAGCGGCGAAAACGCAAACTCCACCCAAAAGCCCTATTGTTATAGTGAACACACTGGGCACTTGCGAGGCTGGACGCTTGCGGGCTCCCGCAACAATTACAGTCACGAATGGGGACCCACATGAAAATACTGGTTCTAGGCGCAACCGGCCGCACCGGCTATCTCTTTACCCGCAAAGCCCTGGAGGACGGGCACACCGTCACCGCCTACGTACGCAACCCCAACAAGGCCCTAGCGCTTTTGGGGACGCACCAAAATCTCACTATCGTTCCGGGAGCCCTGAACGATGCCGAACAGCTCGCCGCAGCATCCTCCGGGCAGGACGTGATGGTCAGCATCCTGGGGCAGAAAGCCACGGTGCGAGAATTTCTCTCCTCCACGTTCATGCAGGAGCGTCTGCCCCTCATTATGGAGGCGGTCACGGGCGCAGGCGTAAAGCACTGCCTTCTGATGAGTGCCTACGGTGTGGGCAATACGGTACGGACCGCATCCCTGCCCATGCGCCTGGTGTGCAAGGTCATCATGCGCGGCATTTTTACCGACAAGGTTAAGGCGGACGCCCTGGTCGCCGAATATCAGCCGTATATTTCGCGTGCCCATCCGGGTAGACTGACCGACAAGCCCGGTAAGGGCGAGGTGAAGGTATTTGACGTGGCGAGTGTCGAGCGAGCTCCGGGTATCCCGACGATTTCCCGTGAGGACGTTGCCGATGCGCTGCTCACTATCGCCAAGAATCCCCAGAACGCGGGCACAGATTTTTTGGTAACGATTGAGGATGCTACTCTACGCTCACCCCAGAAATAAACCGGTAGGCTTAATGGCATGACGACTACGAACACCTTCCCCGCCGCCATTCTCTTCGACCACGACGGAACTCTCGTCGATACCGAACCCGTATGGGCTGCCGCAAAGGTTGCTCTCACCGCAGAATTTGGCGGCACCTGGACCGAACAGGATACCCTCGACTGCCTGGGCCTATCCATGCAGTTCACCCTGGATCGCCTGCGCGAACGCGGAGTAAACCTGCCGGACCAGGAGATTAACGATCGACTGGTGGCGAAGGTGCGCGAGACCCTGGCACATCAGCCGGTCGAATTCCTGCCCGGCATTGAGCGTTTCCTCTCGGAGGTTCACGATGCGCAGATTCCGGCCGCCATCGTCACGAACGCGACCACCTCCGTGGCTCGCCGCACCGCGAGTGCGGCGCCCAAGGGCACGTTCTCGGTGATTATTGGCAACGATGAGACCACCCACCCCAAGCCGGACCCGCAGCCCTATCTTTTGGCGGCAGAGCGTCTGGGTGTTGATCCGACTCAGTGCGTGGCTCTCGAGGATTCCCCTTCGGGCGTGCGCAGTGCGACCGCGGCGGGTATGCGTGTCATTGTTGTGCCGGGCGAGCTGGAGGTTCCGGCGGAGCTGGGCACCGTGCGCTTCAAGCATGAGGAGCTGACCCTGCAGGCGGTTCGCGCGCTGGCGTAGCCGCCTGGTTCGCGCACTTGCGCAACCGTTTGATTCATACGCGGGAAGCCCTGCAGAAAGGCTAGAAGCCTTGCAGAAAACTGAATACGCTTCACCATAAAGGGTGGGATGCGCAATATAGGATGCCGCGCCTCCCACCCTTTGTGCGCGCCTGGGCGGTGAGCGGGGGCTTTTGGGCGGGGGCTTTTAAATGCGGCACGACACGCAGATGACAATTTATTACGAATTGCTCAAAATAATCTTGACAACGGTTCCTTAAAATGATTTACTCATAATAACGATTCGGCGGGGCCACAACCCCCCACCGAATCACAAGCATCACAGCATTATGAAGGAGACCATCATGGCATTCGCAAACTACACCGCACCCGGCCTGACCCTCGAAGAAGGCAAGGGCATTTCCGAGGTTCTCCAGGCACGTCTGCACGACCTGAACGACCTGCACCTGCTGCTGAAGCACGCTCACTGGAACGTGACCGGCCCCGGCTTCATCGCCGTTCACGAGATGATTGACCCCCAGGTCGATACCGTCCGCGAGTTCGTCGACGGCATCGCAGAGCGCATGGCAACCCTGGGCGCAACCCCCAACGGCCTGGCTGGCGCACTGGTCGCACAGCGCACCGTCGAGGACTACCCTGTCGGCCGCGCACGCGTTGCTGACCACCTGCACGCTCTGAACGACGTGTACACCCGTGTGATCAAGGATCACCGCAAGGCTATTGCGTTCGCTGGCGAGTCCGACCCCGTCACCGAGGACCTGCTGATCGGTCAGACCGCTGAGCTGGAGAAGTTCCAGTGGTTCATCCGCGCGTTCCTGGAAAACGGCGAAGGCAACATCTAAGCCGCAACCATCTATGTCGTAGCCTCTAAACTGCAGCCTACTCATGGCGGCACGCCATATAGGAATTAGCTTTTAGAGTCACGAACCGGGCGGGTGCCTCTCCTTATGGAGGGTGCACCCGCCCGGTTTCTATACTGTTTCGGTGCTTTCTCCCGACGTTTCGCCTCCCCCGCGGGGTACCCTAGAGTACTACCCTAGAGTACGTTGTGGCGAACATATATATCGGGTTAGACCGTCCTAGATTTTCTGTTCAGAGTGCTCTAGAGTGGTTCACTGTTCATGACAGAGCACACAGACATGAACGCATCATCAGGTGCAGGGAACCCGCCCTGCACGCACGGCACCCGTGGAAAGAGAACTATGAGCACGTACGCCCAGCACGAGCACGGCGAAGACACGTACGGCGAGCAGACCGAGAAGCTTCAGCCGGAAAACGCCGCCACCGAAGCTTCGCAGGCCACCCGCCACAGCGCCGTCATCTCCCCCTCCCGCGCGCAGATTAAGCGTTGGCGCCGCTACCTGGCTGATGAAGAGTCGGAGGCGCGTATCTACCGCTACCTGGCTCTCCGCGCCGAGGGCACCGACCGCGAAATCTTGCTGCAGGTTGCTGAGGCGGAGAAGCGTCACCAGCAGCATTGGCGTGACATGCTCGGCGAACACGCGAATGTTCACGTGCGCCCGTCCAGGCAATCCCTAATCCTGCAATTCTTGGCGAAGAACTTCGGTTCGGTGTTCATTCTGGCGATGGCGCAGCGCGCGGAGTCCCGCTCCCCTTACGCTGAGGATCCGGATGCCACCGAGGAAATGGCGGCTGACGAGGCAATTCACGAGGAAATTATCCGTGCCCTGGCAACCAGCGGCAGGGAGAAGCTTTCGGGTAATTTCCGTGCGGCGGTCTTTGGCGCTAACGACGGTTTGGTGTCGAACCTGGCGTTGACTATGGGTATTACCGCCTCGGGCGCATCCAGCTCGATGGTCCTGCTCTCGGGTATTGCGGGTCTGCTGGCGGGTGCGCTGTCGATGGCGGCGGGTGAGTTTGTATCTGTGCGTTCTCAGCGTGAACTGCTGGATGCATCCCAGCCGACCCAGGTGACCCTGAGTGTTGCGCACGATTTGGATTTGGATTCGAACGAGCTGGAGCTCATTTACCGTGCGCGCGGCATGGAACCGGAGGCGGCGCATCACCGTGCGATGGAGCGTTTCGGTTACCTGGATTGCGACTGCGATCCGTCGCTATCTCACCGCGAGGAAGAGGATCGTGAGGAGAACGTTGCTTTGGGTACCGATATTGGTGCCGCCGCAGCGTCGTTCGCATTCTTCGCTTCGGGTGCGTTGGTTCCGATTCTGCCCTATATCTTTGGCTTGTCGGGCGTGTTCGCGATGGTACTGTCTCTGCTGTTTGTGGGTGCGGCGCTGGGCTTGACCGGTGGCGTGGTGGGCCTGCTTTCGGGTGCTTCCCCGCTCAAGCGCGGTATTCGCCAGATTCTAATTGGTTTCGGCGCAGCGTTCGTGACCTACCTGCTGGGTCTGGCGTTCGGCACGACGGTCGGCTAATTCTAATTCCTGAATACTCTTTAGACAAGCCTATATAGCCATTACAAAATGCTCTTCACTCTCCCGTGAGTGCTGTATCCTGGGCGCAGAAACCCCCGGCGGGTGAATCATCCGCCGGGGGTTTTCTATATGCTCTGACATTACATGAGCGGTGCCCTATATAAGATGGGTTTAAAGCACAGATGCCGGCAGCCTCATGGACTACCGGCATCTGCCGCATTTTATGCTGTTTACTTCGCTGCAAAGATTTCGCGCATCAGGTTTGCAGCCTCGGAGGGGGTCTTACCGACCTTCACGC
>ERZ772920.1312-NODE-1312-length-12869-cov-5.144920_pt1 | contig 12869 bp, 25 predicted proteins | sample MGYA00511469_ERZ772920 | MGnify/ENA primary metagenome ERZ772920 (study PRJEB29015, sample SAMEA2738069) | human oral metagenome | biome: human oral; feature: human-associated habitat; material: saliva | place: China | collected 2216 ... | reverse complement strand
GTTCCTCCTCTTCGCCATCCTTTCTTCTTTCACGGATGGTTCTGTGGCTTGGGAAGCCTTTTTGTCTTTTGTAACTACTTGTAATACAGTGGAATATGTCTTATTTTTTACTTCGGGTACTACTTTTCGTACTACTTTCGTTGATAAAACGCTTACGGAGAATATTTCGGTCGTCAAGCAACATTTGCATTAGTTGCTCTTTAATCTGTTGCGCTTTTGAGAACTGTCGCTGATACTCTTCCATCTGGTCCTGCATTCTGTCGATTTGGCGTTGCAACTTATCTATTACGACACGCTGGCTTTTGATAATATCAATTTGTCTTGGAACTTTCCCTTTGTAAAAATCCTCCATGCCATAATTATTAATAATGTCACGCCCAGCATTTCCTCTGTTGTTTGAATCTGAAATTGCACTTCTGTCTGATGATACAGATTGTGCTAATACTGTTTCGTCTATCATTTTCTATTTTATTTTTTGACTAACAATCCTTTCGGCTTTCCATATTCCCCTAATTTCCTTTCTTGCAATATCCAGCTGTCCGTAGATAGGATTATCTGCTTTTAATGTAATTGTGTTATTTAAATATAAAGCGTTTTTCAAAACCCTTTTTATTGTCAGTGTTTTGCCGTATGCCACAAATACAACACCATTGACTTCTTCCCATTTTGACGTATCAACCATTTGTGCAAGAACTTTTGAGCTGTCTGGGATGTTTGGAGACATGCTATCCCCTTTTATCTGAAACACTACGTATTTACCATTTGAAACATCCTCTCCTTCCTCCTGCATAACCCCGTAAAACTCTGTGAAAGAATTTTCGGTGTCTCCAAAATGCTCTATAAAAGAAGCTGCTGCATCCTGTTGAACAAAAGGCACGTTGATAAGTTCTTCTCTAAAATAAGAGCCGATAGACTTCGCTGTTGAAATCTTCGTGTTAGAACTTCCGTTGTTGTTAGAACCAATGATAGTGGAGTTTGATGTATTCATCATTATTGGACCACCATTACTATTGATGTTGTCGCCGCCTTTTCCAAGCAACACATACGTCTTATTAATACCATAGAGCCTTGCGCAATCTTCCAACATTTTCATGCTGACCCCTTGCCGTCCAAAGCGTATATTAGTGATTGACGCTCTCGATTTTATTACACCATCTTTCATCATTCGAGAAGAGGATATGTTTTTTAATTTCAATTGTTCTATGAACCGTTTAGAAATTGCATTAAATCTGTCTTCCATATCATCAATTGTTTATCTTTTCATATTAGTATGTACGTGTGCTCAGAAGGGTTTGTATATAATGTATAAACGCTAACGTCTAACATTATAAGTACAATTGCTGTTTATAATTACTATTTATATATCGCACATCTCCTAAAAGTAACTTCTTATAGTTAACTAATATACAGAACTTAGATTTCAACTTTTCTTTGCTGACAGCTATTAAGATAAGGTGTTTTTGCTTCCTATTACATCCCTACCGTTATGTAAGCATCCTTTTTGTCTATCATTATAAGTATATTATTAATAAACGTTAAAGCGTACATTTATTGTGTATTATATTTGTGAGTATATAAAAAATATACTACCTTTGCAAACGTATATGATATACGTTTTCCGCAAAGGTATATATAATATATAAATAAAGCAAGTAAAATGGCAAAAAATGTACATACAATAGTAAACGAGGTTTCAAAAAGATGGCTCAACAATCATGAAGCTGAAAAGTATCTTGGTTGTAAGGAAAGGTTTTTGAGAAACCTTCGCCAAACAGGTCAGTTGCGATTTTATAAGGTCGGAGGGCATATTCTTTATGAAGTTAACGACCTTGATAAGCTTGTTATTAAAAATAAAGTTGTGTAGTGTTTTTTACCTTAGTTATAGAATTAGGTTTGTAGATTAAATTTCAGGTGGTGGTTAACTCGTGATGAGCATTCCACCAATGGGCGGAGCAAAGTTAGGGCTATTTAAGGTTCGACCCCTTACCGTCCACGATTATTGAACGGTGTTCTTTGACATATTGAAAATAATAAAGCCGAAAGGTGCTATGAGTAGCAGAAATGCCGTGACCTTGTAGTGGACTGAATAGGCGGCTAATATATGAAGATATTTTAAATGTGTAGTAATAGTGCGAAACGTCCATTAACGCAGTGAGTAGTCCGCTTGGGCAACGGAAGCCGCTAAACTACATATTTTATACAATAACGCACGCTGCAACTGAAATAAGGTTGCTACTATTCGATTAGGGCGTGCGTACTACTTTTATAAACACTTTTATTATGAAGAGGTGCATGGCCGATTTGGCAGAGAAATGCAAAGAGGAGATTGAAGACGCTGCTTACGAAAGCTACTATAATGGTGATAATCCTAACTACTTTAAGGGTTGTACGTGTCGTTTCTTTTTGAACGATAACATTCAGATTGAAATATCAATCTTTGGTAGCAATGAGTATGAGGTTGCTATTTATGGTGATAAAGAATATCCCAATATAGAGAAATCGATAGCGGATTTCTTATCAGAAAATGCTGATCCTTCGATATGCTGGCAATCAGCCTACGACAATGACGAGTGGCGGAACGTCAACTCAGGGTGCGACCCAGCTTTTCCTCGTCAAGGAGATTTTGAAAAATGGGCGTACGGCTCTTAACAAAAAACATGATGATACATATATTTTTCGTGGTTGGTGCGGTTGTTTGCACCGCTATTATCGCCAAGTATATTTGGAGAGAAAAGGAAAGTTTTAAGACAGTTTATAACGATATAAAACAGGAATTGAAACAGAATATAAATGAAGGAGAAAATTATTAGAGAAAAAAAATACACCTATCGCCAACTATTTGAAATGGTTGGCGGAGGCGGAAAGTATCTACACGTTAAGGAAGGCTTGTATAATTACAACGCTTTAGCAACAGAAAGAACAAGGCAGAATGACATTGCTCATAGCCGACCTGGAAACGGAAAGTTTTTCCTTTCTTCAACAATAAAGGAAGGCTATGTGTCAATCGGACAAAGGTATTAATAATTAAAAGAATAAATAAAATAATGGAAAATCAAGTAACAACAACCCAACAACCGCAAACACTACAAACCTTAATGAGTTCAAGCGCAGTAGCAAAGAAACTTAACGAGGTTCTCGGAAGCGAAAAGAAAGCCTCCGCATTCATTTCCAGCGTTATTTCAGTGGCAAACGGGAATAAGCAACTCCGAATGTGTCAGCCAATGTCCATCCTTTCATCGGCAATGATTGCAGCAACACTCGATCTTCCTGTCGTTCCAACACTCGGTATGGCTTATATCCTTCCATACAAAAACACGGCAACCTTTCAGATAGGGTACAAGGGTATTCTGGAACTTGCTATGCGAAGTGGAGAGTTTCAGAATATTATTGACGAGGTGGTGTACGAAGGACAGCTTGTGAGTAAAAATCGCTTTACTGGTGAATACGTATTCGATGAAGATGCAAAGAAGTCTGACAAGCCTATCGGTGTTATGGCTCGCTTTGACCTTGTTAATGGCTTCAGTAAGACAATCTTCTGGACCATGGAGGAGATTGAAGCGCACGCAAAGAAATTCTCACAAGCATATCGCTCCGGCTACAATAGCCCATGGAAGACTGACTACCTTTCAATGGCAAAAAAGACTGTTGTTAAGGCTCTTCTTTCAAAGTATGCTCCTAAGTCGGTTGCAATGCAAACGGCTATTAAGTTTGACCAAGCGAAAGTTAAAACAAACTCAGATAATGTTGAGGAACTCAATATTGATGTATTCGATGCTGAGTATGTTGATAACGAAGCACAGCCTGTTGAAGCGGTGGCAGAGGAGGTTGATCCTTCAAAAGACCTATTCGGAGAAGAAAAAGAGGGGAAAACCGAGAAAAAAAAGGAGGATAAGAAATAATGAACGACCTCCAAAGAACATCAGATTGGTATCTTTCACGTAAAGGCAAGCTAACTGCATCTGAAATATATATCCTCCTTGCTAATCACAAGGAGGATATGACTGAGGAAGAACTTGAACAATTCAAAAAAGATAACCCAAAGTCAAGAGTACGCACAAAGGAAGTACCCTTTTCACAAGGAACATTCTCTTATCTTGATGGAAAGATTGCCGAGCAGTTTATGCCAAACGATGCTTTCCTTGAATATATGGAGGATAGCGCACCACGTTCACGTGCTATGGATTGGGGAACGCTTATGGAGGATTCTGCTCGCACTCGTTATCAAGAGGAAACAGAAAACGAAGTGCTTGATGCTCCATTTGTTCCTCTTAAAGATTTTGAGAAGTTTGCAGGTGGCAGTCCAGACGGCATTATCCGTTCGGGTGGGATAATTGAAATTAAGTGTCCGTTTAATCCTGCTGTTCATTTAACACATTTCTTATACGAGAAAGCGGAGGATTTGAAGAATGACAACCTTCAATATTACTGTCAGATTCAATACAATATGATTTGCGTTGAACGTGAAACAGGTATTGGTGTGTCGTTTGGAGACTTTATTTCCTACGACCCACGAACATCAAGAAGCAGGCAGTTAAAAGTTCTCCGCATACCAAAGGACGAAGAAATACAACATCAATTACTCGAACGCACACAGTTGGCGGTTGAGTATTTCAAAGAGAAAATCAATCAAATCAGTAATGCGAAAGCAATAATATAAGACAAATGGATTTCAAAGGTGTAATAAAAAAGGTACTCCCTGCTAATTCTGGAACGAAAAATGGGAAGGATTGGGTTAGTCAAGACTTTGTTATTGAAGAAGTCGGGCAACGTTACAATCAATCAATAGTGTTTAATGTCTTTGGGCAAGAGAGAATTGACTCGTTTCAGCTTGCAGAAGGACTTATGGTGACTGTTCAACTTGACTTCAACACGAACGAATGGCAAGGTAAGTTCTATAATCGTGTAACGTGTTTTAACGTAATACATGAAGGTGCAAAGACTACGCAACAAACGCAGTCTGCTCCTGCAAGTAGTCAGCCTACACCACAACAGTCTGCTTCGCAACAAACAGTACCGCAACAACAAGGTCAATCAGATGATTTGCCTTTTAAATAAGCCCCTCGTATAAACCGCATACGAGGGGCGGTTAAATATTTTGAAGGACGAATAAACTATACTAATTAGAATATGAGAAGTAAAACATCAACATGGTTTGAAACCAAAGTCCGTTACGACAAAACAATGGATGACGGACGTGAGAAGAAAGTAATAGAAGTTTTCGTTATTGATGCTCTTTCTTTCACGGAAGCAGAAACGAAGATAACTGAGGAATTATCTGCATACACAAGTGGAGAAACATTCATCAAGGCGATCACACGTGCGCCATATTCTGAGGTTCTTTTCTCTGATGATAGCAAAGATGATAAGTGGTATCGTGTGAAACTCGCCTTCATTACTCTTGACGAGCGTACTGATAAGGAAAAGAGAACACTTGTTACATATCTTTTCCAAGCAGCAAACATTGATAAGGCTCGCTCTTATATCAAGGAGTTCATGGGCAACTCGATGAGTGATTACGATGTGGCTTCAATCTCAGAAACACAGGTATTAGATATTTTTGAAAAAGAATAATTCTTGTTCACTTCTTTATAGTAATATTTAGAACTCGTGGGGAAGCGTCCCCACACTTGCTTTGGTGGCGGAATTGGTAGACGCACGCATAAGTTGAATGTGTTATGGTGTACGGAACACAGATGGCGCGCAAAGAAAGAAGTTCGACTCTTCTTAATACATTATCTTATGTGATTTAGACGTAAATGCAGGTTCGAGTCCTGCCCAAAGCACGAGATTCATTCTTTCATAGAAATATTAAGGTTTATGGGCCTCACAGCGGTGGGGCAAACCGATGTATGGTGTAATGGTAGCACAACAGATTTTGGTTCTGTCAGTGGTGGTTCGAGTCCGCCTACATTGACTTAAATTTATAATTATGGAAAGAATAACATCAGCAACGATTTTCAAAGCGTTTGACGGAACAATTTTTGAATCGGAAATAAAATGCAAAGAATACGAGAAGAAGAGGAAAGAGTTTTTGAATAGGATAAAATTCTTTTTGGTAAGACATTCTCCTGACTTGACAGAAACGGGGCTTTTTACAAGTGGTTTGCTTATAGCAGTTTATTCAACAGAGGGATTGCATCGAGAGATTGTGAACAACTATTGCATCAAAAGATTTGGATATTTAGGAGAATCTGTGCAAGGGTATAGATTTCAGACTTATTTCAGTGTTTCATCGACAGACATTGAAACATATATGAACGGTGTAATTGAGGAATGGAAAGGCAAACGCCGCTATAACAAAATTGTTCTTAGTCCAAAAGAACTTGACGAGTTCAAAGGCATAGAAAGGTTTGATTATATGAAAGAATGGGGATTTAAGTAATACCATATATTATTTTGCGCATCTGGTACAGGAATGGTAGACCTGAAAGATAATGGCATGCAGATAGAAACTTGCCCCGATGTGGTTCGATTCCACAAATGCGCACTAAAATCTTTTATGTATGAGAAGTAAATTAGACAGATTAACTGACGAGTGGGTTAAGAAAACCCCAAAATCTATATTAGCAGAAGCTTTTAAGGAAGGTTATTTAAGATGTACAGAAGCATGGGTAAATCAAGAAAGTTAGAAGCACACAGATGCTTTGATTGCAAATTTGGTTATCTAATGCGGTCAATACCCGTCAATCCTATAGTTTCTGAATGCTCAATAACAAAGGTACGTGAGGTGGCAAGCACACTACTTAAATGTGAACACTTCAAACCTCGTGTTGGCGATGCAGTGATTAACCCAATGAAACACTTGAAATGAATATACCTAAAGAACTGTACAAGAAATTTTCATCTCATAGAGTTGCGCAATTCTTTTTCTATCTGCTTTTCATATCTGATAACGATGGTAATATCAAGACCACGCTTCGACAGATGGCGGAAGATAACGAATTAAGCACAAGGCGCGTTTCTGATGCGCTTAACGAACTGGAAACTCTTGGTGCTTGTGAAACAAAAACGAAACAAAAAGGTAACAAAGGGGGTAGTTTAATAAGTATCTGTAATTATGAGTTTTACGAGAAAACTTTGAATGCTTCTGAAACAAAAACGAAACAAAAACAAAACAAAGAAAAGGTAAAGGTTACAAAGAAGAACTCTTTTGATTACTCTTTCATTGAACCACGATTCAGAAAGCCATTTGAGGAATGGCTTAAATATAAACGGTCTAAAAATCAAATGTACAAACGTCAATGCGACCTTGAACTTTGTTATAAAAAACTAAAAAAGTATAGCGATGGTAATGTAGAGAAAGCAACGCTTATTATCGAACAGAGTATGACAAATAATTGGAGCGGATTGTTTGAACTAAAAACATCGACTCAATCTACCACCCTCAAATCATCTGAAATGAATTACGATAAAGATAGCGATTGGTAAATGGAACAAATAAATTTTAAAGCAACCATAGATATGTTAAGCGATACAACGTATAAGCCATTACCTGATAAGGTGCAAATCAGTGTACCAAATGCAGGAACACACCTCAAAGGAGGATTAAAATACTTTTGCGGTGATGATGCAAAGTGGAATACTGATTATGAGAAGATAGTTCAGTGGCTCACTGACAACAAAGGAAAGGGATTAATGTTAGTTGGTGGTTGTGGTGTGGGTAAGACATTAATAGGTATGAGGATTATTCCTTTACTTCTTAACCACTATTGCAGAAAAGTGGTAACGATATGCACGGCAAACGAACTCAACAAATCGCCCGATGAGATTATCAACAGACACGTTATTTATATTGATGACGTGGGAACAGAGGATGTGTCAAACATATATGGCAACAAGCGAGTACCATTTGCAGAACTCGTTGATGCAGCTGAACGTGACGGGAAATTGCTGATATTCTCTACCAACTTAGACGAAGAACATTTGAAAGCTAAGTATGGAGACAGAGTGGTTGATAGGCTACACGCTATCACAAGGAGAGTAACGATAATAGGTGATTCAAACCGAAAGTAACGATGTCTAATAATATAAACTCAGACTACGCCTATTGCAGGGGCGTGGGATGTGAATTAAGCAACTACTGCAAGCGGTATCTTCCAGATCCTCCCGATGCTTATATGTGGTGGGTGCAAGAGAAATACCAAGAAGATACTGGGAGGTGTCCTCACTTCGAGGAGAATTATAAAGATAACTAAACCAAATCAATATGACACAGAAAGAAATTGAAAAAGTGAACTGCTTTTTGAAGCGGAAGTATAACATGTTTCACGCTGATTTAATTACACATGCGATGCAAGATGAAAGTATATCCGTAGAGCAATTTGAGATTGGATGCGGTCTAATTGCCATTGCGGAGCAACAAGACAATGACTATTTCGTGCCAGGTGGTTGGGAGGAAGTGTAAAGTGTATTCATTTTCAAAGTAAATAACTAAAACAAAAATCAATATGAAAGAAAAGAAATATTTATCTCTGGTGTACGCATTGAAAGAGTATGCCAGAGTAAATGGGAAAGGCGGTCCTATTATTGAAGATAACAAGTGCTTCACATTTGACGACATCAAGGCAGCTTTTAGTGCAGGGCGTGAGAGCGTGGTAGAGAATATGCCAGAATTGAAGTGGTATAAAGAATCGGACTGCATGACGGCTCGTACTCTATTCGGGATGTATAGCTTTAGCAAATCTAACGCATTATGGTTCTACGCTTATAGAGGTGTTCATTTGTTTTTTGATACGCATAAAACGTTTGAGGACGCAAAAAAGGTTGCGCATCGTAATTACAAGGAATGGATTAAACAAGCATTGGGATTATGACAATAACAGAATTACAAAAGGCACTTCAAGAAATGTACGAAAAGTACGGAGATGTTGAAGTGGTAATGGAAGATACAGATTGGACTGGTGTTGAAAGATACCATGATGAAATCTTCAAGGTAGAAAATACAATGTACAACGGAAGCGTAGCAGTTGCGCTAAAAAACAGTTAAAGTTATGAATAGAGAAGAAGAATTTGAAAAAGCTGCTTCTGAATATGCTCAATACGAAGTTTGGGGTAGCAGTTATGATGATGTTTGGGAAGGATTTGTTGATGGTGCAAAGTGGGCTGACGAACACCATGTGAACCATTGGCACAAGAATATAGATGGTGATTTACCTAAGGAAAGTGGTCGCTATTTAGTTATGGCACAGAATGGATATTGCCATACTTGTAAATATAAAGCTGATAGTAGGTATTGGGACACAGTTGGTTATCAAAGTGATATTAAATATTGGATGGAGATACCCGAGTTACCAACAGAATAAAAATAATGAATTATGAAAACATACGTAATCACACTATCAAGACATTTTCTTGCTAATCACAAACGAGTAGAAGAAGAGACGCATTTCAAAGAGAAGTTCCTACTTGGACAGGGGCTTACAGATTATGATACTCCGTCCATGGCGAAGATACACACTATAAGGGCGAATTACCCACTATGGGAGAAACGCATTAAGGAAGTGCAGGAGGGACGTGCTGTATTATCTATTCGACAGTGGACGGGCAAGCCGTATAGGAGCAAGCAGGTGGAAATTGCAACACTAACAGCAGGAAGCGGTGTGGGTATTCAGTTAATGGAATTGACAAATGATCTTTCAGAGTGTATTGTCGGAGACCATCGACATAGCTATGTTTCTGTCGCTAAAAATGATGGACTGCACCCTGCTGACTGGCTTGATTGGTTTAGTTGCTACGACCTTTCAAAACCGATGGCGATTATTCACTTTACAAAATTCAGATATTGATATGAAACAAATTTATACGCTATGTAATTCAGAAGAAGAGGCAAATGCACTCGGTCATTTTATTATAAGTAAAGGATATGAGGGTGTACAAAATGATAGTTACAGGTATTGCGATTTGGAAATCAGACTTGCCTTAAAAGAAAACAGAAGGCACCACAGAAACTTTTGCTTTATAGGGGTAAATGGTTGCCAAATGGTAGTCGGTAAAAGCAAGAAAGAAATGAGAAAGAAATTCTCTTATAAGTATATAGAAAAAGAGCAAATATTCAGAAAATTATTAGAACGAAACGAGATAAAGTTATGGACAGAGATAAAAAAATAAGTAACGCTGCGCTTAAATATACTATCGACTTTGATTATTTTAATTGTAACCTTGGCGATGTAGAGCGTGGATTTGAGGATGGCGCAAAGTGGGCAGACGAACACCCTTCATCTTCATTTATAGTTAAAGTTTGGAACTTAGCAACAAAGACTGCTATTGCCCAAATCAATAATGAAATACCTTATTTCAAGTCAGAGAAAGAAATTGAAGAATTTATTATTAAGAATTTAAAGTTATGACAACACAGAAAGAAATAGATCAAATGTTTATCGGAATTTTAGAAAACATCTCTGAGATATGTGATAAAACATCATCTGGCAATGTATCTCATAATATAGCTACTATTAAATATAAGTGCCGAGATATGTTGCAGTTTTACAAACAATATCCTGTAACCCTTTGGCACTCTGTTAAAGAAGGAGAGTTGCCACAAGCAGGAAAGGTCTGTATGTTTGGTTATCAAGGGAAGATATATAAAGGGTTCATGTACGAGGACGGAGCATTACACTTTAATGATGAGTTTTCCCCAATGCTCGACATAAACGAATTGGACTATTGGATGGAAATGCCCGAGTTACCAACAGAGTAAAAGGAAGAATTATGAACGGAATAACAATAAATGATAAGCAGTACATCTTCCTCAAAACAGATAAGTCTGTCGATTGCGACAAGTGCGATTTAAATGAGGATGGTGTATGCAGGAACAGTGTAATATGCGAATCTTTCCACTACTTAATGCATGGTAGTGAGGGATGCGGAGTTTTTAAGGAACTAAAACAAGAAAAGTAATATGAACAGAGAAATTAAATTCAGAGGTAAATTAGAGTATAATGGCAAGTGGATATATGGAGACTTGCTTCAGTACGAAAACGGAGACGTAGCCATATTTAGAGATAAATTGTCGTCTTTTGGCTGCGAGTGTACCGAAATGTCGAAAAGAGACCGTGTAATCCCCGACACAATCGGGCAATACACGGGCATGACCGACAATGATGGGAACAAAATCTACGAGGGGGATATTATAGAGTACTATGTGCTTGACCATTATTGTATCAACCCTGACAGTGAATCTCATTTACATGAGTTTGATGTTTGTATCAATAAGAAAAGATTTGCTGTCCGTTTTAACAGATGTACGTTTGGTGTTTATGAGGAAAAACTATTTTTTTCTCTTGACAAACCATTATTGTCGTGTGGAATTACAGAAGGAGAACTTCCCTTTATTAAGGAATCTATCGAAAAGAATCGACAATTTAAGACTAATGGGTACAGCATAGACGAGTCAATTGTCGGTGTAAAAGTCATCGGAAATATCCATGATAACATAGATTTAATCAAATAGAAAAAATGAATATTAAAGGAAAGGTTCATTGTTTCTTTGAGCAGTCAGGAACTTTTAAGAACGAGTTTCGCAAGCTCGGATACAAAGCTGAAGATTACGATATTCAAAATGATTTTGGAGAAACTGACAATGTTATCGATTTGTTCAAAGAAATAGAGAAGTGCTATGATGATGGGGGGGGGAGTTTGTTTGATAAAATCAGTGAAGATGATTTAATATTAGCTTTCTTTCCATGTATCTATTTCTGTGCAACGAGCCAGATGGCTTTTAGCTTTGGTTGTCATAACTACAAAGGGCTGACACAAAGAGAAAAAACTGAATCGATACTGCAAAGAGCTAAAGATAGAGAATATTTTTATTCTCTCCTCATAAAATTGACATCTGTATGTATAGAAAGGAAACTTCGCTTGATAATTGAAAATCCCTGGAGCATGCAAACATATCTCAAAGCAAACTTTGTTATACCGCCTACCATGGTAGATAACAATAGAATGTTGCGTGGAGATTATTATGTCAAACCGACAGCATATTGGTTTATCAACTGTGAACCTACCTATGGCATGAGCGTTCAAAAAGACAAGAAAAAAAAGTTGATTATGAAATCAAAAGGTTCAGGACAAGCAGGCATTTGCTCGTCAGAACGCTCAATGATTTCCCCAGACTATGCAAGGAACTTTATCTGTGATTTTATTCTTGGAAAAGAACAGAAACACACAGAAAGATTATTGTTTTAATTAAGTAAAGCGCATGAAGAAGATTCTTTTTAATGATAAATTTTGCCTCACGCAGGCGGTGCTTGCAGGCACAAAGACAATGACAAGGCGAGTACTAAGAGATAATGTACCGCTTGGTAATTGGAAAGAAACTGTAAAGCACCTACCTTATAAGGTTGGCGAAGTGATAGCAATAGCACAGCCTTATAAGGATATTATTGAACGTCTCCCGATGTACAGCGATGCTATACTTGGTGTTGATGGTATTCCACGTAAGGAGTTTAAAGCAGGCTGGACGAATAAAATGTTCGTGAAAGCTGATTTGCTCCCTCATCACATCAGAATTACCGATGTTAAGGTGGAACGCTTACAGGACATATCAGACGATGATATTTTGCGAGAGGGCATAAGAAAGGAAAGTTATGCTGGTGGGTGTATGTATTTTTATAACAAAGCATACATACGTAAGGGAAACAGATATGTTGAGCCTATATACAATACAACGCCAATGAGAGCCTTTGCATCGCTCATATATAAAGTGTGTGGCGGAGAAACATGGGAGAGTAACCCTTGGGTGGTTGCGTATAGTTTTGAATTAGTTAAAGTAAATGAATTATGAAAATGAAAATAAAGAATGAAGCGGAACTGCTAAATAAGTTCTGTGATAAAACCCACATAAAAGAGATACTTACTGAACCTTTTTTCAA
>ERZ772920.1307-NODE-1307-length-12888-cov-3.620743_pt1 | contig 12888 bp, 15 predicted proteins | sample MGYA00511469_ERZ772920 | MGnify/ENA primary metagenome ERZ772920 (study PRJEB29015, sample SAMEA2738069) | human oral metagenome | biome: human oral; feature: human-associated habitat; material: saliva | place: China | collected 2216 ... | reverse complement strand
AAATTGATTGTTAATTGGATGATGAAGAATATTCATGGATCAGACAACCCTAGAGTTCATGGAAAAGCTTTAAAAGCTAATTTGAGTGATTATTGGCGATATCGTGTAGGGAATTATAGAGTTATCACTGAAATACAAGACGATGCTTTAGTAGTAGTTGCTGTTGAAATAGGACATCGTAAAGAAATTTATAAATAATAGTCTACTAGGAACAACCAAGGGACAACATAAGAACATGTAAAAGTGTTTTTGTGTTGTTCCTTTTCTTTTTAAATGTATATCCAAACAAGATGATAAAAATTAGGAGGTTAAAAAATGTGGAAGATGAACAAATTATAGAATTGAAACGCTATTTAGATACTCCTAATCATCTTGTAAAGCTAGAAGAAGAAATGTTGAATCATATTTTTTTCAGACCCATAGTTTAATTGGTGGGATGATGTTGGATGAGGATGGTGTATATCAAAGAGGAATAGATCCTTATAGTGCAACAGTAGTTATTACAAGTGAAGAACGGATGTATAAAAAGAAAATAGAGCGTGCTAAGAAGCGTTACAAACTATTTGCTGATGAATTTACCACTGATGAACTAGAAGAGCTAAAACAAGCAATAAACGCTAAAATACGAACACCATTAGTTAATCGTGCTTGTGAGTGGATAGAAGAAATTAATTACTATTTAAAAGCTAGGTACGATGATTACGAATTTGAGTTTCTTTTAGAAGAAAAAATGTTGAAGAATGTTGAGATTCAGAAATTAAATGACCTAGGAAATGAATTTGAAGAGATGATGAGGAGAATGAATTTAAATGAATAAAATTGTAAAGAGGTATAACCATAGATTTGAACATAATGCTGATCCATATACTTATGTGTGTGCAAGATACTTTGCTAATATTCTGATTTTTAGAACGTATGAATCATTAGCAACTAGGGAAAATTTAAAAGAAGTACAGTATTTTTATGAAACGATGAAACGACTGGATAAAGAAGATGTTGTATTTATCTATGATAAATATTTTAAGAAGGCAGAATTAACTCCTTCAAAAAATAAAAATAAAACTGTTACAAAAGTATTAATACGTGCTTATGTAGTAAAACCATTTAGTAATGATGAACATGCTAAAATGTTGAATCTATCTAAAAAAGAATATACACAAAAGTTAGATGAGGTGCTGTATAGATACACTGATACTTTAGTAGATGTGAAAAGAGAATTGGAAGGAGGTGAGAAGAATGATTGAATCAAGAGATATTTATTTAAAAAGTGCTAAGTTAGATGATAATCCTTTAAAAGAAGGTGCTAAGTTAGACGATAATGCTTTTAAAGAAGCGTTCAAAGAGAATTTTACTAAAATAGTAGGAAAGAATTTTCCGAGTGAGTTATTAGAGCTTGCTCTAGTAGCGTTAGAACATAGTTATGATAATACAGCTAAAAACTTTAATTTTCAGAAAGCTGAGTTAGCTAAATCAATCGAAAAAACTCAAAAATGGCAGAGAGATTTTTTAAAGTAGAAGGGGAGAATTAATATATGGTAATGGAAAGAACAAAAGCTTTATTAAAAGAAATTAAAGAAGCAGTAAAAGAGTCAAAAGAAAAAAATGTTGAGTTACAAAATGAATTAGACCAACAACAAAGTAATTTAGTAGAATTAATAAATACTGATACATCTAATATGAATGCTGCTCAAAAGGTAGAAATTCAAAAGAACATCAAGAAAAAAGAACAAGAAATCAAAATCTTACGAGAATTGATTAAAGAAAATAAAGATGAGTACGATGCTATTGTTGAAAGTTATCAACCCAAATTAAAGAACCATGCTTACGGTGGTTTTAAATCCGATAGATACGATTTTGCACAAGTTTATCAAGATAAAGTTAAAACAATTGAAGCAGAAAGAAAGCAAAAATTGATTGATACTTTTAAGGAGTATAAACAAGCTTATAAAAACTATTTTGCAGATAACTACTCTATGTGTGAAGAGTTAGCAGACTTTGTCATTGTAAAAGATATGATAGACGATGCAAGTGATTATGATGTTGAAGGACATTTAACACATTCTGAATTAACATCTTTATATATCAGTTTAAGCTTAACAGACGAACAACTAGAATTATTTAACTATTCTACTCGTGATTAATTCAAAAAGAAAGGTACTTAACGATTTAGTTAGGTACTTTTTTTATTTAATTTGAAAGAGTTTAATACCATAAATTACTAGAAAATACTAGACAGTGATATGCTAATAAGAAATTACTACAAAATACTACAATAAAATTCTGTATATGAGTTGTCAAACGACACAAAAACCTCAGAAAACCTCAGATAAAAACCTATATAGATGAACGATTAGCTCACTGAAAACCTTAAAAAACCTTATATGTAATCCTATATTGGTGAAAACCTATCTCAATTTGATTGTATAAGATATCGGTTATTAAAATGTAGGAAAATGTTGGAATGAAATTTATGTATATGCTACAGCAATTGTTGTTTTAAAAATGTAGGCAAATGTTGGCATAAAAAACCTATATAGATGAATGGTTAGATGACTGAAAAATGTTGGAAAATGTGAGTGTGAAATCTTATATAGATGAATAACTTACTAACTAAAATTACTGGAAAATACTGGAATAAAAAAACTATATAAGAACAAAACCGGCACTTTCGGCAGTCCTAAAGAGAGAAATCGGACTTTTCGGCTGTCATAAAAGGCGAAATCTTAGATAAATACATAAAGAAAGAAACCATGCACAAGATAAGAATGCTGATATAACAATATTTTTACTCGTCTCGATCGTTTTCGTATAAAAACATAATCACTGATAAGAAATAAATTTATTCTTATTCATAATTCTATAAAACTTGTCAAAACTTGACATATAAAATTCTAGTAGAATCAGAAAGGTATAAGCGTTATAATGTAGGTAGTAAATATATAAAAAGATTAAAACAGTTGATGAAGAAAGAGTATAACAAGATTTATCGAATAGGAGACGAAGGACGATGAAAAAACTCGCAATGATTGAAAAAACTACATTAATAGCAACAGTTTTAGATAGCGATTTAACTCCTGAAGAAAAAGCTAAGAAATTAGAATTTCTTAAAGATGATTATGAAATGGATAATTTTATATCATTAACTTTTCACGATATTTATATAGCTGTATTAGATAATTTAGGGATTGAAAAATATACAGGAGATGATGAATTGTTGAAACATGTTTCCAGTATTATGTAATTAATAACCAAGCACTTAACAATAGTTAAAAAATGTTGATATTCTTTACTCTAAGGATGAAACATAGTATACTATTGGTGAACTTAGAGGTTGAAAAGTATCCGTCTCCAACGCGGCATCTCGTATGAGATGTGTCGAGAAATGCGGGCGACCACAGACGGTCCCGCCTAAGTTAGCATCTAGTCTTTACTAGGTGCTTTTTTTATACCAAAAATTAATATAGATAAGAATTTGAACGGATCTGAACAGAAAGGTAATTTTTTATTCTCACCATAAGGACGGTAGTTGTTTTGTTTAGAAAATAGTTTAGATACAGTTTATACAAAATGGATAAAAACAAATAAAATGGACATCTTTTTATAACAAAAACCTTGATTTTAAGGCTTTTTCAATTAAAACTCAAATGTAGAAGTTGACCCGCCGTCTCCATTTTTTACGATGAATAAGGCTTAGAAATGTTGAAACATCAATATTTCTAAGCTTTGATTTTTTGAATTATTTAATGTTTTTAGAAAGTCTTATAAAGGTAAAGTGTATATGTGTTTACTTCTTGCGATCCTTTTTAAAGTACATTAAGTAAGTGTAGATGATATTTAAAAAAAGAGCAATCTCCGTATAATGTCCATCAAATAGAAAAGTGCAGATTAGTAAACAGAATAGTAATATAGGTATCACGATATCTCTAAATCTATTTTTCGGTTTCATTTTCTCTACTCCAATTCTTAATATTATTATAGTTATTATATCACAACAAAAAGAAGCATAGAAATATATCTCCAAAATTTCTATGCTTCTTTATTTTATTCTTATTATTGTTTACTTAATTGTCGTTTTGCTGCTAATTCAATCATACGATCAGCTAGGTGTTGATTTCGAACGAGCAGTGGTCCATGGAAGTAAGAGCAGAAGACATTTCTGTAATGTACTCCTTCTGTTTTGTCCTCATCATTATTTCCATTTCCACTAGTGACAGTACCTAATGGTTTAAGATTTTTGCAGAGATAGGTTCTTCCGATGTGGTTTTCATAACCAACATATGTTTCTCCTGTTTCTTCATCGTGAATTGTAATATCTCCGATAAATCGGTGGTCAAATTGACCATTTGTATAGCAGTCGATAGCGCCAATTCCATCGAGTTTCTCACCAGCTGCATTAATATAGTAACGTCCTAGTAATTGGAAACCACCGCAAATTCCTAAAACAACTCCATCGTCTTCGATGAAGTGGATTAAGGCATCTTTTTTGGATTGTAAGTCTTTAGCCACGATAGTTTGTTCATAGTCTTGTCCACCGCCAAACATGACGATATCAAAGTCTTCAGGGTTAAATGGGTCCCCCAAACTAATGAGTGTTGTTTCGACTTCATAGCCTAATTTTTTAGCACGATGTTGGAGCATCAGTAGATTTCCATTATCTCCATAAGTATTCATTAAATTTCCGTATAAATGACAAATTCTGATTTTCATGAAGTCATTCCCTCTTTCAAGTAACCATGTTTAGCTAAGTCTTTACGGAGTTGTAATAATGCCGTATACGTTGCTAAAATATTGATTTTTTTCGTTGGTACTGATTTTAATTTTTCAATTAAGTCATCATTATTTTCTGTTTTTGTGAGAGTTGTAAATCCTGCAACTTCCATTCGAGTTTCTAAGTCGTCTACTCGAATTCCACCAATGTATGTTTGTTTTGGAGTAAGTTTCGCAAGTTCTTCAAACTCACCATCCCAAATCCAACTAATATCTTGTCCATCTGCGTAATTATCGTTTAATAAAACAGCAAGTGAAAATTCTTCTTTTTCATAGCCAAGTAGTTGGACGATTTGGTTAAATCCTACTGGATTTTTAATTAAGTTAATCATGACTTCTTTGTCTTCTAGTGTAAAGGTTTCTTGACGACCGAAGACTCTTTGCGCTTGTTCAAATCCTGCTTGAATTTCTTCAGGGGTTAAGCCGAAAAATCTAGCTGTAGCATAAGCACTTAACGCATTATAAATATTATAAAGTCCACCAATTGGAAGTGAAAAATCAAATCCATCAATTTTAAAAGAAGATTTTGTTAGAGACAATTCTGTTAACTCTGTCACGGCATAGTCTAATTCAGGACGTTTGAAATCTCCGTTAGGGCAGTAATATTTTCCTAAATTACTATACGTAATAAAGTTATACTGTAAAATGGAATGGCAATGTGGACATAAAATTCCATCTGTATTGTAATGAGCTTGATAGTGACCATCTTCTGTATGATTGAATCCAAAATACAGTCTTGGATTTGGAAGAGTATCGCTATTAAAAATTGGCGCATCTCCATTTGATAGAATAGTAGCTTCAGGAGCAAAACTTGCACCATCTAACATATATTGGTAAGTTGTATAAATTTCACCAAAGCGATCCATTTGATCACGGAAAATATTTGTAAATACGAATAATTTTGGTTGAATAAATGGTGTAATATGTTTAATCGTTGCTTCGTCTACTTCTAATACAGCAATATTTTTTTCACCTTTAACAGGAGTATGATTTAAGAAAGTAGAAACAATCCCTTGTGTTAAATTGGCTCCAGTTGGATTCGTTAAAATATTTGGATATTTTTGTTTTAATAATTGAACGATTAAAGAAGTCGTTAAAGTCTTTCCATTTGTTCCACTAACAATAATAACTTCATAATGGTCTGATAAATGTTTTAAAATATGTGGATCAATAGCATGAGCTACTTTTCCTGGGAAACTACTTCCACCATTTGTAAAAGTTTTAAGTGCCCAGCGAGTCAATTTTCCCGCTTCAATGGCAAATTTGGTACGTATATTCACGAAACGTGCATCCTTTCAAAAAATATTCTTTTTTATTGTAGCATAAATTCACTGAAAAGGAATACAATTCGCTTGTTTTCTTATTAAGAAATGAATAAGAATTTGTTTGGAATTATATGAAAAAGTTCATAATGATTTTTAACAGTTTTTCGTTGCACAACTCTCGATATTATCGTAAGATGTTAAAGGTATATAAAAGTGTCAGGAGGTTAAAATTGTGGCACAATTATTTTTTAAATACGGTGCAATGAATAGTGGAAAGTCGATTGAAATTTTAAAAGTTGCTCATAATTATGAAGAACAAAATAAATCTGTATTATTATTTACTAGTGCAATCGATGACCGTGATGAAGTAGGATATGTTTCCAGTCGTATTGGAATTCGAAGACAAGCAATTCCAATTTATGATGAAACAGATATTATTGCTATTGTAAAAGAACAAGAGGTAAAACCTGCTTGTATTTTAATTGATGAATCTCAATTTTTAAGTAGAGAACATATTTTAGATTTAGCACATATTGTAGATATTTTGGATATTCCAGTAATGGCGTTTGGATTAAAAAATGACTTCCAAAACGAATTGTTTACAGGTTCTAAGTATTTATTATTATATGCTGATAAAATTGAGGAAATTAAAACGATTTGCTGGTACTGCCATAAAAAAGCAAGTATGAATATGCGTGTTGTAGATGGAAAACCTGTTTATACGGGTGAACAAATACAAATTGGTGGGAATGAATCGTATTATCCCGTTTGTCGTTATCACTATTCACACCCAGGTGAACAAAGAGCTTAAGGAGGAAATTATGTTTGATCAATTAGATAGTTTTATTATTCGCTATGATGAGTTATCTGAGTTATTAAGTGACCCAGATGTCATTAGTGATACAAAACGTTTCATGGAATTAACAAAAGAAGAGTCTAATTTGCGTCCGAAAGTTGAAACTTTTAAACGTTATCAGCAAGTAATGGAAGAAATTGGAGATACAGAAGAAATGTTAGGAGAAGGCTTAGATAGCGAAATGGCTGAAATGGCTAAAGAAGAATTAGCTTCTCTTAAAAAAGAAAAAGTAGAATTAGAAGAAAAAATTAAATTCTTATTATTACCAGAAGATCCAAATGATGGTAAAAACATTATTATGGAAATTCGTGGAGCTGCTGGTGGAGATGAAGCAGCATTATTTGCGGGAGATTTATTATCTATGTACCAAAAATATGCTGAGTCACAAGGTTGGCGTGTAGAAGTAATGGACGCAAACATTACAGGCATCGGTGGATATAAAGAAGTTATTTTAATGATTACAGGGGATAATGTATTCTCAAAATTAAAATATGAATCAGGAGCTCACCGTGTACAACGTGTTCCTTCAACTGAATCACAAGGTCGTGTTCATACGTCAACTGCAACCGTTGTAGTTATGCCTGAAGCAGAAGAAGTAGAAATCGAATTAGAAGATAAAGATATTCGTGTGGATATTTATCATGCTTCTGGTGCGGGTGGACAACACGTTAATAAAACAGCTTCTGCCGTTCGTTTAACTCACTTACCAACAGGTATTGTCGTAGCCATGCAAGATGAACGTTCTCAATTAAAAAACAGAGAGAAAGCGATGAAAGTATTACGTGCTCGTGTATACGATAAAATCTCTCAAGAAGCTCAATCAGAATATGATGCTAATAGAAAATCTGCCGTTGGTACAGGGGATCGTTCAGAACGTATTCGTACATACAATTTCCCTCAAAACCGTGTGACAGATCACCGTATTGGATTAACGTTGCAAAAATTAGACCAAGTTCTTGCAGGAAAAATTGATGAAATTGTTGATGCATTAATTTTATACGATCACACTGAAAAATTGGAGCAATTAAATAATGGAAATAACTAATCCAACGAATCAGGAAGTCCTAGTTAGGGCTTCTTGTTTTTTACAAGAAAGACAACCTTCGTTTTCGAAAGAAGATTGTGACTGGTATGCTCGTCAATTAAGCTTATATTTGAATCAGTGGACAATGACAGATTTACTCATTCATTTGAATCAGCCTGCAGTAGTTGGATTATGGGAACAGATGGAATCATTACTCATTCGTTTATCAAATTTTGAACCATTGCAATATATTACAGGACAAGCAGAATTTTATGGGCGTGAATTTATCGTGAGTCCCGATACTTTAATTCCAAGACCTGAGACAGAAGAATTAGTTGAAAAAATCATTACCTTTTTAGCTAAATATTCTGGTGGGAAAGTGTTAGAAATTGGAGTAGGGACAGGTTGTATCATTCATACATTAGCATTAGAATGTCCGGACTTTTCTTATCAAGGTGTGGATATTTCTGAAGGAGCGCTTGAAGTTGCTAAGAAAAATCAAGAGAAATACGAGTTAGAAAATGTCTCTTTATATCGAAGTGATGTATTTCAAGAAGTTTCTCCTCAAAAATTTGTATGTATAATTAGTAATCCACCTTATATTGATGTTTTAGAAAAAACTGTGATGGATGAATCAGTTTTACGCTTTGAACCAGAAGTAGCTCTTTTTGCTGAAGATGAAGGCTTAGCGATTTACCGTAATATTGCAGAAAATTTAGAAAATTATTTATTAGAAGAAGGGCAAGCCTTTTTTGAAATAGGATTTAAACAAGGGAAAGTTGTTCAACAATTATTTAAACAGTATTGTCCGAATCGAGAAGTGAGTATTCATAAAGATTTATCAGGAAATGATCGAATGATTATTGTAGGAAGGAGGAAGTAACATGAAAACACAAATTTTTCATCAGGAAACATTAGATCAAGCAGCTACTTTATTGAAAGAAGGAGAAGTTGTCGCTTTCCCAACAGAAACAGTGTATGGATTAGGAGCAATTGCAACAAGCCAAGAGGCAGTCTTAAAAGTATTTGAAGCAAAGGGAAGACCGAGTGATAATCCATTAATTGTTCATGTTCATTCTGTAGATCAAGTGATGGATACTGTTGAAGAATTTCCAGAAAGTGCGAAATTATTAGCAAAACATTTTTGGCCAGGACCATTAACGATGATTTTAAAAGCGAAACCTGGTATTTATGCACCAGCGTTATCAGCAGGACTACCGACTGTATCGTTTAGAATGCCAAATCATGAGTTGACATTATCATTAATTGAACAAGTTGGAATTCCATTAGTTGGACCAAGTGCTAATCAATCGACAAAGCCTAGCCCGACAAGAGTCGAACATGTGGTGGAAGATATGGACGGAAGAATTGCGGGTATCGTAGATGGTGGAGATACAAGTGTCGGTGTTGAATCTACAGTAATTGATTTAACGAATGAAGAAGGTCCCGTTATTCTACGTCCTGGAGTCATTACAAAAGAAGAAATAGAACCAATTATTGGACCATTAGTGGACTATATGAAAACAACAACCGGGGAAAAAGTAACGCCTAAATCACCGGGAATGAAATATCGCCACTATGCTCCAACTACCCCAGTCGTTGTGGTGGAAGGTTCTTTAGAGTTTTGGCATTCACTTATTGAAGAATATCAAAAACAAGGTGAACAAGTTGCAGTGATGGCAACGACTGATATTTTAGATGTAGTGAGCTCTAAAGTGAAAGAGTCTTATTCATTAGGTAAAAAAGATTCTCTTGCAGATATGAATCATCATTTATTTAATGCTTTGCGCTCGTTAGATCATACCGATGCGACTATTATTTTAGCGCAGGCAAGTGTTAAAGAAGGTGCGGGGTTGGCGTATATGAATCGCTTAGAAAAAGCATCTAGTGTTATAAAAAAAGAACTATAGAAAAAGAGAAGCTACTAATTTTGAGGATACTGACAAACTATGTTAGAATAATTCTATTGAAGAAAAGGAGTGAAGCTAATGACACAGTTTAAAGAAGACACACTAGTATTTGAGGCAATTGGAAAAGAAGCCCAGCGACAAAAGCATGGGATTGAATTAATTGCTTCAGAAAACTTCGTTTCACCTGCCGTACTAAGAGCGCAAGGTAGCATTTTAACGAATAAATATGCTGAAGGTTACCCAAATCGCCGTTATTATGGTGGATGTGAATATATCGATGTAATTGAACAATTAGCAATCGACCGTGTAAAAGAATTATTTGGAGCGGAATATGCTAATGTTCAACCCCATTCTGGTTCTCAAGCGAATATGGCAGCCTATCGAACGCTTGTTTCAAAAGGGGATAAAATTTTAGGAATGGATTTAAGTCATGGCGGTCATTTAACCCATGGAATGGGAGTTAACTTCTCTGGTCAAGATTATGATTTTATTGCGTATGGATTGAATCCGGAAACAGAAATGATTGATTATGATGCCTTAGAAGAAATTGCTAAAACAGAACGTCCAAAACTAATTGTTGCAGGTGCGTCTGCCTATCCAAGAGAAATTGATTTCAAACGTATTAGTGAAATCGCAAAAAGTATTGATGCTTACTTCATGGTAGATATGGCGCATATTGCAGGTTTAGTTGCAAAAGGAGCACACCAAAATCCAGTACCATATGCAGATGTTGTGACTTCAACAACGCATAAAACATTACGAGGACCAAGAGGTGGCTTAATTTTAGCGAAACAAGAATTTGCGAAAAAAATTAATAGTGCCATTTTCCCAGGTATCCAAGGGGGACCATTAGAACATGTAATTGCAGCTAAAGCAGTTGCCTTCTATGAAGCACTTCAACCAGCATTTGGAGAGTACATTGAGCATGTCGTTGAAAATGCAAAAGCGATGGCGGAAGTCTTTAATGAAAGTGGTATTCGCCCAATTTCTGGTGGAACAGATAATCATTTATTATTATTAGACATTACTTCTACTGGTTTAAATGGGAAAGAAGCTCAAGAATTATTAGATAGTGTAGGAATTACAGTGAATAAAAATGCTATTCCATTTGATCCATTGCCACCAATGAAAACAAGTGGTATTCGTGTAGGGACAGCAGCTATTACTACTCGTGGCTTTGATAAAGAAGCAGCGAAAAAAGTAGCAAAATTAATTGTAGAAACACTAGCCCATTCAACTGATGAAGGGAAATTAGACGAAATTCGTCAATCTGTACAAGAATTGACAAAACAATTTCCATTATATGAATAACACAATGTAATCAGTCACATAAAAAATGAAAGCAAAATTTTCTTAATGAAATTTTAAGGAAAAAACTCTTTTTTTCCTATTTATATACTAGTATTTTGATTGTTTTTTTTGTAGAATAACAAATAGTGAAAATATATTATGGAAGGGGCAAGCAAGATGGGTAATTTTCATGTGTTAGATCATCCGTTAATCCAACATAAATTAACGATGATTCGACAAAAAGATTGTGGAACAAAAGTCTTTCGTGAGGTTGTAAATGAAATTTCAATGTTAATGGCATATGAAGTTTCGAGAGATTTGCCATTAGAGGATGTGGAGATTGAAACACCTTTAGTGAAAACAACACTAAAGACTTTAGCTGGTAAAAAAGTTGCCATTATTCCTATTTTACGTGCTGGTTTAGGAATGGTTGACGGAATTTTAGAATTAATTCCAGCTGCCAAAATTGGACATGTCGGAATGTACCGTGATCATGATACATTGCAACCTGTTGAGTATTTCGTTAAATTGCCTTCAGATATTTCTGAAAGACAATTATTTGTAGTTGATCCAATGTTAGCTACAGGAGGATCTGCAGTGGCTGCGATTGATGCGTTATTAAAACGTGGAGCGCACCCTGAATCGATTAAGTTTTGTTGTCTTGTAGCGGCACCTGAAGGAGTAAAAGTTCTTCAAGATGCACATCCAGAAATTGACATTTATGCTGCGGCATTAGATGAGCGATTAAATGAAAACGGCTATATCCTTCCAGGATTGGGCGATGCTGGTGATCGCCTATTTGGAACCAAATAAAAAAAATAGTAGTCACGCTTATGCGTCTGACTATTGCCATGAAATCTGACAATAATCACCGTTTAAGCAATGCATGCGATAAGTGAAAATTGTCAGTTTTTTATTTGGAATAAGTAAGGGAGTATGAATTATGGAAGCTTTACCAAAAACGATAGAATTTTTTGGTTTGTCTTTTTCAGTTCCAATCTTACTTTCTTGTCTCGTAACATTATTAGTAGTAACAATTTTTTCAATTGTATCTTCTAGAAATGTTTCTATGAAACCAGGAAAGATGCAAAATGTTTTTGAATCTCTGATGGATTTCACAAAAGGGATTGTAAACAGTGCAGTAGATGAAGAAACGGGCAAGTCATATTACTTATATGTATTTTCACTCTTCTCATTTATTTTAATCGCCAATATGGTCGGTTTGGTCATTTATTTCCATTATGGAGAACATAGTTATTTTGCTTCTCCAACGGCAAGTCCAGTTGTGTGTTTGGCGTTATCATTGATGACGACATTAATTGCACACTATTCTGGTGTTCAAAAAATGGGATTTAAAGGCTATATTAAAAACTCTTATTTGAGTCCAATGTCTTTAATGTTACCGATTAAATTAATTGAAGAGTTTACAAATACAATTACACTTGCATTCCGTCTTTACGGAAATATTTATGCAGGTGAAGTATTGTTAGGATTAATTGTGATGTTCTCATCCAGTTTCGGAATCTTAACATATATTTTTGCAATTCCATTAGGAATTGTTTGGCAAGGATTTTCTGTAGTTATCGGAGCAATTCAAGCCTATGTATTTTGTACATTAACAATGGTGTACATTGCACATAAAGTAGAACACGAATAATTTTTAGAAATGAGGAATTAACTTATGACAGAATTAGCAGCAGCAATCGCAGTAGCAGGGGCAGCTTTAGCAGCCGCTTTTGGTAACCAAGCAGTTATCGTAAAAACAATTGAATCAAT
>ERZ772920.1304-NODE-1304-length-12900-cov-11.237680_pt1 | contig 12900 bp, 7 predicted proteins | sample MGYA00511469_ERZ772920 | MGnify/ENA primary metagenome ERZ772920 (study PRJEB29015, sample SAMEA2738069) | human oral metagenome | biome: human oral; feature: human-associated habitat; material: saliva | place: China | collected 2216 ... | reverse complement strand
TGAGAAGGACACTATCCTCCCACTCAGGCACAAAAGCCTTACGAATGAGACGGCCTTGTTCCAAACGAACAGGGATATTTTGCAAGTTTGGATCTACACTAGATAGACGTCCGGTCTGAGTCAAATCTTGCACGTAGCGCGTGTGGATCTTGCCATCATCCAAAATCCAGTCTTGCAAACCAATCACATAGGTAGATTGGATCTTAGCAATCTGACGGTAGTCGAGGATTTTTTTAACAATCGGCGCAATAGGAGCTAGTCGCTCTAGCACATCCACGGCCGTCGAGTAACCTGTCTTGGTTTTCTTAGTGTACTCTAGAGGAAGACCGAGTTTTTCAAAGAGAAGCACACCCAACTGCTTAGGAGAATTGATATTAAACTCTTCACCAGCTAGCTCATAAATCTCTTGGGTAAGTTGCTCAATGACGACCTCATTTTCAGCTTGCATCTCAAGTAGGGTTTCTTTTTTGACCTTGATACCAGCAATTTCCATCTTAGCAAGGACAAAAGCCAGAGGTTGCTCCATATCATAGAGGAGATCTAACTGTCCATGTTCACTGAGTTTTTCGAGTAAAACCGGCTCTGTTTCAACCAATACTGCAACCTTGCGAGCCAAATGCTCCAAGAATTTCTCTCTCTCAGGGATAGCTTTCTTGACACCCTTACCGTAGAAAGTCTCATCATCGACCAAGTATGTTTGACCGTAGAGATTCGCAATGGTTGAAATTTCATTATTCTCGACAGTAGAGAGAAGGTATTTGGCCAAGCGACTGTCAAAAGCAGGGGCCTGCAAGTTCAAGCCCAAGCGATTTAAAAGAACCTTCGCTTTCTTAAAGTCATACACTTTCAGAGGTGTTTTTTCTAGAAAATTCTTGAGAATAGGCTCCTGTAAAAGCTCAAGTTTATCTGTAGCGTAAAGTTTATCCCCACAAGACCAAGCAAAACCAACCAAGTCATCTGTATGGTAGTTCTCACCAAAGAGTTCAAAGTGGAAGATAGAGTCTGCGCTCAGCATGTCTTGACTGACTTGGTCAACGATGGCGAAATCCAAGCTTTCAGGCGCATCCGTTGATGACACATTTAGAGCTTGTTTGAGCTGTTTGAAACCCATCTCATCGTAGAATTTCCCGAGATTTTCCACATCTGGGCCATTATAGACCAAATCATCAAGGCCAATCTCAATCGGTGCCTGAGTCTCAATGGTCGCTAGTGTTTTAGATAAAAAGGCTTGTTCCTTATCATTGATGAGATTTTCCTTCATCTTAGAAGCCTTCATCCCATCAATATTTTCATAAATCCCCTCAAGCGAACCATGCTCCAGCAAGAGCTTGATACCCGTCTTTTCACCGATTTTCGTGACACCAGGGATATTATCAGACTTATCCCCCATGAGGGCCTTAAGATCAATGAACTGAGCTGGCGTGAGGCCCATCTTTTCCATGAGATAGTCCGGCGTAAAGGCCTCAAACTCAGCCACACCTTTTTTGGAAATCTCGACCACCGTATGCTCGTCCGTCAACTGGATCAAATCCTTATCTCCACTGACGATAGTCACATCAAAAGAATCCTTCTCAGCCAAACGGCCTAGAGTTCCGATGATATCATCCGCTTCATACTGAGCCAACTCATAATGGCGAATCCCAAGATGGTCTAACAACTCACGAATGAAGGGAAATTGCTCACGAAACTCATCTGGAGTTTTAGCACGGCCACCCTTGTAGTCTGCATACATCTCTGTTCGGAAAGTCGTCTTGCCTGCATCAAAGGCTACCAAAACATGGCTGGGCTCAACCCGCTCTAAGACATGATTCAACATGAGTTGAAAGCCATAGATTGCATTGGTATGAAGGCCATTAGCATTTTTAAAACGATCCAACTGCTGATAGAGCGCAAAAAAAGCTCGAAAAGCAACTGAAGATCCATCAATTAATAATAATTTTTTCTTGTCCATACACCCATTATAAAGGAAAGCAAGGAAAAATACCATCGGAAAGAGCTGAAAAACGTGGACTTGTCCCTATTTCACCATAAAAAAGAAAAGAACCATTCAAATCCTTTTCTTTTATTGATTTCATGCGATTTATTTGTTCAATTTTCTCTTTGCAAATGGTAGCAAACCAAGAAGGAGACCAATAAATCCTAGCGATGCGACTGCTGAAGAATCTTGGCTTCCTGTATTTGGAAGGAGTTGTTCATCCGTTGCTGCAGGCGCTTTGTAGGTACGATCTTGTTTCGTTCCGAGAGTAGGATTTGTAGCCAAAGGAGCTACACTGCCAGTATATTCTGGAACTTCGTTTACTGCTGGTTCAATCTTTTCAGCATAGGCTGGAATAGTGGCCACTGCTGAGGCACCACTTTCTCCATAAACTGGGACATTCGCTACTGCCGGAGCACCACTTTCTGCATAAACTGGAACATTTGCTACGGCTGGAGCGCCACTTTCTGCATAAGGCAGAGCATTGTTTACTATTGGGGCACCGCTTTCTCCGTAAGCTGGAACGTTCGCTACGACTGGAGCGCCACTTTCTGCATAGGCTGGAAGTTCATTTACAGCAGCTTCTACCGCGTTTGCACCTTTATTGTATTCTGGCAACTCTGCAGTTGCAGCTTCTACCGCGTTCGCCCCACCTTTAAAGTCTTCAATTTCGAGAACAGCCGACATGACACTACTTAGAGTCTTAATAGCATCCTCATAGTCTGCTAAAGTTTGTTGCAAGTCTTTGACTTGACTATTCTTGTCACCAGAGACTTGTAAACTTGATAATTGCACTTTAATCTTAGCAACTTGCTCTTCTAATTTACTTAGCTCAAGTTTTTTCGCATTACTATTTTCTTCCGCCGCTTCCTTATCTGCCGCTGCGAGTTTAGCTTGGTCTTGGCTTGAAAAATCTTCTTGATTCATCTCTTCTGCTGGTGTCACCTGATCGCTGTCTTCTGCCAAGAAATCATCTAACAAATCTGACGCTTCGATATCGCCTTCTTCGATAGCTTTCAAGATAGCATCCTTACCAATCACTTCCTTAGCTGCCATAATCGCTGCTTCCTTATCAGTGATAGTAGCATCCTTGTTGATGTCATCGATAGTTGATTTTTCGATTTTTTCTAGGGTAGCGATTAAATCTGAGCGAACTTTTGCTGCTTCTTCCGCCGCTTCCTTGTCCGCTGCAGCGAGTTTAGCTTGGTCTTGGCTTGAAAGTTGAGATTGAGTTTTCGCTTCAGCTGGACTTACCTGATCGCTATCCTCTGCCAAGAAGTCTGCTAACAAGTCTGAGGCGTCTAGCTCACCCTCTTCGATGGCTTTCAAGATAGCATCCTTGCCAATCACTTCTTTAGCTGCTTTGATCGCTGCTTCCTTATCGGTAATAGAGGCGTCTTTGTTGATGTCGTCGATGGTTGATTTTTCAATACCTTCAAGCGTTGAAAGCAATTCTGTTCGAACTTTTGCTGCTTCTTCCGCAGCTTCCTTGTCGGCTGCAGCCAGTTTAGCTTGGTCTTGGCTTGAAAGTTGAGATTGGCTCTTCGCTTCAGCTGGTGTCACCTGATCGCTGTCTTCTGCCAAGAAATCTGCCAGTAAGTCGGACGCTTCGATATCTCCATCTTCGATAGCTTTCAAGATAGCATCCTTGCCAATCACTTCTTTAGCCGCCTTAATCGCTGCTTCCTTATCAGTGATAGTGGCATCCTTGGTGATGTCGTCGATGGTTGATTTTTCAATACCTTCAAGCGTTGAAAGCAATTCTGAGCGAACTTTTGCTGCTGCTTCCGCTGCTTCCTTATCTGCTGCAGCAAGTTTGGCTTGGTCTTGGCTTGAAAGTTGAGATTGAGTTTTTGCTTCAGCTGGTGTTACTTGATCACTGTCTTCTGTCAAGAAATCTGCCAGCAAGTCGGACGCTTCGATATCGCCATCTTCGATAGCTTTCAAGATAGCATCCTTGCCAATCACTTCTTTAGCTGCCTTGATGGCTGCTTCCTTATCAGTGATAGTGGCATCCTTGTTGATGTCATCAATGGTTGATTTTTCGATACCTTCAAGAGCAGTCAACAATTCGCTGTGAGCCTTAGCTTCTGCAGCTTGCTTAGCTTCTTCCTCTTTCTTAGCCTCCTCGGCTGCTTCCTTATCTGCTGCAGTGAGTTTAGCTTGGTCTTGACTTGAGAAATCTTCTTGGCTCTTCACTTCGGCCGGTGTCACCTGATCGCTGTCTTCTGCCAAGAAATCATCTAACAAATCTGACGCTTCGATATCGCCTTCTTCGATAGCTTTCAAGATAGCATCCTTACCAATCACTTCCTTAGCTGCCATAATCGCTGCTTCCTTATCAGTGATAGTAGCATCCTTGTTGATGTCATCGATAGTTGATTTTTCGATTTTTTCTAGGGTAGCGATTAAATCTGAGCGAACTTTTGCTGCTTCTTCCGCTGCTTCCTTGTCCGCTGCAGCGAGTTTAGCTTGGTCTTGGCTTGAGAAATCTTCTTGGCTCATCGCTTCGGCCGGTGTTACCTGGTCACTGTCTTCTGCTAAGAAATCATCTAACAAGTCTGAGGCATCAATGTCGCCTTCTTCGATAGCTTTCAAGATGCCGTCCTTGCCAATCACTTCTTTAGCCGCCTTGATCGCTGCTTCCTTATCAGTGATAGTGGCATCCTTGTTGATGTCATCTATGGTTGATTTTTCAATTTTTTCTAAGGTAGCGATTAGATCTGAGCGAACTTTGGCTGCATCAACCTGAGCCTCTTTATCAGCTTCATCTAACTTAGCTTGGTCTTCATCTGTGAATTCTGATACAGGTTCAGCTACTGTTTTATGCTCGCTTGTATCTGCTGGCCAGTCTACAATAACATCACCAATCTCCAAATCCTCATCTGCGATAGCCTTCAAAAGATTTTCTTTACCAATCTCTTCTTTGGCTTCTTTGATAGCCGCTTCTTTATCGATGATTGAAGCGTCTTTTTTAATATCTTCAATTACAGCATTTTCAAGAGATTCTAGGGCTTGAACCAGAGCATCCGTCGCTTGAGAAACTTGTTCTTTGGCATCTTTTTCAGCTTGGTCTAGTAGGGTTTTCTCCTCAGTAGATAATTTTTTATTAGTTTGAACTTCAGGACCTGTTACCACAGCCTTATCTTCTGCACCTTCTGGCAATTCAGCGATGATATTATCTAAGCTGAGCTCTCCAGACTCAAGAGTATCTGAAATATACATCTTACCGATATATTCCTTCACAGCTTCAGCTGCATCCTCTTTGTCCTCAATTGCTTCCTTATCCTTAATATCACTAATAGCCTGTTCCTCAAGTTCATCCAAAGCCTTCATCAACTCTTCTTTGGTCATCTTAGCTGGATTTGTCGCACCAGGATTAGCTGGACTAGCGTTTTCTGATCCCTTTTCAGTTTGAGCATCGCTCTCCACTTCTGTTCCAGCTTGTGGTTGTGCAGGAGCAACCGCCTGCTCTTCTGCTTTCCCTTCATCTGCCTTAACTACTGAAGGCTGTGAAACGAGTACACTAGCACCCAATACAGCTGCACTTGCTAAACTTGTTAAAATAACTTTCCTCTTGTCCATTAGACAATGCCCCTTTATAGTTTTTAATATTATTATATTATACTATTCAAAGAACGTCAACTAATTCGATATCCATTTTAAAATTTTATCAACAAGAAGAAAGCCTGTATGATGTTTAAGAGACACTTCCTATCCTTACCCCATCACTGTCTAGTCTGTAGCCATCAATAATCGTATTAACAGCTAAGGCTCCCGAAGCATTGACATAGTAATGTTTGCCCGAGACTTGGAACCATTGACTAGCTTTCATCTGGCCAGATTCCTCTAAGTAATACCAAGTTCCCTTGTCTTTAAGCCATCCCGTCTGCATCTCACCCGAAGCCTTTAGATAATACCAATGAGAGCCATCCTTAATCCATCCAGTTGACATGGCCCCATTTTCTTTTAAATGATACCAATTGCCGTTAACTTTTTTCCATCCTGTCGCTAGCTTACCATTCTCTCTGTAATACCAACTCCCTCCTTCTTTTTTCCATCCATTCTCTGTATTGCTTAACTCTGCATACTGCACATATCTTCTAGAACCGCTATAAGACAAATAACCAATCCACTTATAACCATCCTTTTCAAGAACTTGATCATAACTCACACTCTCACCAGCATAATAGTAGTCAATAACCTTTCCTGTACTTGACGGTTGGTCCATAATAGGTGATTTCCCCGTGAATACTATTGTCCCACTAGACGGAAGCTCTGAGCTACGAGCATTCTCACCCGCACTATGGCTAGTAGATAAATCCTTGAAATGAATAAAACCTGTCATCGAACTAGCCTTGACTTTTCGACGGTTATACTTTTCTCGAACCCCATAGTTATACTCTTCGATTTCAATCGTATCCCCTGATACATTTGATACCCAGGCCACGTGCCCATAATATCCTTCTGTCGACCAAGCAATAGCCCCAACTTCTGGCTTAGTATCCACACGGTAGCCTTCTCGCCTTGCACGATGTCCCCATTCATTCGCATTTCCGTAGGCAGGAGGAATCTCAAAGCCATTTACACTACTCAAACGAAAGGCCGCAAAAGAGGTACACTGGCGAGAATACATCCGCCACTGATCGATTTCAACACTACCATTTTTGTAGTGAAGCGGATAGTCATCTCCACGCGCTACACTATCGGCCTGAACCGATTCTCCACCAAACAAAAAGGTACTTGTAACAAACAAAGTAGCCAGCCCTAAACCCAACTGAGTATATCTACTCTTCTTAACTCCTGATTTAAAAAACGTCATTCATTCTCCTTAATAATATAAATTTCCGAGGTTACCCTCGTTTATACTATTCGGGAGAAAAAGAAAAAAGTGAGCAAAGCTCACTTCATTTTAGGATTCTTAGTCTAGATAGCGAATCAAGTTCTTTTCTGTCAAGATATCTGAGTAGGTGAAGGATTCAACATAGACATTGGCTTGTTTGTCTCCTTCAACATCCCCAAATTCAACGATAAATAGAGATGGATAAACCTCAATTAGCTTACCCAATCTATTTTTTTGGCGCTTACGGCCATTCTCCAAAGTCATTTCAACGACTTGTCCCTCATGTGCCTTGATCTCTTCTTTGATTTTTTTCATCTTGGCTACATCTGTAAATGCATCTGACATCTTATGCCTCCCTCTTTGAGATACTTGAAAATTTATTGTATTCTTTTTGGAAAATCAATTCCACCGTTCCACGAGCTCCACTACGATTTTTCTCAATGATAACCTCAACCTTGTTATTTGGAATTCCTTCCTCTTCTTCACCCGCACGATCGTAGTAGTCGTCACGGTATAGAAAGGCTACGATATCCGCATCCTGCTCGATAGAACCCGATTCACGAATATCAGACAAGACTGGTCTCTTATCTTGACGCTGTTCAACTCCACGAGATAACTGACTAAGAGCAATGACTGGAACCTTTAGCTCCTTAGCTAGAATTTTTAACTGACGAGAAATTTCAGAGACTTCTTGTTGGCGGTTCTCACGACCAGTACCTGTGATAAGCTGTAGGTAGTCGATCAAAATCAAGCCTAGATTGCCTGTTTCTTGAGCCAGTTTACGTGAACGCGAACGAATTTCCGTGATTCGAATCCCTGGCGTATCATCGATATAGATACTCGCGTTAGCTAGGTTCCCTTGAGCAATGGTATACTTTTGCCACTCCTCATCAGTCAATTGACCTGTACGGATAGAATGGGACTCCACCAAACCTTCAGCAGCCAACATACGGTCTACTAGACTTTCCGCACCCATTTCCAGCGAAAAGATAGCAACTGTCTTGTCCAACTTAGTCCCAATGTTCTGAGCAATGTTCAAAGCAAAGGCCGTCTTACCAACCGCTGGTCGCGCCGCCAGGATAATTAACTCCTCCTCATGAAGACCTGTCGTCATATGGTCCAAATCACGATAGCCTGTAGCAATACCTGTGATATCCGTTGTTTGTTGTGACCGAACTTCTAGGTTCCCAAAGTTGATATTTAGAATATCTCGGATGTTCTTGAACCCACTACGATTGGCGTTTTCGCTAACATCAATGAGTCCCTTTTCAGCCTGAGCGATGATTTCATCTGCAGGCTTAGAAGCCTCATAAGCTTGGTTGACAGACTCTGTCAACTTGGAAATCAAGCGACGTAGCATAGCCTTTTCTGCTACGATTTTAGCATAATATTCCGCATTAGCTGAAGTTGGTACAGAGTTAACAATTTCAACAAGATAGGACAAGCCACCAATATTTTGGAGATCGCCTTGGCTATCCAAAATCGTCCGAACTGTAGTCGCATCAATTGCTTCTCCACGATCCGACAAGTCTACCATCGCTTGGAAAATCAACCGATGAGCATACTTAAAGAAGTCACGAGAATCAATGTATTCTCGGACAAAAACGAGCTTACTCTCATCTATAAAAATAGCCCCCAGAACAGATTGTTCTGCCAAAATATCCTGAGGTTGAACTCGCAGTTCCTCTACTTCTGCCATCCGACTTTCCTTCCTTTTACAATCTTGTCAAGAAGTTGTAAACTTAACCTTCTTTTACACGAAGATTGATGACACTTGTAACATCTTGATAGATCTTCACTGGTACATCAATCAAACCTACTGCTCGAATTGGTGCTTGCACTTGAATATTGCGTTTGTCAATCTTAATACCAAACTGCTTTTGCAATTCTTCTGCAATTTTCTTGTTAGTGATGGAGCCAAATGTACGGCCATCTGGTCCAACCTTTTCAACAAACTCTACAACTGTTTCTTCTGCTTCAAGCTTAGCCTTGATGGCTTTTGCTTCAGCAATCATTTCAGCATGAGCCTTTTCTTCTGATTTTTGTTTTCCACGCAACTCACCCACTGCTTGAGCAGTTGCTTCCTTGGCCAAATTCTTTTTAATCAGGAAGTTTTGAGCGTAGCCAGTTGGTACTTCCTTGATTTCGCCTTTCTTCCCTTTTCCTTTAACATCTGCTAAAAAGATTACTTTCATTCTTCTTTCTCCTTTTCCTTTAGTTCTTCCAAGATTAGTTGAGTCAATTTTTCTCCTGCTTCCGACAAACTCATATCCTCGATTTGCGCAGCTGCTAGATTAAAGTGACCTCCACCACCCAGCTCTTCCATAATGCGTTGCACATTGATTTTACTACGACTTCGAGCTGAGATAGAGATAAATCCTTGTGTATTTTTTGCTAGAACGAAGCTGGCTTCAATACCTGACATAGCCAGCATAGCATCGGCAGCCTTACTGATAACAACTGTGTCATAAGACATTGAGTCCTTAGCTCGGGCAATCAAGATATCTGAACCTAACTTACGACCTTGTAAAATGAGTTCATTTACCTCACGGTACTCTTCAAAATCTGTCGCAGCAATCTCCTGGATAGCAATACTGTCACTTCCCCGTGTTCTCAGATAGCTAGCCACATCAAAGGTTCGGCTCGTCACGCGAGATGTGAAATTCTTGGTATCCAGCATCATACCAGCCATCAAAACACTGGCCTGCATACGACTCAAACGATTCTTCTTAGAATTTTGGAACTGAATCAATTCTGTTACCAACTCACTGGCACTACTTGCCCCACTTTCAATATAGGTGATGACTGCATTCTCAGGGAAATCCTGATCACGTCTATGATGGTCAATAACAATAGTTTGAGTGAACAAATCATAAAAATCTTTTGACAAAGTCAAAGCCGTCTTGGAATGATCCACCAGAATCAATAATGAACGGTTTGTAACTAACTTCATCGCATCTGTAAGAGATAAAAGCTTCGTGACATCTTCCTTCTTCAAGAACTGAATAGCACGTTCGATATCTGCTGGCATATGGTCTGCATCATAGACAGCATAACTGTTCTCAATAATATTACTTGCAAACAACTGCATACCAACAGCAGAGCCCAAAGCATCCATATCTAGATTTTTATGACCGACTACAAAAACTTGGTCAACACTTCGAATCTTATCAGAAATGGCTGTCATCATGGCTCTGGTACGTGTACGAGTACGTTTGATAGATGCAGCAGTCCCTCCACCAAAGTAGACAGGATTCTTGGTTTCGTTATTTTCCTTGACCACCACCTGGTCACCACCGCGAACTTCTGCTAAGTTCAAGTTGAGCAAGGCAATTTTCCCTATTTCCTCATGGTTTCCATCACCATAAGAAAATCCCATACTTAAGGTTAGGGCCAGTTGCCTCTGTTTTGATTCTTCTCGGAAACTATCAATAACAGAGAATTTATCATTCATCAATTCCTCTAGTACCGTGTAATCTGTGAATACATAAAAACGATCCATCCCCACACGGCGAGAAAACATAGCATACTTACTAGCAAATTCTGAAACAAAATTGGCTACAAAGCTATTGATATGGCTGATATCAGAGTCAGACGTCGCATCCTCCAAATCATCATAGTTATCTACTGAGATGACTCCAATGACTGGACGGCTAGTTACCAATTCGACAGTTGCTTCGTACTCTCCAGAAACATCAAAGAAATACAAAACACCCGAAGCCTTGTCCATATGGACAGCATATCGTGTTTCGCCCAAGGTAGCATACGAACCTGGGTTCCCAACAGAAGCCTTGATGATGGTTTGAATTAATTCAACATCAATTTCGCCTTCTTCAGTAGTTAAAATCAGCTCAGCATAAGGATTAAACCATTCCACTTCTCCGCTTGATAAGTCTAATTTCAGGACTCCCACCGGCATTTGATCAAGCAAAGTACTCAAGCTATTTTCGGCTTGGTGATTTACATATTGGATTTGTTCAATTTCGCTCTTTTCATACTGTTTTTTTTGCCAAACGAATAAAAGCAAATAAAGCAGTACAAATAAAAACAAAACAGTGATTGTTACAGCAAGATTATGTGAAAAAATAATCAGCAAAGTTAAGATTCCGAAAGTTGCAAGTCCTAATAAGACCACAGAAAACGGGATTAAATTATTTTTTTTCATTCTAAACCTCTTGCGCATTATTATATCACAAAAACCCTTAAAAAGCGACCTTTTAAAAGATGCAAGCCCTTCATTTCTCTAACTTCAGACACAAAAAGAGGAGGGAATCATCACCCTCCTACCCACGCGTTCAGATCACTAACACCTAACGTTCTACGATAAGGGCAGTTCCCATCCCTCCTCCGATACAGAGAGTAGCTAACCCAGTTTTAGCATCACGTTTCATCATCTCATGTAGCAGCGTTACTAGGATACGGCAACCAGAAGCCCCAATTGGGTGACCAAGAGCAATGGCGCCACCATTGACGTTGACAATATCTGTGTTGAAACCAAGTGTTTTACCAACCGCACAAGCCTGGGCAGCAAAGGCTTCATTTGACTCAATCAAGTCGAGATCTTCAACTGTCAAATTGCCTTTTTCAAGAGCCTTGCGAGTCGCATAAATCGGTCCACATCCCATCATCTTAGGATCCAAACCTGCACTTGCATACGAATGAATGCGGGCAATCACTGAAAGTCCTAATTCTTCAGCTTTTTCAGCACTCATGATTAAGACAGCTGCTGCCCCGTCATTGATTCCTGAAGCATTTCCCGCTGTGACAGAACCGTCTTTTTTGAAAACAGAACCTAGCTTAGACAAACTCTCTAAGCTAGCATCTTTTCTAGGATATTCATCTGTATCAAAAACGATAGGATCGCCTTTGCGTTGAGGAATGACAACTGGCACAATCTCTTCTTTAAAGCGTCCAGATTCTATAGCTGCAACTGCTCGTTTTTGTGACTCTAAAGCAAGAGCATCTTGCTCTTCTCTACTGACACCATATTCTTCGGCCACATTTTCAGCTGTAATCCCCATATGGTATTCGTTAAAGGCATCAGACAAACCGTCCTTAATCATGGTATCTACCACTTTCGAATCTCCCATACGGCCACCCCAACGGAAACTTGGCAAAACGTATGGCGCCTGACTCATGTTTTCTGCACCACCAGCTACGATAATATCTGCATCGCCACATCGAATCGCTTGAGCAGCCAACTGCACGGCCTTCAAACCGGAACCACAAACCTTGTTGATAGTAAAGGCTGGTGTAAATTCAGAAAGTCCAGCATGAATACTCATTTGGCGGGCTACATTTTGGCCTAAACCTGCGCCTAGGACATTCCCCATAATCACTTCGTCTACCTGCTCTGATTTGACATTGGCTTTTTCCAAAGCACTCTTAATAACCAACGCTCCCAAATCAACAGCTGAAACATTCTTCAAACTTCCTCCAAAGGAGCCTATTGGAGTTCGCACTGCTGAAACAATCACCACGTCTTTCATAACTGTCCCCATTTAAATCTTTTATAATAATGCAATACAAAAGTGGTTTACACTGGTGTAAACCACTTTAAACATTCTATTTTATGATTCTTTCACTTCGAGCAAACCAACTTCACCATCTTCACGGCGATACAAAACATTAGTTGTTTGATCTTCTACATCTACATAGATAAAGAAATCATGTCCCAATAAATCCATTTGGAGAAGAGCTTCTTCTAAATCCATTGGTTTCAAATCAATTTGTTTTGAACGAACAACTTTTGGTTGCACAACATTTGCATCCTCAACTAGAGCATCTGTAAAGAGTTGACTTGTCGCAACTTTACTTTTATTCTTACGTTCGATTTTAGTTTTATTTTTACGAATCTGACGTTCAATTTTATCTGTTACAAGATCGATAGAACCATACATATCTTGAGAAATATCTTCAGCACGAAGAGTGATAGATCCAAGTGGAATTGTTACTTCAACCTTTGCTGTTTTTTCACGGTAAACTTTCAAGTTCACACGTGCATCCAACTCCTGCTCAGGTTGAAAATACTTTTCGATCTTTTCGAGTTTAGAAACTACATAATCACGAATTGCTTCTGTTA
>ERZ772920.1302-NODE-1302-length-12925-cov-21.794483_pt1 | contig 12925 bp, 14 predicted proteins | sample MGYA00511469_ERZ772920 | MGnify/ENA primary metagenome ERZ772920 (study PRJEB29015, sample SAMEA2738069) | human oral metagenome | biome: human oral; feature: human-associated habitat; material: saliva | place: China | collected 2216 ... | reverse complement strand
GGCTTTGTAGCAACGAAAGACAGCCCAAAAACCAACACAACCTGACCTATAAGCCCAAAAACCCGCCACAAAACCCACACGTAGTGTCCTATAACCCCCAGTTTTCGAAGTCCACAACAAGATGACATTCTCCAACATGTACGAGAGCACCTCACACATAGAGAGCTAGGGCCTCCTAGCAAGCGAAAACAACTGCTCCCGACACCACAAGTGCCGGGAGCATGAGAACCCACCCTGAAAGGACGAATACAGTGACATTATAGCAGAAACCGAGTCATTCGCAAACCATCGCACGTTCAAACGAAAGGAAACAACCCCTACCGTCAGCTAGGAACTCAACCCCTGAACATCAATGTCAATCATAACATTAACGCACAATAACCCCCGAGCTTTCCCCTCCCACAAGAGCCATTAATCCTCACTCTCAAGATCTTCGACCATCTCATCTTCATACTCACACCAGTGCTCACCGGAGTGCCCAGGCTCAAATCGACAGTAAACACCCCCAAGTCTCCTGCGCCCGTAAGGGAAGTAAAGAGCATCACATCAATCCTCAGAAGCAGTCATATTCACAGCACCAATCAGCTATTTTCTGCCTCACAAAATCTAATGCTCGATCAGATTACGAACAGTCACTATCACAGCTCGTACAGTGCCAGCCCCCAACATTTTCACACCACAGGTATGTATTTTTCCCACACTCAACACACGAGCCATGAGGGACGTCTTCGAGGTCAGACATAATCACTCCAGTCATTGCAAGAGGCATTAACACCACTCAGTATGCCAGAAAAACCGACTTTTTATAGTTGGGGTGTGGAGGGCATCTAGGCCTGCGGTGATGAGGAGCATTCGGAGTTGGTAGTTGATGGGGTTGCGGTAGCCTCTGGCGATTCGTCTTCCTAGTTCGATAATGTCCGTTGATAGCTTCGGTGCGGTGCGTTGCTGGCTCCGCCTGTGTCGAAGTAGGCCAAGAATGTGTCCTTCCACTTGCGCAGGGTCCGACCCAGACGGGCGATTTCGGGGATGGGACAGGCTGGTAGGCGCTGGACGAGACGAGCGGCCAGGCGTCGTCCTTGGGCGGGTGTGGCTTGATGGAAGACATCGCGCACGTGCTGGGTGAGTAGGTAGGCGACTTCGACACTGATATGCGCCTCATCTGCCACGAAGGCCTCACGGAGTCATTCTTGTTGACGCTTCGTGAGCCTGCGTGTGTGAGGCGCGCAAAAGATTGCGGACCTGGGGAGAGGGGGTCGCCTGTGCGTCCGCGGTGACTCAGGGTGTCTTGCTGGACGCGGCGACGCACCTCACCTGGAGCGTCGCCAGCGAGCTTGACGATATGAAAGGCATCGAGCACGCTGGTTGCGTCCTGGGAGCAGGCCAAGCGATGGCGTTCTTGCTGTCCCTGGAAGGGATCCAGCGTCGCGATTCGCACTCCCGCGCGGAAGTCTTCGCTGCGCTCGGCCAGCCAGTTCTCATGCACGGTGCCAGACCTTCCTGGGACCAGGTCCACTCAAGCGGGCCGTGGGACGATCCTCCCCGCGAGCGGTCTACGATGCCGGTGAACTCACGGGGGCCACGTCGGCGTCGGTCCTGGTGGTGCCACACGCCTCTCGTCAACCCCCAGCACCCAAACCCCCGCGAAACGGGCAGGATCATCAGATGCGGCTTGCAGACACGCCTTGATATGGGACCACACGGTATTCCACGTAGTTGCCAGTTGTCGAGCCAATCCTGCAATGGTGGCTCCCTCGAAACGCAACTGTCGGATCGCCCAGCGGATCGCCCGCATACCCAAACGCGCCCTGGGCGCGCACACCGAGTGGTTCTGCTCGATGAAGGTCGCGATCTGGCAGGCGTGTTCGCAGCATATCCAGCACCGCTTAAACCACCGGATCCGCACCGGAACCCCGGCCCAGGGCACGTCGATCGCCACCACCGCCACACGCCCGTGACCTTGAGCGATCACCCCACAACCTGGGCACCCAACCAGCTGGTTGCACGACTCAACATCGAGCACCAGAGCATCTGGGGTGCGAGCCACACTCATCAGATGGAAGCCCTCCAAACCGACGAGCAGATCACACCGATCACAACGATCAAGCGACACAGAGCAGCAGCAGGTAGGGTGAGACATTGTCGAGGTCCTTTGAAGATCGCGGGGGTTGAAGTCCGCTCATCATCAAGGACCTCGACCTCTACCCGCAACCCCCCGACCAACACCCACTCACCCACACACAACTCGGAAGAGCCCGAAAAACCTCACATTCCCTGGACTATAATTTCGATGCCCAAGAAACGGGCGGCAGTTCACAACGGAAGCTTGGGGTGGGATGGTGGCGATGGGATGAATCTAAGCGGACCAGTGAAAACAACATGAAACCGGGAATCTACTTCGCGGAGTATTTTACAGCGCGTAGCCAAAAATCGAGCGAACAGAGTTTAGGCGTTTAGAATTTCCACCCCGCATGCACGCCGCGCGGTGCTTGTTTCTCCACCTGCGGACACTCGTGTTTTTTCAATCACTTGGACGCGCACTCGGGAACCCGTGTGCAACGAATCAATGTCCGTATCTTGAAGATCACCCCGCAATATCTGAACCACACCTTCCTCATAATCTAGATCAATAACGAGGGCTACGCGCCGCTCACGAAATATGCCGATTAAGGTCCCCTCGACAGTTGCGGGTTCTTCATCTAGATCCCGTCCGTCAATAATCGAAGAGATTCGTGCAGCATCCGCACTCGTCGTCGTCACCCTCCGCGTAGGATGCTCAGGTTCCTTCCATACGAGGTCCGTGGTGAAGTCCCCACGCACAAGTGTGTCAGCATAAGCCTTCAAAGCGGAAGCAACCCTAGGACCACGTTTTCGTACATCAGCACTAAAACTGTCAGCGACTGGCACATCGTCTGCCCCCTGTGCTAACAGGGAAATAAGACCTTCGAAAGCTCTATCCGCGAGCATCCGCTCATCGTTCCCGTTCATCACCATAGGCGTGTCGTTGCCAAGTTCTTCGAATACATCATAATTGGGGCTAAAAACCAAGCGAAGCGAACCAGGTTGAGGATCAGCGTTAAGCTGCAGGCGGGTACGCTTACGAATAGTCTCGGGGAGTTTCCCCGCGCCTGTATACACTCCCTCAACTGCTGCGCCCATTGCATCAACAAGACGCTGCAATGCACTCATGACACTTGCCACTGCGGGAAGACTCGCCTCATGGCCACGCACGCCGGCACCGGTGAGCCGTAATTCCCCAGAAGACCGCAGAACACGACCGGTCGAACGTTGCGAGACGAACGCTTCTACAGAGAGTCTCGAGAGATCATCGGGAGTTTGCCACTGGGAGGCGTGAGCACCCCGTCGAATGCGCTCGCGTAACTTGTTGAGACTGTCAACGGTTGCCATCAATGATCACCTCCACGTATCCGCGCCGCTGATATGCGTCCGATTCTACTGGTTCCCCGGGGCTTCTGCGGCACCGCTCCCACCAGTCGTCCCAGTACCCGCGAAGTCTCTGGTACTCCGCGACCTCCGCCCCATCCCCGAGCGGCCATGGAACTAAATAAGAATCCACTCGGAGGCCGGTTGCATTCTTGAATTGGGGACCTCTCGCCGCAAACCAGAGAATCGCGCGATCATCTTCATTCAACCGATCAGACTCAATTTGATCGGCACGAACAAAGAACACAACATCCACGTCTCCTGGTTCTTCCTTGACGGAGATGAAAGACCCACCTACCCATACCCTGGATACGCGGACTACCGACCGAAGGAGAGCAAGTGCCTGCACAAACTCACCCCAAACCTCAGCACGTCGGGACGATGAGTCCGCCGCGAAACGGTTCTGGATCTCGTCCAATGTCGCTCCCCAGCGCCCTGGGGGAAGGTGTCCATCAGCGTTCAGAGGTGGGATCATTGATCATTCCGAATCTAAGGGTACGTTTACACGTCAACACCGTTGCATCACGCACGTCCGGTTACTTTACAGATGACACCATACCGCAAGAATCTGGAGGGGTCTGGGTTTTTTGGACCGTTTGTTGCGAGAGGATTGTTCTGAGTAGTCCTGGCTGCTTGTGGCCGGGCAGAATGGATGACCATGAGGAAGTTCTCGAAGCACACGCCTGAGCAGATTGTCGTGAAGCTGGAGAAGGCCGAGGCGTTGCGAGGTGAGGGCATGAGTACGGCCCAGGCCTGCCGCGTGCTGGGTATCAGCGAGGCGACGTTGTGCCGGTGGCGCCAGCGTTATGGGTCGATGAGTCGTAGTGAGGCCAAGGAACTGCGTGAGTTGCGCGAGCAAAACGCGCGCCTCAAACAGTTGCTGGGCCAAGCCGAGCTAGAGAAGGCAGCGTTGCGAGAGTTGGCAGAGGGAAACTTCTAAGCCCGGCGCGCAGGCACGAAGCTGTGAACCACCTTGTCGGCTAGGGGTTTTCTCAGCGTCTTACGCGGGCGCGTTGCCGGGCTGTCACAGTCATCGTATTGCCGCACCCGCGCGGCGGGCGGGGCAAAAACGCTGCGTGATCATGGGACTGTGCGCCAGTGGATGAACGATTTTGCCGCCACACACCGACGGTGGGGCTATAAACGCGCCTGGGCGCGGGCCAAGAGCGAGGGCATTGTCGTGGGGCGTGATACGTTCCGGCGATTGTGGCGTACCGAAGGGCTGCGCGTGCGCCCGCGCAAAGCCCCCAAGCCCCGCACCTCTCCGCGCTTACAGCGCTTGGTCAAGCGCTAGTGCCCCCGGGCAGGTGTGGGCCATTGATTTCCAGTTCGACTCGGACTGGAAGGGACGCGTGTTCAAGGCCTGTAACCTCATCGATGAGTTCACGCGCCAGCACCTGGCTTTCCGCATCGAGCGGCGCATGGGAGCCGTCGACGTGATCGAAACGCTTGACCTGGCTGCCCTGGCCCATGGGACACCCCAGGTGCTGCGCGCCGATAACGAACCCGAATTCATCGCCGCCGCCGTGGGGTGCTGGGCCAGCGAGCACAACACGCTCCAAGCATTCATCCCACCGGGCCAACCCTGGCTGGGCGGGTTCATGGAATCCTTGCACAACCGCATGCACGATGAACTCCTGGAAGACAACATGTTCGAGGACCTCAACCACGCGCGCGCCCTGATCGGCGCCTGGTCCCACCGCTACAATGAAGAGCACCCCCCACAGTGCGCTGGACTGGCTCTCACCCAACCAATACGCGCACCAATGGGCACAACACCACCAACAACAACCAGCAACCCTCAAAACACCCGGCCCACAAAACCAGACCAAGCCACAATCGTCACCGGGAGCAATAACCCTCCTATCATTGATCGAATCCCATCAAATCTGAAATCTAATACACCCAAAGTCCGGCGGTGTCGATGGGTGGTAGCAATGAGTTCGTTGAGTGCTTCTGTTGGGGTGCGGTAGCCGAGGGTGGCTCTGGGGCAGTTGCCCGGTTCGTAGGCGATGGCGTCGAGGTAGGGTTGGTGGCTGGTGATGGGGGTTCCTTTGGGCAGGTAGCGGCGGATGAGCCGGTTGGTGTTTTCGTTGGTTCCTCTCTCCCAGGGGCTGTTGGGGGTGAGCGAAGAACACGTCCACGCCGGTGTCGCGTGTGAGGCGTTGGTGGCGGTCCATTTCCCGGCCTTGGTCCCAGGTCAGTGTGCGCATCGCCCCGTCGGGAAGGCCCCGGATGCGGCGGGTGAGCGCGCCGGGCCTGGTCGGCTTTCCGACCCAGGGGCAGGGCCACAATGATCAGGTAGCGGGTGGTGCGCTCAACCAGGGTCGCGCATGCGCTGGCCCCGTCTTGGCCGATGATCAGGTCGCCTTCCCAGTTGCCCGCGATTTTCCGATCAGAAATGTCAGGGCGCTTCAATCGATCAGTCGCATCCCAACAATTGGGGGTTTGCGCCCGCTTGCTGGGGGTTTCTTGCGCATCCACCTGCGCGAGGGCAAGCAAATACGGCTCTTTAGAAACTGGGTAGCCCCGCCCGCGAGCAGAACAGGCAGCCCACGTGCAGGACGCGTTGGTGTCGCGCGCGGCAAATCCGCAACGAATCATAGGACAGCAGCGCCAGTCTAATCCCGCCACGCGCGCACACCACCACACAGACCCCTGCTACACACATCCTAGAGAACAGCCAATAGCACAGATGCCACGACTGCCAACCCAAGGAAATAACAATATTTTCCTTGCACTGAACGCGGGTCAGACCCTAGAATCTAGTTTATGAGTAACCTAGGACCCTATCAGGAGCTCACCACACAAGCTAAGGCGGCTGGCGGGGTGGACGCATTACTGGACATAATCAAACGCGACGCCGTTTCAGAAGCCGCCCCAAAGTATCAAGGGAGGGGTGTCATTGTAGGCGCCATAATCACAGCTGCTGCCTTTGGGATAGCAAATTTTCTCCGCAGCAAGCAGCACGAGCGTGACCAGAGCAACAGAAACGCGAAGAAAGCTGAGGAGACTCTCCACGCACTCACAGATTCTTCCTCAAGCCCTACAAACTACGGGGACGATAGGATGCCTGATCAGATTGACACCCTAGAACAAACAGAATCACAAAACCAGACCAACTGCGAAGGAGCTAATGATGCCAACAGGTCCTAGCCACTACGTTATCCGCCGCGAAAATGGCCCCAGTTCACAGTGGGATGAGCCATGCCGCTGCATGATCGGTTCAGATCACGACCCTGACGGCTACACCATTTCACAGATGGACTTTGAGCGCTGGGACAGGGAGGAAGGCCGCTACCGCGCAAACCCTGATTGTCCAGCCTGCGGAGGCGATGGAGCATGTGCACTGTGCGAAGGTGATGATTAATTCTCAGTCTGAACGCACAAAGCACCCTCATGCTCGGATCAGCTTTCAGCAGTTCATGAGCTACTGCTGTCAACCGATAGATAAAATCCCCGGGCTTCCAGCGGAAGCCCGGGGATGGGATGTGTGGAGATGGGGGGAATCGAACCCCCGTCCGACGGCCGACCCCGAGGTCTTCTCCGGGCGCATCCTGCTATTGATTTCTTAGCTTGTGACGTCATGCAGGCCTGCTGTCAGCGAAGCTCAGTCGATGAAATGTCGGAGCGGACCCACCGACATGGCCCGCACCCAGTGGCCCCCTGAACGACGCCAGACACCAGGCTGGAGGCACCACCCGGGCTGACGGACTAAAGGTTCACGCGGCAATCAGGCGGCGAGAACGTAGTCGGTGCGGTTCTGTTCGGCACCTATTGGTTCGCACACAGCGTTTGCGAGTTGAGCGTGCGTTCTCGGCCCGCTTCCCCTCGATCGACGACCGCCGTCGAAACCGATCATCCCCTATTGAGTTCTTCAACTCACCGGCAAACAGACTGCCGGGTTGGCTCTTCAACGAAATCCTAAGACTCATCGAAGAACCGCTTCCAACCGTTCGACCAGACATCCAAGAATAACCCCGCTTACGCGAAGTTTCAACAGCTAGCGCAATGCCAGCAAACGCAAGGTTTCAGCAGAAAGCGCACCACGCACGAAGCTGGCACCCGCTACCTGTACGCTACTTGTAGTTCGGTCGCTTCGTGTAGGCGCGCATCGCGCGTTCAGCTTCACGCTTATCCTGCGCCTCGCGCAAAGACTGGCGCTTGTCCCATTCCTGCTTGCCTTTGGCCAGCGCGATCTCAACTTTGGCGCGACCGCCGATGAAGTAGAGCTCCAGTGGGACGATCGTGTAGCCCTTGGCCTGCACCTTCTGGCCGATCCGCTCAATTTCTGAGGCGTGCAGTAGCAGCTTTCGCTTCCGCGTTGGCGCATGATTGTTCCAGGAGCCCTGCGCGTACATCGGAATGTTCGCGCCGTACAGCCATGCTTCGCCGTCTTTGACCTCAACCCACGAGTCGATCAGCGACGCGCGCCCCATCCGCAGAGCTTTCACTTCGGTACCCGACAGGACAAGACCGGCTTCCCACGTATCTTCGATCAGATAGTCGTGGCGCGCCTTCTTGTTCCGCGCGATCGTCTTCTTCGCGTCCAATGCAGCTTTGCGCTTCTCACCTTCGGTCAGCTTCGGCTTCTTCCAGTCTTTCGGTATCGTTCACCTCCTTTCTTTGATTGACGAGGCCGCGCCCCGCCACTCAAGGCGTTAATTCTAACGCGTCCGAGGGCAGGGGTCTTGCTCAAGCCTCGTAAAATGCCAGTATCAATGGAAGGCGGGGACAAGCTGAGCTTGTCCCCGCCTTCCGACTCAGCCAATCATCAGATCAGCGAGCCACATTGGCTTACAAGTACCCCATCGGGTCAACGTTCACGCCGTTCTGCAGAACACCGAAGTGCAGGTGGCAACCGGTGACATAGCCGGTCATGCCGACCTCGCCAAGCACTGTTCCGGCACTAACCGACTGTCCGGGCGAAACATAGATGCGTTGCATGTGCAGGTATTCGGTGATCACGGAGTTACCGCCGAGCATTCCGTGGTTCACGTCCACGTAGTTGCCGGCAGAGATACTGCTTGAAACATCCAGAACAACGCCGGTGATTGCCGTGCGCGTCTTGTCGTCGATGAACGAAGAAAAGCGCGCATCATCCAAAATCTGCGTATTCAGCGTGTCCACCAATTGCGCGATCGACAGGGTCTGACCAGCGGTTTCACCCCGATCTGTTGCCGTTTGCGCGCCGTGAATCAGGTAGGCAAGCGCGACGTGGTTCGTATCGAGCGAGCGACTTGAAGCGGTCAGCGCCGAAAGCTGTCCCAGCAGGGTCGTCATCTGAGTTGGGTGGCTTCAGGTGGTGGGTGCAGCGCCTTGAGTGTGTGGGGTGGTTGCTGTGGTGTTTCGCCGTTCTGGTGAGGTGCGGGATCTCGTTTTCGGTCTGTTGGTCCAGGGGGTGGCGGTCCGTCAAGTGCACAGGCGTGCGGGCGTGGCGGTCTGCACGATTCGCGGCTGAGCCAAGGATTGGGGGATGACGTTTCGTACAGGCCCTGTTGGTGGGTGGAATGGGTGTCCTGATCCGAGAATCGTCGCGGGGTTGACCCGAGGCGAGGGGCACGGGGCCCGCTTGACGATGGGGGCCGTCAGCTCATCGAGTTCTTACACCCTCAAGGACTGTCATTACGGACCATCGCCGCTCAGGTGGGAGCGTCGGCCTCGACGGTTAAACGCGAGGTGGATCGGATGCCGGGCGCGTATCAGGCGGCGCGAGCCCACGAACAGGCCAAGCACCTTGCGGCGCGCCCCAAAGGGTTGAAGATCGAGGATCCACAGCTCCGGTCTTTCGTGGTTGCCAAGCTCAACGAACACTGGCCCCCCCTGCCAGATCGCGGCCGCCTGGATGCACGAGCCCGACAATGGGGGCATGACGATCAGCGCCGAAACCATCTACCAGGCCCTCTACGTACACGGGCATGCAAGCCTGCGTCACGAACTCAAAGTAGAGAAAACCTTGCGCTCGGGACACACGAGCCGCAAACCACGCTCCAAGCTCACTGTTGCCCGTTCGTCAGGCAAGTCGTGGGTCGAGGGCGCCAGGATCACCGATCGGCCCGAGGAGGCCGAAGGGCACCTCGTCCCAGGCCATTAGGAATGGTGATCTGATCATCAGGAAGAACTCCAAGAGCGCGACCATCACTCTTGTCGAACGCACCACCGAGTACTTGCTGTTGCGGCCTTTGCCCCTCTCGCACGACGCCGATACCGTCGTCGAGACTCTGACCGACATGATCGCCGGCCTACCCCAGGATCTGCGGCGCACGCTGACCTGGGATCAGGGAGCCGAGATAGCCAAAACCAAAGAGTTGACGAAGAAGACAACGATCAATGTCTACTTCGCCGACCCGCACTCTCCCTGGCAGCGCGGCTCCAACAAGAACATAAACGGCCTTTTGCGCGACTACTTCCCCAAAAGCACCGACCTGGGCACCTACCCGCCCGAAGACCTTCGAAGAAGCCCAACGCCAACTCAACACCCGACCCCACCAACGATTCAACTGAAAACCCCCGCCAAACCCATAGAACAATTACCCCACAACGACGCCGTTGCACTCACCACTTGAAACCGCCGTTCACAGATGTAGCGGTGGGTGTAGGCCCGCCCCTCGGTCTGGAGGAGGCGAATAGGAGCGTCTAGATGTCGCGCTCTCGTTCCAGGGCGCTCGCGTCGGTACGGATCCGCGTTGAGGACGGTGTCGACAACCTCTCAGTAGAGGCCGAGAAGGAGTGGCTACGCGATGCAGACCGAGTTGCGCGTCCACAACGGAAGACCGCGAACACCGCGAAGTAGACGAGCAGAGTCTTCGACATCCGCGCCCGTACGCGCGCCTTGAGGGCATCCCACATATAGAGCACAGCATCCCCCTCGACGGCATCAATTACTCTTCTCGCATCCTTACACGCGGCGAGCGTGATCCGGACCTCACACTCGAGGTTGCGCGGTTCGCAGACAGCCCTGTACGATAATGCAATTCATTCTCATTATCGCCAGAAGGTTCATCATGCGCGCCACCCACCGCGGGATTCATCCCCTCCTCGCCCTGTTCACCGCGCTCCTCACCCTCGCGCTCTTTGCTACGCCAACGATCGCCGCGCCCTTGGCGCACGCAGTCCCGTTAGAAACGACCTCTCTCACGGAGTACGCCTCCGACGCCTCCGGCTCGACCAACGCTGAGGCCGCACCCTCGTCCCCCGGAGCGCCCGACGATCCCGAGCACCTGCCCGGAGAGGCTGGCTACGGGGACCTCGTGCCCGCCGACCTCACGGTTCCTGCGGGCTCGCCCGGCGCTGACCCGGAGGCGACCCCTGGGCCCGACGGCCGCGTTCCCCACGTGTGCGCTGGCCGCAAGCTCCTCCACCACGCGCATGTTGACGCCGCCTACGTCACCCGTGTCGACGAGATCTTCACCGTTACTGTTGTCGACGGGCGCAAAGTCGTCAAGGACCCAAACTCCGTCTGCGTCCGACTCGCCCCCGACGCGCGTGTCTCCGACTCCCAGGAGGTCTCGCGCATGGTCGTCCCCTCGGGCGGCCTCTTCGACTTCATTGGCAAGCCCGGCGACATTGTCTGGCGTGCCCCCCAGGAGCAGATCGACAACTGGCGTCCCGTCTGGGCTGGCATCGGTGCCTTCGACACGGCGCACGAGGTCGCCCAGCCCGAGGGGATCCTTCTTGACGAGGTGAAGCTCTCGATCGCAAATTCCTCCGGGCCCGGAGCCGTCGAGGTGTGGCGCACCATCGGCACGAACTCCCTGAGTCGAGGGCTCTCTTCCGACCCCTCGCTCGCGCCGCTCTCCCTCCAGGCTGGCTCCCACGGCCACTGGAACTGGACCTTCTCGAAAGCGGGCGTCTACCGGCTCGACATGGTTGCCTCCTACACGTCCACCTGGTCCCAGAGAGCCGTTAATTCCTTGCCCTCGACCATCACGTGGCTCGTCGGCTCCGATGACGAGGTCGGTCTGCCCGAAGGCACCACAACCTCCCTCACTCCGATCGGAACGACTGCCGAGCAGATGAAGGAGAAGATGATCGCTTCCGGCGAACTCTCCACCGAGGAGACGCCCGCCGAGCCCGAGCCCCCCTTCACCCAGGCCGAGGCCCGTAAGCAGATCGAAGCGCTCTTCGGCTCTACTGCGAAGGCGCCAGCCTCACCCTCCTCCCCCTCCCACTACGTCTACAAGGGGACCTTCAAAGACGATGTGCGGGCTGGCGTGCCGATCAAGCGGGTGACCCTCGAGGTGAACGCGAACGGCAAGTCGATCCCCGGGGAACCGATCCTCGAAATCCCCGACTCACTCAAGCAGACGACCGCCGACGGCGACCGCTGGGTCCTGCCTGCCTCCGGTGAGCACGGATCGCTCGGATTCGACTTCACCCAAATGCCCGCCGATCTGCGCTCCGGGCCAGCCGTTTACTCCATCGACACCTTCGACGGCCCCAAGGGCAGCCGCTACATCGCGGGGACCGTCACCGACGGGGCGATGAACGTCACCCTCGATACGACGCGCGACCCCAACCGCGGCTTCACCGTCGATGCAGCCGCAGTTCCCCTCGCCCACGTCTTCACGAAGCCAGGCGTCTACGCCGTCGGTTTCAACATCGAGACGCGCGACAAGGACGGGAACTTCTCCTACAAGTCCCGCTCCGCTCACTTCGTCGTCGGCGACGCCGCGATCTCGGCGCTGCGCGCGATCACCGCGGAGAACAACGGCGAGGCACCCTCACCCTCTCCAAACCCTGCGGATCCGGATGCCGATGCGCCACCGAGCGGTGGCGTTCAGCCCGGCAATCCCTCGATACCCGATCCTGCCAACCCGTCCGCCCCTTCCCGTCCCGGCGACTCGGCGATCCACATCATCACCGAAGGTCACATGGATCAGGCGATGTCCCTGAAGGACGGGAAGGCGGAGGTCTTCGTCGACGACACCGCCGACCCGCGCCACCCCGTCCACCGCGCCTCCGGAACCTTCGCCTACGCCGTCCCCGACTCGACGCACGCGAAGATCCCCGCCGGCGCGAAGGGCTACAGCGAACTCGCCGCTGCGGCACCCGAAGGTGTGTGGAGTCTGCCCGAGACCCAGCTCGAGGGCATCCCCTGGGTCGGCTTCTCAACCCAGCGGGTCGACTACTCGCAGCTCTCAAGCAAGGGCGTCGAGGTCGCGATGAGGAACTTCACCGGCCCCGGTCGCCTCGTCACCGGTTTCTCCTCCCTCTTCGAGGGATTCACGCCCCGACTCGACTCGATGAAGCCCGACATAGTCCTCCGCTACCTCTTTGGATCACACGACCACCAGGCCTTCTACTTCACGAAGCCCGGGCGCTACTCGACCGACTTTGTCTACACCGCGCACCTCGCTGACGGCTCCACCATCGAGAAGACCCTCCATGTGATCTTCCTCGTCGGCGACGACGCCATCAAGAGGGGCGCTGAGCCGAACCCCTCGCCTGAGCCGAACCCCTCGCCTGAGCCGAACCCCTCGCC
>ERZ772920.1294-NODE-1294-length-12954-cov-25.606404_pt1 | contig 12954 bp, 11 predicted proteins | sample MGYA00511469_ERZ772920 | MGnify/ENA primary metagenome ERZ772920 (study PRJEB29015, sample SAMEA2738069) | human oral metagenome | biome: human oral; feature: human-associated habitat; material: saliva | place: China | collected 2216 ... | reverse complement strand
TATCGGTGGTGTATCGCGGGGTCATTCTAAATCTATCAGAATGACCTTACGGGTATTTTTAGGATACGTTGGTTACGCTTTCGCGCATGATGTACTGCAGTTTCAAGCAACTTGGCATGGCCCATAGGTTACGCCTGCCACCTGCACCTCTTCTTTTGAGGCGGAAATATGGATATGCAGAAATCTGTGTTTCTGTATATCCATATTTCCGTGTTCGACAAGGTTCTTTAGTCATCGAGCTGGTTAATGAACTCAATCAGCAGATCGGTCATGGTCTTGCCGGTCATGGCTGCATGTGCCTTCAGGCGGGTGTGGGCGCTGGCCGGTAGGTTGAGGGTCAGGCGCTTGATGGGCTCTTCTACTTCCCCGCTGTTCTTAAATGCCTGTTCGAAGCTGGCGCGGTTCTTCACGCTCTTCTCGGTACTGGAGGGGACGGTGACGTTAAGCTTCTTCTTTGCGGTTGCCATTAGGATTCCTTTTCAAGGCTAAGGAGGTGAACGAGTTGGGCGGCGACTTCGTCGTATCCCGCGAGGTCGTCAGGGACAAATCCATAGCTGGCGCGTACGGACTGCTTGGGGCGGATGGAGGTATCGAAGATGGTGATGCCAGATTCTTCGAGTAGCTCCATGGGTCTCGCGAAAGAGCACGGTGCGCGGGTCTGCAGAGGTGAGTAGTACGGCGGCGGGTTTACCTTCAGGAATAGAGGCAAGGGTGGAGAAGACGCGAGTGATATCCAGGCCAGCGGGTGCCGCCGGAATAATGAGTGCATCAGAGCGCTGAGCAATCGCATTAAGAATGGACTCGTTCAGCGGGGGTGAGTGAACCGTTACGATTCACTCACCCCCACTCAGCTATATGCTAGGCATTAGAGGCCTTTCGGCGTACAGACCATACGCCAGCGGCTCCGGTGAGAATCAGCATAAAACCGCCGACTGCGATTCCGCCAGTCTCGGCACTGATACCGGTGTAAGCCAACTCGTCGCGGGCGGTAGCCGGCGCCGTGGATTGAGCAGACGGCACCGAAGTGGGGGATTTCGCATCTGCAGCAGGCTTAGTTTCCGACCCCTTCTTGGGTGTCTTGGCGCCCGGTGCTTGCGGAGCGATGCCCACCTCGTCGCTACCGGTTACTGCGTGGTCTCCAGTATCTGAGGTTGCACGGGAGTGTGCCTGGGCATCCTCGGGTGCGATGGGTACCTCGGTACTGACTACCTCTGAGTTATCCGGTGCCTCATTGCCTGCAGTATCTGCAGGTGCTTTCTGGCTCGGCTCGGGGGTAGGTGCGATGACGACTTCAACCTCGCCGGGGGTTTCAGTAGCCTCGGGTGCCGGAGTTGAAGGCTCGGGCTCCGGTTCAATAACAGGTGCGGTGTCGTCAGCCGGCTGGTGGTCGGCGGGGGTTTCATCGTGCTCGCTACGGGCCGGTTCAGGCTCAGGTGCAATGGGCACATCGGTGTTCCCCGGGGTTTCAGGTGCCGGGGTAGTAGGTTCAGGGGAGGGGTTGATGGGCACGTCGGTATTGCCCGGGGTTTCGGGAACCTCATGAGTGGGTTCGGTGCTGGGCGCGATAACAACTTCCACTTCACCCGAAGCTGCTTCGCTCGGAGCGGGGGTCTCTTCACGAGGTTCGGAGTGGTCCGTTTCCGTAGCAGGTGCCTCTGCCTCGGCGGGGGTTTCCGCTTCAGGGGTGGAGCCTTCTTGCGGTGCAGCATCAGTGGGTGCTTCTGCAGGCGCTTCCTGTACAGGTTCCTCAGCGGGGGTTTCCGCTTCGGCAGGGGATGCGGTAACGAGCTCGGGTGTGGTGGCTGCGTTACCGGCACCGTTCTTGGTGATGAGGGCAACGGTCAGGGAGCGGGTCTGGTCACGGTTGGGCTGGCCGTTATCACTGATGGTGATGGAGCCGCTCTGGGTGGGTGTTTCTACTGCGGTCGCTGCGGTGCAACTGATGGCGCCGGCTGCGGCGGCGAGGGTGAGGGAGGTGATGAGAGCCTTGCGGTACACTTTTTACTCCTCTTGATTAAGGGTTAATGACGATGCTGTGGTGGTCGGGGCTGACGGTGACGCGGTGTCCGTCTGCGGTTGTGCCAAGAACTGGGGTGTCGGTGGAGGTAATGTAGCCGCTGGAGGTTGCGTCGCCGGTGGTTCCGTCACCGAATTCGAGGCTGAATCCTCCCGCGGGCCGGCTTGTGACCTTGGTCGGCACAGCCGGTAGAGCATAGGACCCCTCGGTGGTGAGGTAATGGACTTGGTCTCCTGCGATGGCGATGGTGCCGGTGCCGTCAATCTTCACGCTATCGGCTGCTCCGGTGATGGCGATGGTGCGGCTGACGCTGTCAGATTCCGGGGCTTGGAGGGCGAGGATGTCTTGCCCGGTGGGGGCATGCCAGAGGGTGATGACCTCGCCGTTGGCGGTGGCTCCTACCCAGCGGGTGAAGGTGGCCCCTTCGGTGGGTGTTGCCAGGGAGTGGGCTCCGGTTTCGGCACCGTTGGCAGTTGCGGTGATGATGGTGCCGTTACCGCGGGTGGACGCCCAGATTCCGTTGCCTTTAGAGGTGGCAATGAAGGCTGCGCCTTCAGCTGGGGAGCGGTACCGTTCGGTTCCGTTAACGCTAATCTTTTGGACGCTTCCGGGGGTGGGGTCATTGCGGGAGATGATGACAGATTCCCCAGCGCGGGTGATGATGGTTTGCGCTTTGGTGGTAATGGTGTTGATATTGGAGAATTTTCCGCCGGACCACATGAAGTAGCTACCGGGTGCGGTGTAGAGGAATCCGTCACCGGTGGGGTGGATAGTCAGCCCTGCAGCTTCAATCTTGTTTTTGGTGAGGTCTGTCTGGCTGACGAGGGTGCCTTTGGTGGCATCGACGACGTAGAGGGTAGATCCGTCAATGTAGGAGATACGCTGGCCATCGCCGCTGAGGGCGCCGGTGGTGTAGGTTCCATTGTCGAGGGTGATGGTGACTCCGGTCGGGGTGGCGGCTACTGAGGTGGTTGCGGGGTGGTTGAGGGCGTTGACGACTGCGAAGGCTCCGCCGCCGAGTCCAAGCGCTAGGAGGGCTGCGGCGGGGACGAGGATTACTTTACGTCGCCAGATGGACGGTTTCTCAACTTCCTCGGTGACGGTTTGGAGGGTGGGCTCACCTTCTGGAGTGAGGGTGTAGTAGCTAGTCTTGGTACCTTCTTGGACATAGATTTTGACGTCGCGGCCGAGGGTTTGGGCAAGGCGGGCGCAGTGGTTCCACACCTGTCCCAGGGCCGCTTCAGTGGTTACGTCCTGAAAGGTGCGGGGGGCGTGGTCTTGGATTTCAAGTTGGATGAGGCCGTCAGCTGAGACGGTCGCATCGATGCGGGGGTAGTCGAGAGCGTCCATATTCTAGTTCTTGTTCTTGGTCTTGCTGTTGACGAAGGTGTTGTAGGCCTGGGGCTCAAGGATGTGGGAGGCCTTCCACTTGTTGGGTCGCTCAGCGGTGCGGTGAAGGCGTACGTAGTAGGCGGGGCTAATTCCTCCATCAACCTTCACATGGACGGTGAGCCAGTAGGGGTTATCTCCTCCGGGAATCTTAAGTGTGGGGTCATCAACAAGTTCTGCACTTGTGACGTTCCCTTTTAGAAGGTCAACGCGCAAGTTTTGGTTGTACTGATTCTGGAGTTCGGCATCGATGAGGGGGAAGAGATCTGCAGACCACTCCTTGTAGGGTTTGCCACTGGTGTATGCGGTTACGATTGCTTTTGCAGCGTCGATTGCTCGAGCACGGTCCTCGTCGGTGATGGTGTTGAGGGTAGGGACGCTGGAGGGTTGCTGGCGGCCGCCGCCGGTTCCTGCCAGGGGTGAGGGGTCGAGGCTCACAGTCGGGGTTGCAGTGGTGGGGTTTACCTCGGTGACGGTGGGAGTCTGCGTTGCGGTGCTGGGTGCAGGTGCGGGCGCAGTGGTAGTGCTAGGGGTGGCGGGTGAGCCGGTGGGGGCGGTGTTGTCGGTGGATGCGGAGCAGCCGGTAGCAAGCAGGGCGAGGGTTGCGGTAAGCGCGGTGAGTTTGCGGGTCATGGTGCTTCCTTTCTTAGTGGCTGGGGATGTAGAGGTATGCACTCGGGCGATCAACTGGTACGACTCGGGTGTAGTACTGGTGGTCATTGGGAGCGTAGTCTCCGTTGTAGCCTTCTTCGACGATTGTGCCGTCATCGCGGATTTCTTTCACTATGGCAACGTGTCCATATCGGCTGGCTCCGCCTACGCCAGAGTTGTAGTAGACGACGGCGCCGATGACGGGTTTATCTCCGATTTCCCAGCCCTGGGCAATCCAGTACCCTCGCCACTCGGCGGCGTTGCCGGGGGAGTGGAAGGTGATGTTGTCGGCATTGCCACCGGTTTGTTGGACGACACGCCATGCTGCGAAGGCTACACATTCACCGGGGAACGCGTTGGTGGGATCGGTTACTTCAGGGCAATAAGTGTAGTCGTCGGAGCAGTGGGGGAGATGTTTCCAGGGGTAGTCGTCGCCTGATTTATCTGTATTTCCAGATTTCTGGTTTTCTGCATTTGAAGATTTCTGGTTTTTGTTATCCTTGCATTTTCCTTTACTGGATGCCTTTTTATCGTTCTTCCCTGTCGATGCTGAGGCGGAAGCACTGCCAGTGGATTCAGGAGTTGCGTTATTGGCAGCAGCATTGCTCAGTGAGGGTTGCTCGGCGCCTGTAGGGTAGTCGTCGATACCAAGGTCCTTGATGAGGGTCTGGTACTGAGGCCAATAGTCGCGGATAGCCGGGGCGTAGTTGATATTTTCTGGGTCGTTGTACCCGCCAGTTTGGGAGATGACAGCACCAGGGCCGGCGTTGTACGCACGGAGAACGTTATCGACTTCATTTCCTTCGACACCTGCGTTGCGGAGGGTGGTTTTGAGGTACGCCATGTATCGACCCATGGCCTTGATTGCGGCGCGGGGGTCGGTGGGCTCTTCCCCGTTTCCGAAGGAGGCCCAGGTGTCAGGGATAAATTGAGAAAGTCCGATGGCTCCGGCTTCGGAAACAGCGTTGGGGTTCCAGCCGGATTCTTGCTGAATAGTGGCTGCCAGAAGGGAGATGGGGAAGCCGCTGACACGGGAGGCTTCTTGGAGTTCTGGAAGGTAAGTCTTGATGGTGTCACCTCGGTCACCGATATTGGTGACGGGGGCGGGGTCTGGTGCAGAAACGGCGTTTTGGCCGGTTTTTGCTTTGCCGGTGGTGCAAGCATCCGCACTTGACCCACCGATAACGAGAACTAACGAGAGAATGAGTCCGAAGATGAAGATGATAGGTAGGGAGACCACTAGGGCACTTTTTTGCATGGCTTTTTGGCTCCTGGTGTGTGGAAGGGTATGTGTGGTTGGTGTGAGTGATGTTGTGTGCCCTGGGGCCGCCCCTGGGGGTGGCCTCGCATCTCATTTTAACAGGGGCTGTAGGGGTTTTACAGCTGGCTGGTCATATCTGTATATGCGTTATTTAAAACTTTATCCCCGCTCATTCGGGGAACATACCCGCACCATATCCAACAGCGCCGTCAGCGCAGGCTCATCCCCGCTCGCGCGGGGACCAGGCGTGACAATAGGGTGTTGTATCGAATGGCAATCTAAAGTCAGGTTAACCACCGCCCCTAACACATTAAGGGCTATTTTTGCGCGCGCGGGAAATATTTTTACATGATGTGCGTCATGTGGATAACTTGGTTTTGGGGTGAGTCAATTACCCGTGATACTGGGATGAAAGGTGTACACAAGTGGCGAATGGGTCCGCTATTCATCACTAGCTACGGCACACGGTGTCGAGGCATGAGGCTCTATACGGTGGACTAGTGACAACGCGTGGCACGTGCATCAGGTGCATGTGCTATGGTAATCGCTGATACCGGTAATATTTTTTACTCCCAGCGCTGGGGGTTACACACACCTACAACCACGAGGAGGCGCGAGATGCTCGCTGCTGCAAATTCCTTTTTCCTGAACGCTGCTGTGCTGGCTGGCCCGGTTGATCCGGGTGCTGGCGAGGCACCTCCCGGCTCTGACGGCGTTACCACCATCGTTAAGTGGATTGCGTGGATCGTCTTCGCCTTGGCTGTTATCGGTGTGCTGGTGACTGCTGGTGCGATGATGATTAACAACCGCCGCGGTCAGGGCGGCGAGCACGCTGCCAGCCTCGGTTGGGTGTTCGGTGGCTGTATCCTGGCCTCCGCAGCCAGCGGTCTGGTCGGCATGTTCATGGGCTAAAAGCCCTGCACGGGGTGCGCTCACGCACCCCGTGACCCTTTTAATCTCAAGCGAGACCCGTCACTGGGTCTCCTATCCCCCCATTACCCACTATCACTCACTCAAGCTCTTCCCCACACTGGGTAGGGCTATCTGGTGTACCCCGAAATCCGGGGTGATGAGACATGGAGAGACATCATGGAGAAAAAGTCTGGCGTGACCATTCCCCGCTGGGGTATCGGCATTATCGCCGGTGTTGGCGTGCTGCTGGTTCTGATACTGATTGTGCTGATTCCACGTGGCGGCTCGAGCTCGTCAGCATCGAGTGGCTCTAGTGCATCAGCGGGTTCCGGGCAGCAGTTGACTCATGCCACGTCATCTCTTGCGGCTGGCTCTTGTGGTGCTGGTGCCTCGGATGATGAGTCTGTGATGGATGCTGCTCCGAAGGGCACTAAATGGGTAACCACCGATTCAGGTTGGACCGGTCCCTCATCTAAGACTGCTGGGCCTATGGTGGATTCCCCGATTCGTAGCTGCTTTGAGCACTCTGCTGAGGGTGCACTCTATGCGGCAACCTGGACTATGTTGCAACTTAATGATCCTGCTGTCTCTCAGCAGACCTACGAACGCTACGTAATTAATGGAACGGGATGGGGTACTCCGTCAGCTTCAGCTCCGCAGCAGGTGGCTGGATACCAGTTCCTCTCCTATACCCCTGAGCGTGCTGTAGTAAGGCTTGCTGTTGTTATTCCTGAGAGGGGCACCGGATGGATCAGCGCTGATGTGACTATGGTTTGGCAGGATGGCGACTGGCGTCTGCGTGTTCCGGATGGAAACGCGAAAAACCCTTTGGGTATTGGTCCTGTCTCTGACACTACCAAGTTCATTCGTTGGGGTACTGTCTAATGTGCTGGTTCTGGGAGACTAGCTGTCTGGCTAAGGAAGCCGCTCAAACGGTAGGCGATAGCCTCATGGATCAGCTAGCGCACAACGTCAGTGTTGCGATGGCATCTACGATTGAAACATTAGGAAGCTTTTGGGTTACTGTTCCGACTATTCCTCTCGGAGATACTCAGGGAAATCCTTCTGATCCTGTAGGATTCTTGCAGGGACACACCTGGTGGATTTGGTCCACACTCATGGTCTTTAGCGTGCTCTATGCTGCAGGACAGATGATATGGAGCCGAAAAGGCCAGCCACTCATGGAGCTTGTGGCGGCGCTGATACGGTCACTCCTTGCCTCCTCGGCAGGGCTTGGAGCTGTGGTTATTCTTCTACAGGTTGGCGACAGCTACTCCACATGGATTCTTGACAAATCTGTTGAAGGCGGATTTACTAAAGGCCTGCAAAATATCATGAGCTCTAAAAGCGCTTCAGATTTGCAGATTTTCATGATTGTCGCAGGCATCATTGCGATGCTGGTCTCTCTCGTCCAGATTTGCCTACTGATTGTCCGCTCGGCGCTATCCGTGCTGCTGGCAGGTACTCTACCGCTGGCCTACTCCGCGACCAATACCCAGTGGGGTAAGCAATGGTCCCAGAAACACGCCTCGTGGCTTATCGCTTTTGTGCTTTATAAGCCGGTGGCAGCAACAATTTATGCTGCGGCCTTCAAAGTTACCGGCTCAGCACTGACTGGCCAGCTGAAGGAGGGCGCGGCTGCATCGATTGTCGGCCTCATGAGTGGCCTCGTTCTCATGGTCGCTGCCCTCTTTGCTCTACCCGCCATGATGCGCCTCATTGTGCCCGCGGTTGGAGCTGCCTCAGCCGGCGGCGCAATGTTCGCTGGTGCAGCTGTTGGTAGTGCGGCATCTGGCGCGGTCAATATGGGATCGCGTATGGCCGCTAAGGGTGGTAGCTCAGGTGGCGGTGGCGCTGCTGGTGCAAGTGGTGCTGGTGGTGGTGCATCCGGTGCCGCAGCCGCTAAGGGCGCTGGTACGGCTGCCGCTGGTGCGGCCACTGGTGGAGCTGCTCTGGCTCTGATGGCTGTTGGAGCAGCCGCGAAGAAGGGTACTCAAGCTGTGCAGGCTGCTGTCCATGATGCTGCTGGTGAGCAGCCTCCGCAGGGTGGTTCAAGCTCTCATAGGCCTGCTCCCTCTCAGGGCAGTGGTGCTCGTGGCGGTGGATCCGGCGGCTCAGCAAAGCCGAATCCGCAGCCTAAGCCGCCGCAGCCCGAGCAGAAGAAGCCGGAAGGAGGATCGAGTGGCGCACGTTGATACTGAGTATGTTGAACCCACATACGGTAACTGGAGGCTCCCTCAACGTGCCGGTATTGGTAGACTCTCCGGCCTTGCCACTGCTCTGCTGTTTGTCACCATCATCATCACCATCTTCGTCATGCGTCTGGCTGGTATTATCCCCGGCCTCATCATTGGCGTTATCCTCGCGCTTTTCCTGGGATCCTTCGCTCTGAAGGACAAGCACGGCATGACCTTGATGGAGCGCCTCTCTGAAAGGCTTATCTTCATGTTCGCGAAGTTCCGCAAGCTCAATATCTTCCGCTCGGGTCCGCTCGGCGCTACCCCCACGAATGAGTTCCGCCTGCCCGGTGTGGCTTCCTCTGCGGTGACCTATGAGGGTACCGACAGCGTGGGGCGCCCCTTTGCGCTGATTCACATGCCTGCCGTTAGTATCTTCTCCGTCTCTCTGGCGGTTGAGCCTGACGGTGCAGCCATGGTCGACCAGGCCGATATTGACCAGTGGGTCGCCAACTGGGGCGGCTTTTTGGCCGAGTTGGGCCGTGAGGTCGGTCTGGTAGGTGCCTCGGTGACCGTGGAGACCTCCCCCGGTTCAGGTATCCGTCTGCGCCGTGAGATTGAGTCGTCCATGTCCAATACGGCATCCCCGATTGCGTCGCAGATGCTGGCGGAGGCTGCTCAGACCTACCCGTCGGGTGTCTCTGAGACCCGTGCTTGGGTGACCCTAAGCTTCTCGGCTGCGGCTCGTGCGGGTATGCGCCGCCGCACCCCGGATGAGATGCTCCGTGACCTTTCCTCCAAGGTTGTCTTCTGGTGCTCGCACCTGGAAGCTACCGGTGCGGGTGTGGCCACCCCGATGGTGGCTGGTGATATTGGTCAGATTGTGCGTACTGCGTATGATCCAGCCGTATCTCGCTTGCTGGATGAGGCTGCCTATGTGGGTGAGAGTCCGGAGATTGACCTGTCCTCTGCTGGCCCGAGTACTGCGGTGGTTGAGTGGAGCCATTATCGGCATGATTCAGGCCTGTCTGTGTGCTGGACGATGAGTGAGGCTCCGCGAGGTGCCGTGTTCTCGAACGTGTTCGCGCGTCTTTTGGAGCCGCACGCGATGATTGGTCGTAAGCGCGTGACGATGCTGTATCGTCCGGTGGATTCGGCGTTGACTGCGGCGATGGTTGAGCAGGATCAGAACACTGCCCGTACCCGTTTGACCTCGACCCGTAATGGCTCGGCTCGTCTGTCTGCTGAGCTGGAGGCGGCTAATGCGACGGCAGCTGATGAGGCTCGTGGTGCTGGTTTGACCTATGTGGGTCTGGTAGTGTGCGCGACGGTTGAGACTCCTGCAGAGATGGTGGATGCGGTAGCCGTGGTGGAGCAGGAGCTTGCTCCGTCGAGTCGTATCATGCTCCGCCGTGCGTGGGGTGCTCATGATGCGGTGTTTGCTGCGACGTTGCCATTGGGTGTGGTGTTGGGTCGCCATACGGTTCTGCCGGAATCGGTGAAGTCGGCGTTGTAGCCCTTGTGATGTTGCGTAGACCTGGGGATTTGTGGATGCAGATTCCCAGGTCTCTGCAAATCAGCATTTCTGTATATATGCTTTTCTGTTTTTCTGTATGGAGGTTCTGATGAGTCGTCGTCGAGTCGTCACCTATAACGCCGCCGAGGCTGACCAGCCGGAAGCTCCGCGCCGAGCTGGCCTGTTCTCGTCCCTCAAGTCTCTCTTCGTCTCGTCTACCGAAGCTCACTCGGGTGCCTATGGCCGCTCCCGTGGGTACATGATTCCCGGTGGCGGCGCCTCGCACCTGTTTGAGTCTCCTCGCGAGTGGCGTGGTTCGACCCGCCAGGTGTGCGGCATGTGGCCGTTTGCGGCAGGCTCGTCCACCCCGTTCTCTGGTGCCCCTATGGGTATCGACATTGATACGAATGCACCGGTTGGTTGTGACCCGATTGCGTGGTTTGTGGACGGTATTATTAATAACCCGTCCGTGTTTATCTTGGGTCTTCCCGGTTACGGTAAGTCGACGTTCGTCCGTCATATGCTGTTGGGTATGAACGGCCGAGGTATTGTTCCGTTGATTCCTGGTGACCTCAAGCCTGACTATGTGGACGAAATCACCGCGATGGGCGGCCAGGTCATTCAGCTGGCCCCTGGCCGTGGACACCTGAACATTCTGGACCCGGGCGAACTTAGTACCATCGCTGATTCTCTTCCCCCGAAGACTCGTGAGCGTCTGATGGTGGACGCTCACTCACGCAAGCTTCAGATGCTGTCCGCGCTGATTTCAATTCTGCGTAAGGGCCACATCACCCCGCATGAGGAGACGATTCTGGATGCTGCCCTGACGTATCTGGAAGAGCATCATGAGGGTGTGCCGGTGGTTCAGGATTTGCTGGATGTGATTGTGGCTCGCCCGCAGGCGCTGCAGGATGTGGCGCTGGATCGTGGCGATGAGGGCCGCTATAGGGATGCGACGGATGCGCTGGTGTCCTCGCTGATGTCTCTGAATGGTCAGGGCCGCTTTGGTGATATGTTCTCTAAGCCGACTACGGCACGTTTGGCGATGGACCGCCCGGCTGTGTTCGATATTAGCCAGATTTCTGATATTCACCGTGACGTGCAGGCTGCTGCTCTGCTGGCGTGCTGGTCTACGACGTTCGCGTCGGTGGAGATTGCGCATACGCTGGCTGATGAGGGTCTGGCGCCGCGCCGCAACTATTTCGTGGTCCTCGATGAGCTCTGGCGCGCGCTCCGTGCGGGCGCGGACATGGTGGACCGTATTGACTCGCTGACTCGTCTGAATCGTCGTGACGGTGTGGGTCAGGCGATGATCACGCACACGATGAGTGACTTGGATGCGTTGGCGACTGAGTCTGAGCGTGAGAAGGCTCGTGGTTTTGTGGAGCGCTCTGGTCTGGTGATTACTGGCGCCTTGCCGCAGTCTGAGATGGCGAAGCTACGTCGTGTGATGCCTCTGAGTCAGGCGGAGGCGGCGCGTCTGGTGTCGTGGGCTGATCCTGGTTCGTGGTCGCGTCTCGCTCAGAATCGTTCGGCGCATGGTGCGCCTCGTCAGGCACCTGGCGTTGGTAAGTTCATGGTGAAGGTGGGTGGACGCCCTGGTATTAGTGTGATGGTGCGTCTGACTCAGGTCGAAATTGATATGAACAACACCAACAAGCGTTGGGGTAATAGTGACGGGTCGGTGCATGTGGCTAGTGGTAATGAGGTGACGAACGCACTGGTGGGTATGCCTGCTGGTAACGCTGGCACATACGGAAATGTAGAAATACAGGAATCTGTATATGAGGATTTCAATATTTCTGCACAGTCTTCTGGCTTGTCAGAGACCTCTGCACAGCAGGAACCTGAGCAGCCGCCGGTACGTTTCTCCTCCACGGATGCGGCACCGGCCCCCACCCCGCAGCACAATCAGACCCCTGCTGAGTCTGCACACCTGATTCCGAGCCCGGAAGGATACGGCTATGAGTACTCCGCATAAGCGCGGCTTCAACACTGAAGCGTTCGTCATCTGGGGCATTATTGCCCTCATCTTGGTCGCCGGCATTATCTTCTACTCCGGCTACGCGGTCGGTGCCGCTCTGACCGGCCAGAGCGTCACCGTGTGGAACCCGGTGGCTGCCATGATCGGCGTGATTCGTGGAACCGCGCCCTGGTCTATGGCATCCACGGTGGTCTCTATCGTGGTGGCTGTTCTGCTGCTGGGCGGTGCGGTAGGCATTTGGTGGCGCAAGCTGGCCAATAGCACCCCGTCAACGCGCGTGGATAAGGCCGGGTCCATGATGGGCTCTGGCGCCGATATTGCGTTCATGCGTGAGAAGGCGGCGTTGAATGATGCCCGCCGTCTGGGTGTGGATTCGCCGGGTCTTCCGATTGCCAAGACCCTCTCAGGTCAGATGCTGTATTCCGGTTGGGAGAACGTGTGCGTGGACATTTGGGGTCCGCGTACCGGTAAGACCACCTCGCGTGCTATCCCTGGCATCTTGGCTGCCCCTGGTGCAGTGCTGGTCACCTCAAATAAGCGTGATGTGGTGGATGCTACCCGTGGTGTGCGTGAGCAGGTTGGCGATGTGTGGATCTTTGACCCGCAGGCTGTGGCTGCTCACCCGGCAACCTGGTGGTGGAACCCGCTCTCCTATGTGACTGATGAGGTGAAGGCGCAGAATTTGGCGGAGCATTTCGCTTCTGGTTCGCGTGAGGAAGGTGCCCGCACGGACGCGTTCTTCGACTCTGCCGCGAAGGATCTGTTGGCGGCGTTCTTGCTGGCGGCTGCTAAGGACGGTCAGCCCATTACCCGTGTTTACCGCTGGCTGACCCGTGAGACTGATGATGAGGCGGTCGGAATCCTCAAGGATGCCGGTTACCCGCAGATTGCGCAGAACGTTGACGGTATTATCTCTGCTCCTGATAAGCAGCGTGGTGGCGTGTTCGGTGTGGCTCGTCAGATGGCGAACTGTCTGACGTCGGCGGCTGTGCTTAAGTGGGTGACCCCGCCGGAAGAGGGCGAGAGGCGCGAAGAGTTTAACGCCCG
>ERZ772920.1292-NODE-1292-length-12979-cov-2.546657_pt1 | contig 12979 bp, 9 predicted proteins | sample MGYA00511469_ERZ772920 | MGnify/ENA primary metagenome ERZ772920 (study PRJEB29015, sample SAMEA2738069) | human oral metagenome | biome: human oral; feature: human-associated habitat; material: saliva | place: China | collected 2216 ... | reverse complement strand
AATATTTTGATAGATAGCATTTGCAGTCCCTTTATACCAGCCTTTTTCATCATTTTTTCTTGTATGAGGTTGAAGAACAGTAACCCCTCCATCCATTCTATCTAAATCCCAAGGAGAACCTCGTCCAATGTGATTATTCAATATGCGTGGTTCATATTGAGTTAACACACCAACAGTATCTATTCCAGAATTAGAGCAATTTGTTAAAGTAAAATCAATTATTCGATACTTGCCTCCAAAAGCCACAGCAGGTTTTGCTAAATCCTCTGTTAATTCTTTTAGACGAGTTCCTTGTCCTCCTGCTAGTATCATAGCAATAATTCTTTTTTTCTTCATTCTCAAGCCCTCCTTATTTTTCCTTTTTATATTTTAAAAATATGGCTGAATTTTTAGCAATCTTTATTTCTATATATTGTTCCCTATAATTCCAAGATTTTTTTATTGCCTTATATTTTCTTTTCTTTCCTTGATAAGAGCCTCCAAACTTTTTTTCATTACTATCTAAGATAACCTCATATTCTCCATCTTCTAATGGAACTCCAAGAGGGTATTTTTCATGATCTTTTCCTGAAAAATTAAATACTGCTATAATAAAATCTTCCATATTAGGAGTTTTTCTTAAAAAAATTAGCATATTTTCATTTATATTTTCATGTTCTATCCATTCAAAACCATCCTGTCCATCATGCCAAAAAGCTTCTTCTTCTAAATACATTTTATTTAGAGCTTTAACATATTTTTGAATATTTTGTGAACCTTTATTATCTTTCAACAGTTGCCACTCTAATTGCTCATAGTATCTCCATTCAAGTCCTTGTACAAACTCATTTCCCATAAAATTTAATTTTTTACCTGGATGAGCCATTTGATAAGAATACAAATTTCTAACATGAGCTAATTTATCTTCATAGTAACCAGGCATTTTATTTAAGATAGAATTTTTTCCATGAACTATTTCATCATGTGATAATGGTAATATAAAATTTTCTGAAAAAGCATACATAAAAGAAAATGTTAATTTTCCATGATGTGATTTTCTAAAAAATGGATCTTGTTCCATATATTTTAATGTATCGTTCATCCACCCCATATTCCATTTAAAATCAAATCCAAGTCCACCATCTTCCTGATATTTAGTTACTAATGGCCAAGCAGAGGAATCTTCAGCTATCAACATAACATCTGGATATTCTTCATGTAAACTTTGATTTATATATTGTAAAAATTCAACTGAATGCTTATTCTCGCTTAATCCACCTCTGTAATAAAGCATATTAGAAATGGCATCCATTCTTATACCATCAATATGAAATTCTTTTACCCAAAAGTATAAATTAGAAAGTAAGAAACTTCTTACCTCATTTCTTGTAACATTAAAGTTTGCACTACCCCATTCATTTTCTCCAAGAGAAGGATCTTCATATTCATAGCAAGCACTACCATCAAAACGATATAGTCCATGTGAATCTTTACAAAAATGCCCAGGAACCCAATCTAAAATTACACCTAAATTATTTTTATGAAAATAATTTACAAAATACATAAAATCTTCTGGCATTCCATAACGGCTTGTTACTGAATAATATCCTGTACCTTGATATCCCCAAGAACCATCAAATGGATATTCAATAATAGGCATAATTTCAACATGAGTATAATTCATCTCTAACATATATTCAACTAATAATTCTGCAATCTCTCTATAATTATAGTAAGTTCCATCTTCTTTTTTCTTCCAAGAGCCAAGATGAACTTCATATATATTAATTGGTTTTGCATAACCTATCTCTCTATTATTAAGCCACTTTTTATCACCCCAGCGAAACTTAGGCTTTCCATTTACAATAGAAGCAGTATGTGGTCTAAGTTCCGAATAAAATGCATAGGGATCAGATTTTAATATCTTTTCTCCCCAAGAAGTTTCTATTTGATACTTATATAAAAAACTTTTTTTAACTTTCTTTATTTCAACTTCCCAAAGACCTACATTATTAAGCTTTCGGCAATAATCTTCTTCTCTTGCTGTCCAATCATTGAAATCACCAACAACAGCTACTGATTTTGCTGCTGGTGCCCATATCCGAAATATGGTAGAGCTTCGTGTAGGGTGTGCTCCTAGATATTCATAGGCTTGCCTATACTCTCCACGATGAAATAAATATTGTTCCACTTGTCCTGACATAAGTATCACCTCTTTTATTCTGTCATTTTATTATTTAATTTTTGTTTCTTTTATGTCCCAAATTTCATTTGCATATTCTAAGATTGTTCTATCAGATGAAAACTTCCCTGCATTGGCAATATTTTCTAACATTTTCTTTGCCCAAGAAATTTTATCTTTATAATCTCTGTTGATTTCTCTTTGTTTTCTTCTATAATCTTCAAAGTCTTCCAAAACAAAATATTGGTCTCCTCTTTCCATCAACAAAGAATGAATTTCTCTATAAATTCCACTTCCTAAATCACTAAGATTTCCATCAATCAAAGCATCAATAACTTGTTTTAATCCTGCTACATTATTATACGGGAATCTTGGGTCATATCCTTTTTTTCTAAGCTCATCAATATCTTTAACTCTCATACCAAAAATATATTCATTTCCTTCTCCAGCTTCTTTTGCAATTTCTACATTAGCTCCATCTAATGTTCCTAATGTTATTGCTCCATTAAGCATAAATTTCATATTTCCAGTACCTGATGCTTCTTTACCAGCAGTTGAAATCTGTTCTGAAATATCAGCAGCAGGAAATATTTTTTCTGCAACTGTAACTCTATAATTTTCAACAAATACAACTTTTAATTTATCTTTTACATCATCATCTCCATTTACTATTTGAGCAACATCATTGATTAAACGGATAATTCCCTTTGCCACTTTGTATCCTGGTGCAGCCTTTGCACCAAAAATATAAGTTGTAGGTGTAAAATCTTTATTAGGATTTTGTTTTAATTGTTGATATAAATCATAAACTTGGAAAATATTTAGTAATTGTCTTTTATATTCATGCATTCTTTTAACTTGTACATCAAAAATAGATTTTGGATTTATATCTATCCCTTGTGTTTCTCTTAAATATTCAACAAGTTCCTTTTTCTTTTCAATTTTTATATCCCAGATTTTATTTAAAACTTTTTCATCATTTATAAATTGTTCTAGTTTTTTAAGTTCAGATAAATCTTTTATCCAAGCATCTCCAATTAATTCTGTTATATATGAAGCAAGTTGTGGATTAGATTTCAATAGCCATCTTCTTTGTGTAATTCCATTTGTTTTATTCAAAAATTTTTCAGGATATAATTCATACCAATCTTTTAACTCTCTTTCTTTTAAAATTTTAGTATGTAATTCAGCAACCCCATTAACTTTATGACTTCCATATATTGCAAGCCAAGCCATATGTATCATATTACCCTGAATTATTTGCATTCTATTTTGCCTATCTATATCATTAGGGTATAAGGCCGCCAATTCATTTTTGAATTGATTATGTATTCCTTCTGTTATTTGAAAAATTCTAGGAACAACTTCTTGATAAAGTCCTACCCACCATTTTTCAAGTGCTTCTGCTAAGATGGTATGGTTAGTATATGAAAATGTTTTCTTTACAATTTCCCAAGCATCTTCCCATAAAATACCTTCAATATCAACTAAAATTCTCATAAGTTCAGGTATAGCTATAACAGGATGAGTATCATTAAGTTGAATGGTAACAAATTCAGGAATTTTTGAAAATTCTCTACCATGTATCTTTTTAAAATTCTTTATAATATCTTGTAATGATGCAGATACAAAGAAATATTGTTGTCGGAGTCTTAATTTTTTCCCTTCATCAGTTGAGTCATTAGGATAAAGTACACGAGAAATATCTTCTGCCAATGTTTTATCTTGTGTTGCATGTAAATAATCTTGTTGATTAAATACTCCTAAATCTAAATCTACTACTGAATGTGCTTCCCAGAGTCTAAGAGTATTTATATTATTAGTTCCATATCCTATTATTGGCATATCATAAGGTAAAGCTCTTACAGAAGTATTGCCAAAATTGACAATTACTTCATCTTCTGGTCTCATTATAGTCCATACATCTCCATATTTAAGCCAAGTTTCTGGTTTTTCAACTTGATAACCATCTCTTAAATATTGGTTAAAAATACCATTTCTATATCTTATACTATAACCTTGTCCTGGTAAATTTAATGTAGCAAGTGAATCCATAAAACAAGCAGCAAGTCTACCTAAACCACCATTTCCAAGTGCAGCATCTTCTTCTTCATCTTCCACTTGGTTATAGTCTATTCCTAATTCTTCTAAAAATTTTTTAATTTCTTTTTCAATTCCTAAATTAATTAAATTGTTTCCTAAAGCTCTACCCATTAAAAATTCAGAAGAAAAATAAAATGCTTGTTTAGTCTTAGAGTACTTCTCTTTTGTTTCATACCAGTCTCTAGCTATAAAACTTATAACAGTTTCACCTAAGGCTTTGTATACTTCAAAAGGACTAGCATCTTTTAAACTAACTGAAAATTTTTCTAATAATCTTTCTTCCAATTTTTCTTTCCATTTTTCTTTATTAAATTCCATTATCTTCCCCTTTATTAATTCTTTTATACTTTTGTGCTAAATTATATAATTTGTTTTCTAAATCATTGTGTCTATAATTCCAATAAACTCTCCAAGTCCAATTTTTCCCTACTGTTGAAGGAATATTCATTCTGGAATCGTTTCCTAAACCTAATATATCTTGTAAAGGTACTATAACTCTATTAGATTTTGAGGCATAAAGAGCTTCTATTGCTCTCCATTGTATAGGCTCCCAAATATTAGACTTAAAATCTTTTAAAAAATTTTTTAAATTTTCATCACAGATATATTTTTCTTTTTCATTTAAACTTGTATACCATTCAACTATTGGGATATTATCATGAGTACCTGTATATGCAACTGAATTTTCAGGATAATTTTTTGGATTGTACATATTATCCCATTCTGTTAAGCCAAATTGAAGTACTTTCATATTTGGATACTTTGTTTGCTCTAAAAGTTTAAACACATCTGAAGTAAGAGTTCCTAAATCTTCAGCTACTATATTCATATTAGGTATTTTTCTTTTTAATTCTTTGAAAAATGCATATCTAGGTCCTTTTTTCCACTTTCCATTGATTGCTGTTTTTTCTCCAAAATGTATTGCCCAATAAGAAGCAAAGCCCCTAAAATGATCTAATCTTAGAATATCATAAAGTAAAAAACTATGTTTAATCCTTTGTATCCACCAAGAATAGTCATTTTTTTTCATCTCTTTCCAATTATAAAGAATATTTCCCCATAGTTGTCCTGTTTTAGAAAAATAATCAGGAGGACAACCTGCCACTGATTTTATTCTTAAATGTTTATCAAAACAAAATAAATGAGGATTTTGCCAAGTATCTGCACTATGTGTAGCTACATATATAGGTAAATCTCCTATAATTTTTATTCCTTTACTGTTTGTATATTCTTTTAACTGTTTCCATTGTTTATAAAAATAGTACTGAATAAAACTTTCATATTGATACTCTTCTTGAAAATTTTTTTTAGCTTCTTCTATAAATTTTTTCTCTCTAAATTTATATTCTTTTTGCCAAGTGTTCCATATTTTACCTTTAAATTTCTTATTTAAAGCAAGAAAAAGTGCATAATCTTCTAACCAAAATTTATTTTCTTTTTGAAATTTTTTAAAATCTTTTTCTTCTTTCTTTTTGTAAAAAAAAGCCTGAGAAGCCTTTCTTAATAAAGACTCTTTCTGGCTTTTAATATATTCATAATCTATATAAGATACTTCTTGTTTTAATACATCAATATCCTTTTGTGTTAAATATTCATTATTAACTAAATTTTCTAAATCTAAATATAGAAAATTTCCAGCAAAAGTAGAAGGTGATTGATAAGGAGAATTTCCATATTCTACAGGACATAGTGGTAATATTTGCCACAAACTTTGTCCAGAGGACACTAAGAAATCAACAAAACGATATGCTTCTTTCCCAAAATCCCCAATACCATAGGAACTTGGTAGAGAACTAATTGCTAATAAAACTCCGCATTCTCTTTTCATTTTTGCCTCCTATAATAAAAATAAAATTAACTATAATTGTCTATTATACTTTATTTATAATAGCATATTTTTTGATTTTTTGCTATATAGAATAATAGATGTTTCTTTATTTTTTTATAAAAAAGGATTGATTACTATTTTATAGAAACCAATCCCTATTATTAAGTAAAATTTTATTTTTTAAAAATAATGTGTAAATCCAACTCCAACAACACTATCATAAAATTTGCTATTTTTAGTTCCTCTATATTGAACATCAAATAGTAAATCATCATAGATATAATATGAAACTCTTGAAACAAAAGTTAGATTTCCTCTACCTCTGTCTTCTACATCATATTTTCTATTATCCATATTGACTTCAACACCATTGACAAACTTTAATTTTTTCCAAGTATCTTCTCTTAAAACTCCTAATTTATAATTAGCAAATTTTAAATTTTCAGAACCCTCATCTTTATAAATTCTATCTTGTCCTTCAACTCCAGCATAAAGATAAGTATTTCCAGTTAAAAATCTACCAAGTTCAAAATTTCCAGTATATCCTCTCTTTGCAACATGTCTTGCTTGAGAATATCCAAAACCTACTGTAAATAAATTTTTATTTAATTTATATGAAAAATAAGTATTTACATCATAATCTCTTCCCCAATAATCATTATTATCAGGTTTGTATTTATATTTATCATAGGCAACAGTAACTCCAGCTGTAATATTAGGGTAGGCAACAAAATTACTCGTTGTTCCTATCATAAAACCTTTTGTTTTAGCAAATTTTCCATTTCCTCTATATGCATCAATTATTTGTGTACTTCCACTTTCCCTAGATAGTCCCATATTTTGATTAATGTTACTTTCTCTTATAAGTTCAAGTCCTCTATTTCTAACTTGCTCATTTCTTTCCACATAAGAAAAAGAATTGACACATAAAATAGAAAATATAAATAATAAAGTTTTTTTCATTTAATAACTCCTAAATAATTATTTTTTTCTTCCAAAAATTCTAAGTATATAGAAAAACAAATTAACAAAATCAAGGTAAAGAGATAAAGCACCTATTATTCCCATTTTTTCCATAACTTCATTATCTCCATCTGCTAATTGATAAGATATCCACTTAATTCTATTTACATCATAAGCAATAAGTCCTGTAAATATAACAGTACCTGCTATTGTAATTATCCATTCAAGCATATTAGCTTTTAGAAAAATATTGATAATTGATAAGATTATTAATGAAATTAAAGCTATCATAAAAAATCTTCTATAAGAACTTAAATCTTCTTGTGTAGTATAACCGTAAATAGCAGTTACAACAAAAATTGTAAGAGTTATCATAAATGCGTAAAAAATTACTTGTGGTGCATAAATAAGTCCAACTACAGTAAGAGTCATACCATTTACTAAGGAATAAGCAAGAAATAAAATTCTTGCTAAACTAGAAGATATTTTATTTATAAAAAAACTTATAGAGAACACCATAGCTAACTCAGCTATTAGTAAAAATTGATAATAGTTTAGTAATGAGTATAGCAAATTTTGATTAAAATATAATAAATATGCTCCTGTTCCAAAAGAAATGGCAACTCCTAAAATCATATACAAAAATACTTTTCTTAAAAAATTGTTAGAACTTCTAACATCAATATCATTCATATTGTAATACATATCCTTACCTCCCATTTTATATATTTTAATAATAATTTTTTGCAATATTATTTTTAGTTTCTTCAACTAATTCTTCAACCGTTTTATCCTTCGGTTCAATTCTTTCTAAAAACTGAACTGAGACATTATTTCTCTTTGGAAATTTTTTATTATATGGAAATGCTTCATAAGCTCCTTTTAACACAAATGGATATATAGGAACATTTAAGTCTTTTGCAAGTATAGCAAAAGTCTTTTTAAATTCATGTAATTCTCCATCTCTTGTTCTAGCTCCTTCTGGGAAAATAATTAACTTTTTACCATTTTTTAAAACTTTTGAAGCAGCTTGTAAAGTATTTTTTAAATTTTTATTTGCATCAACCAAAATTATATTTCCATGATCAGCTAAATATTTCATTGTTTTACTTTTAAAATGTAATGCTGTTGCTATATAATAATTATCATTCATTTCTTTAGCAGTAAAAACATTATTTACCATAAAACCATCTAAATAACTTTGATGATTTCCGACAATAATTCCTGCTCCATCTTTTATATTTTCTTTATCTATACATTTATATTTAAAATAAAATTTAAAAAATGGACCTAATATAACTCTTAAAAATTTTGCATATCTTGCATCTTTTGGTAATTTTACATCAGAATCACTTTCAATAATTTTTTTTAAATTCTCATTTTTATCTACTTTTTCAACAAACTTTCCTGCTTTCTCATTAACTAATTTTATTATAGCAGATATTGTTTTATTTTCAACAAAATCTTGTTCTACTAATGTTATTCCAAAAGTATCATTTAAGAAATTCATAAATTCCACTATATCAAGGGAATCAAAACCTAAATCTAATTCAATATGGGAATCCAAATCAATAGCTTTATGATATCTTTCATCTATATATTTATTAATAATATCAAATTTTTCTTTCATTTCAGGAGGAACTTCAACAACTTTCTTTTCTACTTTCTTATCAGTATTTTCGGTTTTATCTTCTAATAAATCTTTTAACATAAATCTTCTAATTTTACCTAATCTTGTCTTAGGTAATTCATCTTTAACAATCTTTATATCATGTATCTTTTTATAGTTTGGGGCAGTTACATTGTATTTATCTATAACTTCCCATTTAATTGCATCTTTTATATTTACTATATGTTTAGCTTTAATTTGCTCAAAGTCAGGATAAATAATAGCAATTAATTGTTCTTTATACTCAGTCACAGCAATTTCTTTTATTAAATCAGTATTTTTAATAATTTCTGCTTCAATATCATTAGGGTCTATATTTTTTCCATTTGGTAAAACTATCATTTCTTTTTTTCTACCAATTATTATTAAATATTTTCCTTCCATTCTTCCTAAATCACCAGTATGAAACCAACCATCTTTATCAAAAGCTTCTTTTGTAGCTTGTTCATTGTTATAGTAGCCTTTCATTACATTTTTACCTTTGACAAGAATTTCTCCATCATCTGCAATTTTTACTTCTACATTAGGAATTACTTCACCAACAGAATCAGATCTTTCTCTACCAGGAACATTAAAAGCAATTATTGGAGCTGTTTCTGTCATACCATAACCTTGTATTGCACAAAATCCCATAGTACGAAAATCTTCCAGTATACTTTTATCTATTTTTGCTCCACCTGAAACCATAAGCCTAATATGTCCACCAAATTGTTTGTGAACTTTTGAAAATAACATCTTTCTTATTGTCATAGAACTTATTTTCTCTGCCATTTTAAATATAAATTTAGCCAATGGACTTTCATTAATTTTTACCATAATAGCTTTGTCTAACATTTCCCAAACTCTTGGAACTCCAAGAATAACTGTAATTCTATTTTCTTGTAATGTTTTTAAAAGACTAGCAGATGAAATTTCTGTTAAAAGTATTACAGGTACTCCTAAATACATAGGCAATATCAATGTAAAACATAATGGCATAATATGATGATATGGCAACATTCCCAGTATAGTATCAGTATCAGTAACTAAGTCAACAGCTTTCACTCCATCCATATTAGCTTTGATATTATTATAAGTTATCATTACACCTTTTGGATTTCCTGTTGTACCAGAAGTATAAACTATTATAGCTACATCTTCATCTGAATCATTTTCAAATTCTTCTTGTTTAGCTACATAGTTAGTAGGTAAAGTTATTTCATCAACAACTACTATTTTTACTATATTTCCAATTTTTTCATTAGCTTTTTCAACAACTTCTCTAACTTTATTTGATACAAAAATATATTTTGGTTTTGAATCATTAAGTACAAAAGCAAGTTGATCCACTGTATATCCAGCATCCAAACTTATTGCTATACCTTTTTTAGCCCATATTGAAAAAAATGAGAAAATAGATTCTGGTCTATTCTCCATCATTAATGCTACTCTATCTCCTTTTGAAATATCTAAAAATTCTGAGTAATAATTTACATATTTAATAACATCTGCATAAGAATATTTTTGTTCACCATAAGTAACAGCTATTTTTTTCCTGTCATACAAATATTTTATTGACATACTTCCCCCTTTTAAATCAAGTTATCTATAAGCTCTTCAAGTTCCTTTTTTTCTTCACTTGATAAGTCATAACCTGATTTTAATTTTTTCAAAATTTCACTATCTTTTGCAGTCATAGATTTTTCTAAAATTTTTATCAATAATTTCAAATAGAAATTCATTTTTCCTCCTATTTTTTTTGTTTATTCCCACTTGTATATCCTAAGACATACTCTAGGTTAATATTTTTCATTGCATTAAATATGCTTTGTTTTATATTAGGATTTTTAGTTTCTAGTTCTTGTAATAAAATTTTAACTTCATTTCTTTTTGAATCAACCTTACCTGCTTCTATTGGACAACCACAACTCATGGCTTGAATTTCATTGTATTTCATAAAATTTATTATATCTTTTTCTCTTACATAAGCAAGAGGTCTAATTATATCCATTTTTCCAGATGTAGATGGAACTTTTGGTAACATTGTTTTTACTGTTCCTGCAAAAAACATATTTATCATAGTCGTTTCAACAATATCATCAAAATGATGTCCTAAGGCTAATTTATTAAAACCTAATTCTTCAACCTTTTTATATAGAACTCCTCTTCTCATTTTAGCACATAGAAAACAAGGATTCTCTGGTGATTCTTCAAATGCTATTTGCCAAACATTAGCATCAAACAATTCACAATCTATCCCCATTTCTATTAGGTTTTCTTTAAATTTATCTACATCAATAGCTTCAAAACCAGGATTCATTGAAATAAATTTTACTTCAAATTTTTTACTTCTATCTTTTTTTAACTCTTGAAATAATTTACAAAGTAATAAACTATCTTTTCCTCCTGATACTCCTACTGCTATTTTATCTCCATCTTTTATTAAATCAAAATCTTTTATTGCTTTTATAAAGTTTCTCCATATTTTTTTTCTATATGTAGTTCTTAAACTTTCTTCAATTTTCTCTTTTTTATTTAAAAAAACTATTTCATTTATTCTTTTATCTGTAATTAGATTTTCCATTATCATATTCCTTTTTACTATATTTTACAAAATATTTATTAAGATTTGATTAAGATTTATAAATTAAAATATTTTTGTAAATATTTAGCCACTCCACTTTCATCATTTGTAAAATCAGTTTTATTTTCAAAATCTCTTTTACTCATAAAACTATCTTTCATAGCAACAGGGTGGCCGACAAATTTTAACATTTTATAGTCATTTCCACTATCTCCAAAAGCCATAATTTCCTTTGGATTTATTTCTAATTCTTGTGAAATATATTCCACCCCACCTTTTTTACTACAACCTTTTATATTTAAGTCTAAACAATCATCAGCAGATATAACTATTTCTAATTCGTCATTAAAATTTTTATGTATTAAATCTTTTATTTCATATATTCTTTCAGGGTCTTCCTCAATAATTAAAATTTTCTCTAAGGCAGGAAGTTCTTCTATATCTTTTAAATTTTTAATATAGTGAGGTATATGTTCTTTTAACAAAGTAGGATCTATCTCCATATCTGCTGGAACATAAAAATTTATTCCACTTCCATCAAAAGCAAAATAGCCAATATTATTTTCAGTTAAAAATTTTATAACTTTTCTAATTAATTCAGCTGGCATAACATTATTTTTAATAAGTTGCCCATCTTTATTATATATATTTGCACCATTGTTGCATATTAAATAAATCTCTAAACCTATTTTTTTTCTAATTTTATTAGCAGAATTAAAACTTCTACCTGTTGCAATGGCAAATTCTATCCCATTTTCTTTCAATCTTTTAATCATTTTTATTGTTTCATTACTTACTTCACTGTCATCATTTAAAAGAGTTCCATCTAAATCAGAAACCACTAACTTCATTTTTTTCTCCCTAATCAAAATTATAATTTGTAACTATACTATTCTCTAAATTTCCCTTATCTTTATGATATTCATTAAAAGAAATATCTATAAAGCCCCCTTCAATATTATGCACCTTCTCAAAGCCAAGACTTTTTAAAAAATTGACTGCATCAGCACTTCTATGTCCACTTCTACAATATACATATATATCTTTGTCTTTTGGCAAACTGTCTTTTTTTCCTAAAATTTCTCTAAGTGGTAAATTAACTGCTCCTTTTATATGTCCATCTTGATATTCATATTCTTCTCTGACATCTAATAAAAATTCTTTATTTTTCACTAATTTTCCAATATCACTAGCTTCTACATCAGTTGAGTTTTCTTCACTCTTTGATATTGCAGAAAGTGCTAAAATATTTAAAATATCAGGATTCCACTCATTATCAGTAGGATTTACCTTATATTTTACTAAATCTTTTAATTCTCCACCTTTTTCCATTATAGTTTTAATTATATAAAGCCTTACTTCAATATTTTTTTCATTTGCAATTTGACAGCCTAAAATCTTTTTACTCCCTTTATCAAGTAAAAGTTTTAAATAAACTATTTTATTTGTAGGATTATTCCCATTATAATCATTAGATAACAATTTTTCTTCAACAAAATCTATTTTTAAATTTTCTAATTCTCTTAAAGTAAAACCTATACTTCCCAACTTATAGTTATTTAGTTGAAAAATATTCACTTCCATCATAGGCAAATCTCTATTTTTATCTTTTAACAATTTTTCAATTTCCTCATCAGAAAAGCCATTCATTTTTAAATCTTTGTAAATTAAATTTATTAAATCATCATCAAA
>ERZ772920.1286-NODE-1286-length-13014-cov-7.757852_pt1 | contig 13014 bp, 3 predicted proteins | sample MGYA00511469_ERZ772920 | MGnify/ENA primary metagenome ERZ772920 (study PRJEB29015, sample SAMEA2738069) | human oral metagenome | biome: human oral; feature: human-associated habitat; material: saliva | place: China | collected 2216 ... | reverse complement strand
TGCATGGTATTGAAAACAAAATCGAAGCACCAGCTCCTATCGAAGAAAATATCTATATCATGACAGCGGAAGAGCGTAAGGAAGCTGGAATTACTGACCTTCCATCAACGCTTCACAACGCCTTGAAAGCCTTGACTGAGGATGAAGTGGTCAAGGCAGCCCTAGGTGAACACATCTACACTAGTTTCCTTGAAGCCAAACGTATCGAGTGGGCTAGCTATGCGACCTTTGTTTCACAATGGGAAGTTGATAATTATCTTGACTTATATTAAGAATATAAAAAAGATTGTCTGATTGGACAATCTTTTTTATTTTTGCAAAAATTTAAATGGATTTTGATGATGTCTTTAGTATAGTTATTATATAGAAATGCAGAAAATGAGAAAGAGTGAATTATGCATTAAAAAGAAATAATATTCTGAAAATAACTGGAAAATGACGTTTATGAATTTTTGTTATACCTATTTAATGCAGTAGTGTGGCGGGTTTAGCGTGGGAAAGAAAAAAGTTTACAATTTGACAACATATTTCTTGAAATACGAATTAGTAAATGATAAAATGTTTTTTGGAATGGATGAGTTTCGGAGAGTTTATAAAATATTTACTATATTATTTACTCAAGTTCTACTCGCCATATTTCATTAAAAAGGAAAGGAGATTCTATGCAAAAAGATAAGTGGTGGCTTCCGTTTTTAGCAGTGGGAGTCATCATCGGATTGTCGGTGGGTTTGATTTATTATACTAGACCCGCTAAGGACGGAGAAGTAGGGACTTCATCAGTTTCGCAATCAACTTCAAGTGCTGAGAACAATACTGCCTTGAGTCTAAAAGGTCAACAACTTCCAGAATTTAAAATGACTTCTCAAGACGGTAAATTGGTTGCTAGTTCAGAACTGTATGATAAACCTATGTTAATTGTCGAATGGGCTAGTTGGTGTCCTCATTGTCAGAAACAACTACCCATTGTTCAGCAGATGTATGAAAAGTATGGTGAACAGATCAATTTTGTTTTACTAAATATGAACGAACCTGGTAAAGAAACAAAAGAGAGTGCTGATCGATACATTAAGGAAAAAGGATACACTTTCCCTTATTACTATGATAAAGATCAATCAGTGGCAGATCTATTACAGGTTCAGACCATACCAAGTATGTATTTTGTAACCAAAAAGCAAGAAGTAAAAAATGTATTGGTTAATCATTCCGATGCGGAAAGCTTTTCTAAAGAGTTGCAAACACTACTCAACTAACATATATCTACTATAGAAAAGGGGGAAGAAGAAATCACAATAGGATTTCAGAAATAGCAATGAGAGATTTCATTAAAAAGGTCTCCATATTGTTTATCATTTTATTCTTATCTGTTCCATTAGCCTTAATGGGACAGCTACTTGGTAGCGCTGCAGCAAATGAAGGCGGTAGTACTATTGAAGTAGGTGGAAATACAAAGATAACACAAAATGGATGTTCCCGTAAAATTGAAAAAACGGAAAAAATTAGCTGGCGCCTGCCTAGAAAACCAGTGGATTTGGTAATCTTGCAGGATGCGAGTGGATCATTTAAGAACACCATTCCAAATGTCCAGAATGCTTTAAAAACTCTGACGACATTTGTGAAGGAAGAAGAGTATGATGAAAATAACCCACGTTTGGTTAAGACTGATAATCCAGATACATCAGACCGGGTTATGATGGCGACCTTCCAAGGTGCAGATGGATACAACTACTACTACAATAACGATTTTACAGGCCGTAAAGATGTTTATGGTAGTTGGGGACCTGACTATGATTACAAATACAAGGCAAGTAACTTGTCTTCTGATCAAAATGATATCCATCAATTCATTAATAATATTAAAGTAGCGGGAGGAACACCAACTGTTCCAGCTATTGACGATGTCATTGCTCAATATAATGAAAGAAAAGGGAATATGGCTAATGGTCGTAAAACTATCTTTCTTTTGATTACGGATGGTGTTGCCAATGGGAAACGTGATCCTGATGGTAAGGTTCGTCTAGAGTATAGTGACTATCGGAACAATATTCTTACACGTGCATGGAATTTTAATGAACTAACAGAGGCGTCTCAAAACGTTTTAGGGCGTGTGAAAGAGGTTAAGGAAGCATCTACAAGACTTAAAAATGTTGTTGGTTCTGAAGGAACAGTAGTAGTTGGTTTCTGGGAAGACGTAACAATCTTTGCGAATTCCAAAGCTCAGTACTATGACACATATAAAGAAGGTTATTCAAAATATTTTGATATAGGGGATAACCGAAGTGTCCAAGAGATTTTCCATGAAGCATTAGAGGGGATGGCTTCTCCAGCTAAAAATATCAATGGAAAAGATGTTTCCTTCTATGTTAATGAACAAAGCGATATCAATAAATTCTCAAGTCGAGTTCTAGAATCTGTTGGTGCTGCTCTGGTTAAAGAAGATATCAAAGGTGAGTTTGAAGTTACTCCAGGATATAAGGTAGATGCAGTTCGAATTAATGGTAAGAAGATTGTATCAAAGGTTACCGATTCGAAGAAAGAAATTCGTGGTAAGATTGTTCAAGAAGGAGACAAGGTTACAATCTCTGTTCCAGAGAGTGTCTTTAATCCAGGAAACAACAAGTTTGACTATGATTTGAGTAAGGAAGCACATGCTGAACAAGTTGATGAGGATGATGAGCAAGACCCTCCTGCAGACTACAAACCAGTTAAGGAGACAGTTCCAGTTCCTGAGTTGACTGGTAAATTTAAAGTTGGTGATTTTGCGACTGAAACAATCGGTGGTTCGAAAGAAACTGTAGAAGTTCAAAAACTTGAATACTGTTACCCAAGTGCCACCAAGAAAATTGCAGACCAAGATCAAAGCAATGATACTGGTACTATTGAAGATCCGCTTCAATTAACCAAAAAACCATCCTATGCAGCGAACTTGTCTGCCAAAGATGAAACATTTACTTATACAGTAGATTACAACTTCAACAACGCTCCATATGAGTTCAAGAAAAATGTTATGCTGACTGACCCTCTTGACTATCGTTTAGAAGTTGTAGGTCATCATGCTTCTGGACCACAAGGTCAAATCTTGACTCGTGTAGTGAAACAAAATGACGATCTCGGAAACGAACGTGATGTTGTTGTTGCTGATGTACCAAGTGTGAATGGTTATGAATACTTAGTGCTTCAAAAAGCTAAAATGACCATTACCGTTCGCTTGAAGGAGCAATATCGCAATAATCAAGCGAGCAAAGAATTTATGGTCCTTCTTCAGGATAATGATGGTTTCGGTTTGCTGAACCAGGGTAATATCATGTGGAATGGTGAGGATAATAATCCTGATCCAAGTAACCATGCTAAAACAGCTGACAAACCAAGTACAATTCGACGCTCAAACCCAGTCTATGTCAAACCACCAGTCGAGACAGAAGTTACAAAGAAGGTCAATGATAAGGAACATGAAAATCTTAAGAAAGAAGAAGAACTCTTCGAGTACAAGGTGACTGTTCCATGGCCAGGCATTGCAGATACATTCAGCCTTACGGATACAGTTGTTTCAGAGTTGGAAGTTCAGGCAGATAGCTTGAATGTAAAACTTGGTGAAAAAGATAATACTGAGTTGAAAACTGCTACAAAAGTTGAAGGTCAAACTGTTTCACTGACTCTTGATAAAACTCAACTTGAAAAAATCTCACGTAAGGTAACGCGTCGTAAAACTAAAGATGTTCAATACCTTGAATTGACCTTCAAGGCTAAGATTCGTCCGGGTGCTGACCTTTCTAAATATAAGGAAGATGGTCAAATTAAAGTACCTAACACGGCAGATGTTGCCTTGAATGATATCAAGAAAACATCGAATAAAGTAACGGTTACCCCACCAAAACCACAAGAACCTTCTATTGATAAGAAGATTAATGAGAACTTGGATAGCTTCCAAACGTTTGATGGGCAACCATACAACTACAACATTACAACAGCAGTACCAAGTGATGTTGCCAATTACAAGAAATTTGTGATTCGTGATACACTGGATGCTAATTTGGAACTTGCAGGCGACGTAAGTATTAAAGGTTCTGCAGCGGCCCTCTTTGATATCCACACCAATGGCCAAGAGATTACGGCAACGGTGAAGGATGGTCAGTTTGGTGAACTTGCAAAATACTCAACTGTTGAACTAGTCATTCCTGCAAAAGTTAAAAATGGTGTGACAGGTACAACCATTGAAAACAAGGCTTCTATTTCCTTTACAAATGAGAATAATGTAGAGAAAGAAGTTGAATCGAAACCTGTCACCGTAACGCCACCTCCTGTAACGAAGAAGATCAATGAAACCCTTGATCACTTAGATATCGCGACAGGTCAAGCGTATAACTACAACATTAAGACAAAACTTCCAACAGATATTACAGATTACAAGAAATTTGTGATTACAGATACACTTGAAGGAGATTTGTCAGTTATCAATGAAACTTCAAGCAAACCAGTTATCAAAGGAGCAGCTGCAGCCTTCTTCGATGTAACAGTTGAGGGTCAAACCGTGACTGCAACGATGAAGGACTTTGCGAACGCTACAGCTCTTGCTGGTCAAGAAGTGGAATTGATTATTCCGGCTAAGATCAATGATGGAGTGAGTCGTATCAACATTCCAAATACTGCGAAGTTCAGCTTCACAGATAAGAACGATCATAGCGGAGAAAAAGAAACGAAACCTGTCACCGTAACCCCTCCATCAGAACCAGGTGTTGATAAGAAAATCAACGAAACACTGACAGAGGCAACAATCGGTGCGGAAACCGACTTTACTTATAATATCAAAGCGAAATTGCCAAATGATATTACAACGTACAAGTCCTTCGTTGTAACGGATACCTTGGATGAGAACTTGACTCCAGGTCAAGCTGAAATCAAGGGAGCTGCAGCGAAATTCTTCGATGTAACAGTTCAAGGTCAAACCGTGACTGCAACGATGAAAGATTTTGCGAATGCGGGTGACTACGGTAACCAAGAAGTAGAGCTCGTGATTCATGCCAAAGTGAAGAAAGGCTCAACTGTTCCATCTATTGAGAACAAAGCTAAGATTACTTACACCAACAAGAATGACCAACAAGGTGAGAAAGAAACCAAGCCGGTCACTGTTACACCACCACCAATCACGAAGAAGGTGAATGGTCAGGAACACGCAGATCTTGGTAAGTTATCAGAAATCTTTACTTATACGATTGACTCAACGGTTCCACATGTGGCAGATACCTTCACCATTTCAGATGATATCGTCAAAGAATTGGCATTTGAAGGAGAAGCAACGGTCACTGTTGATGGCCAAGCTGTTCAAGACCTCACTGTAACAACAGAAGGTCAACGTTTGACGGTCACATTTGGTAAAGAGCAAGTGAAACAATATGCTGGTAAAGCTGTACAAGTTTCATTTAAGGCTAAGGTGAAGGAAGGCATTACCTTTGATGCACTCTTAGCGACTTATCCAAATGAATCAAAAGACAAGCCGGTAGTACCAAATACTGCTAGCTACATCATTAATGATAATCCTGATTCTAAGAAAGAATCAAAACCAGTTACAGTTACACCACCACCAACCACTACTCCAGAGCTTAAGAAGGAAGTAAACGGAGCAGAACGTTATGATCTTGCAAAACGTAATGAAGAATTTACTTATACTTTGAAAACAACAATGCCTGCCAGCGCAACTGTGTTTGAGATGACAGACGAGTTGAAAGAAGTTCTAGAATTTGTCGGTGAGAATGCTTCAGCTACTGTTAAACTTGATGGTGAGGATGCAGGATCGAAGGCGACAGTGACACTTTCTGGTCAAGTCATCAAAGTTGCCTTTACAGAAGCTTCTGTAAAAGCAGATGCCGGTAAGTCAATTGAAGTGAATTTCAAGGCTAAGATTAGAGATAATGCCAACTTATCAGCTTATGTGAATAAAGATGGTAAGACTGAAATTCCAAACAAGGCTTCTTACGACATCGATCACAATCCGAAATATCACAAGGATTCCAATGAAGTCCCAGTAACGCCACCAACACCAGAAGTGCCAGAAATCAAGAAAGATGTGAACGGCAAAGAAGCTGAAACTCTTGACAAACGTGACCAAGTCTTCACTTACAACGTGAAAACAACAGTAGCGCAAGATGCGACAGCCTTCTCAGTCACAGATACACTAGTAGACGTTCTTGAATTCGCAGGAACTTCAAGTGCTAAATTGAATGGTCAAGCTCTTGAAGCAAGCCAAATCAAGGTAGAAGGTCAAACCATCACCTTGACCCTTACAGAAGAACAAGTGAAAGCCAATGGCAGTCAAGCAGTTGAATTAACATTCGACGCGAAGATCAAAGCCGGCGCGAACTTGTCTGCTTACCTATCAGAAGATAAGACTGTGAAAGTTCCTAACAAGGCAGCTTACAAGGTAGATCTTCCAAACAAACCAGGCTTTACGAAAGACTCTAATGAAGTCCCAGTAACGCCACCAACACCAGAAGAACCAGAAATCAAGAAAGATGTGAACGGCAAAGAAGCTGAAACTCTTGACAAACGTGACCAAGTCTTCACCTATAATGTGAAAACAAGTGTAGCGCAAGATGCGACAGCCTTCTCAGTCACAGATACCCTAGTGGGCGTTCTTGAATTCGCCGGAACTTCAAGTGCTAAATTGAATGGTCAAGCTCTTGAAGCAAACCAAATCAAGGTAGAAGGTCAAACCATCACCTTGACGCTTACAGAAGAACAAGTCAAAGCAAATGGCGGTCAAGCAGTTGAATTAACATTCGACGCGAAGATCAAAGCCGGCGCGAACTTGTTTGCGTATGTGAAGGAAGACGGTCGTACACAGATTCCGAATAAGGCTTCTTATGACGCAAGCTTCCCACACAAACCAGGTGTGCACAAGGACTCTAACGAAGTTCCAGTAACACCTCCAACACCAGACGAGCCAGAAATCAAGAAAGATGTGAATGGCAAAGAAGCTGAAACTCTTGGCAAACGAGACCAAGTCTTCACATACAACGTGAAAACAAGTGTAGCGCAAGATGCGACAGCCTTCAGCGTAACCGATAAGATCGAAGATGTTCTTGAGTTCGCAGGAACTTCAAGTGCTAAATTGAATGGTCAAGCTCTTGATGTAAGTCAAATCAAGGTAGAAGGACAAACCATCACCTTGACGCTTACAGAAGACCAAGTGAAAGCCAATGGCGGTCAAGCTGTGGAATTGAGCTTCACTGCGAAGATTAAAGCGGGAGCTGATTTGACTCCATATCTAACAGATCGTGGATTCACTGTTCCAAATACAGCTTCTTATGATGCGAAGTTCCCACACAAACCAGGGCTACACAAAGATTCGAATAAAGTTCCGGTAATCGTTCCAAAAGAACCAGAACCAGAAATTTCTAAGAAGATTAATCGTACCTTGGACCACTTGGATGTGGAATACGACGCACCATACATGTATAATGTCAATACAACTTTGCCAAAAGATATTGATAAGTACAAAGAGTTCACAGTCACAGATACACTCGAACCGGTCTTGGCAATCGCTGATACACCAGTAGCCTATGTGGACGGTCGTGATGCAAATGGAGCTCTTGAAACAAGTGTTGAAGGAAATACTGTCACTGTAAAAGTGAAAGATTTCGCTCGATTGAAAGGTTTCAAAGAGATTCAATTGTACATCCCAGCTAAACTCAAAGCGAATAGCGATTTGAAAGCTTATAAGGACCAATTGGTACCAAACAAAGCAACTGTCAACTTCAAGGATGCCAATGGTCAATCTGGCAGCAAGGAATCAAAACCGGTAACGGTGAAACCACGTGACCCAGAAAAACCAACAGATCCGACACCAGGTGAACCTGCTAAGACAGTTGGACCAGAAAATGGATCAACACCAGGGACTTCATACAACTTGCCAAATGCAACAGATACTTTCCGCTTCGATATCACTACTCCGGTTCCAACGGATCCAGTGGATGAAAATGGAAATGCCAAGAAAGATCAATATGGTCGTCTTGTCAAGACAGATTTGACGAACTTCACGATCAGTGATGAAATCCATTCAGTTTTGAAAGTCAATAAAGACCGAATCGCTCTTAAAGTTGAAAACGCTCAGTTTGACAAGCTCAAAGCAGCTCTTCAAGCTCAAGTTGAACAGGCAGAGAAGGAACTGAAAGCTTTGACAGGTAAGTCAATTGATGAGACCTCAACAGAGGATAACAAGAAGGAAGATTTGAAAGCGGCGGAAGCTAAAGTGGCTGAATTGAAAGCGAAGTTGGAAGCAGCTAAGGCAGCGCAACCAGCTAAACCAGCTGAAGCGGAAACGCCGGCAACTCAAGCTACATCTGATTCTTCTGCAACAGAAGATAAGAAACCTGCTGACACCGAAACAAGTCAAAACCTTGCAAGCCTAGAGGCAGAGTTGAAAGTAGCTGAAGAAAACTTGGCTAAGCTTCAAGCACCAGCGGAGAAAGAAGCAGAATTAGCACCAGCTGATAAGAAACAACAACAAGAGAAACTTGAAAATGAAATCAAGAACCTGAAAGAAGCTCAAACTAAGCTTCAAGCGGCTATTGATAAATTGAGTAAGGTTTCAAATGATCGTAGTGAATTAGTAGGTAAAGAGTTGGAAGCAATTGCCACTGTTACTTACGATGAAGTTCAAAACATTGTAACTCTTGAAATCAGCGATAAGGATGTTCTTGAAGCCTTGAAGGGAAGTAAAGTAACTCTCGTTCTTTATACAAACTTCAGAGAAGGAACAGATTTTGCACAATTCGCGACAGGTGTACCAAATACGGCAAAAGTAAGCTTTAACGATAAATCAAAAACTACCAACAAGGTTGTGGTGACACCACCGGTTCCGGTAACGCCACCAGCTCTAAATATCCCACCAGCAGAGGGGGATATTCCGAAAAAACCAACAGAACCAGGTAAAACATTGCCAAATACAGGTTCTGAAGGATCTTCAATCTTTGGAGTACTTGCAGCCCTTACTCTAGGACTTGCTGGACTTCTAGTTTGGAAGCGTAAAGCTGAACGTTAGTATCATATAGTAAGAGGAGAGTAGAAAATTTTACTCTTCTCCTTACTGTATATTGAAAGTGTTAAGGAAAGAATAATGAGTAGAAAAAAATTATTAAAGTTAGGGATTTCTATACTTGCTTTAAATGCTCTTGGAGTAGTAACTTATCATGTAGCTCCTGACTTGTATCGAATTCCAACAGTGCATGCAGAAGAGACTCCGGCAGAAGATGAAGAAATTCCAGACGGACAAGAGCGAAACATTGCAAATACGTTCAAAAGAATGCTCAATAATATAGAATCTTCGATTAAGGATTATACAGATAATCCAGAAGAGGAGAATAAAGAACTCCTAGAGGGTGATGTAGAAGAAGCAAAGAATTTTTTTGAGACTGCAAAGAAGGCAATGAAGAGTCCAGAAGGTCAAAAAAGTTTTGCGGCGCTTGAAGCTCGCTACAATTCTTTAAAAGCTAAGGCTGAGGCGCTTCTCTCAGGGGGAGATTTAAAAGAAGAACATCAAGAAGTTACAACTACTGAGGAGATTCCTTACCCATCTCGGACAGAAAACAATGCAGACCTCGCTGAAGGTACTCGAAAGGTAAAACAAGCGGGAGAAAAAGGTCAGAAGAAAGTTGTTTGGGATGTTACTTTGGTAAATGGCGTTGAGAAAAAACGTGATAGAAAGAGCCAAACAGTAATTAAAGAACCAGTAGAAGAAATCATCGAAGTTGGAACTAAGAAAACAGGTGTTGAAACCAAAGAAACAGTGACTGTGGAGGAAAAAGTTGCTTTCAAAGAAGAAACGAAAGTAGACCCAGCACTGGATAAAGGTCAAACGCGTGTTGAAGAAGGTGAAGAAGGTATCGATGAAGTCACTTATGAAGTGACAAAAGTGGATGGTGTTGAAAAATCTCGTAAAGAAGTTTCACGCAAGACTAAGAAAGTTGCAAAAAACAAGATTACTTATACAGGTTCAAAAGCTGTTGTAACGACTAAGGAAGTAACCAAAACTGAAGAAGTTGTCTTCCAGACTCGTGAGGTTGAAAATGCACTCTTAGCCGAAGGTGTTCGCCGAGTGAAAACAGCTGGGCAAAAAGGTGTTCGTACGATTGTTGAAACAGTGACTTACACAGATGGTGTTGAAACAGGCCGCGAGGTGAAATCAAATACAATCACTACTCCAGCAGTAGACGAAGTTGTCGAAATTGGAACTAAGAAAGCAGCGGTTGTAACGACTAAGGAAGAGACCAAGACAGAAGAAGTTGCTTTCCAAACTAAGGAAGTAACAAATCCAAATCTTCCAGAAGGAAGTCGTCAAGTGAAAGCTGTTGGTAAGAAGGGTGTTCGCACCATTGTTTATACCGTGACTTACACAGACGGCGTTGAAACAGGTCGAGTTGAGAAATCAAACACAATCACTACTCCAGCAGTAGACGAAATTGTCGAAATTGGAACTAAGAAAGTAGTAGCCCCAGTTGTAACGACTAAGGAAGAGACCAAGACAGAAGAAGTTGCTTTCCAAACAAAGGAAGTAACAAATCCAGATCTTCCAGAAGGAAGTCGTCAAGTGAAAGCTGCTGGTAAGAAGGGTGTTCGTACGATTGTTGAAACTGTCACTTACACAGATGGCGTTGAAACAGGTCGTGTTGAGAAATCAAACACAATCACTACTCCAGCAGTAGACGAAGTTGTCGAAGTTGGAACTAAGAAAGTAGCTTCTACAACAACCAACGGTAATAAGAATGATACTGCAACAACAGGGAATCAAGCTGAAAGCACTAAGAAAGAAGAAACTGCAAGCCAAGAACAGAAAGTTCTACCAAGCACAGGTACAGCTTCTACCAGTCTTCTTTCAATGATTGGTTTATTTATCGCCGGTCTAGTCGGCTTTGTCGTTCGTAAGAGGGACTAAGGCTCTCTAATTGTACAAAAGCATCTTTTGTACCAGAAATACTAAAAAGAACCCAGAATTTATTCTTGGGTTCTTTTTTATAAAAAACAAAATATATTAATGTTTATGTGTAGTATGAGTACGTTATGAAACTCATGGAGTGATAATAGGATTAACTATAAAACAGCTATTTACATGGTGTAAACGTCTGTTCTGAAATTTTGATATTTTAATTATTCTCACCGAAAATTGACAATCTGGAAATACAAAAAAGTAAATATTTTTTTATATCTGCTTTCAATTTCCCTTTCTTTGTGTTAGAATGAGATGAACATTTCTTTTGAAATGATTAAATAATCATTTTTAATTTTGGAGGTACATTATGAAATGGAAAAATCGCATGAGAATGCCTTTTTCTACTATTTTCAGTAGAAAAAAACAGGCTTTTCTCGGACTAGTCGTTTTACTTTTTTCTATTTTTCTTCTTCCGCTTCAATCTTATGCGGCTTTAGAAGAAATAAAAAATGAAACGGATATCTCAACCTTGGATATTCGTAAGTTTAATTTGAACATCAACAATTTTAGTGTTTTATCTAAATCACAGGCTGTTGATCAGTTTCATTTATCGAATCCCCACTATGAGTATCTCTGGGGTGGTGCCTATCCAGGCGAGATGGAGAACTTTACTCTTAAAGTAGATAAAAGTAAAAAACAGGATCAAGTTTTTGAAAATCCTCTTTCTCTAAAATTCACAAATATTGGGACAGTTAATGGTAAGCAAGTAGATGCTTATCTAAATTTCAATAAAGTAACCCTACACTATCTTAATACTGCTCAGGCAGAATCTGAGATGAATAGTGCTCAAAAATCTACTGTTGAATTTTTCTCAATTTCTGAATTATGGGAAAGTAGTGCTTTTGAAATTGGTAATGTTCCTTACGTAGATGCGAATCATGATTACATCATGAATAAAGCATTTTGGATTGATGCTGATGTAACAGCCGAGTTGAGTTATGCAGATGGTTCAGAGACAGATTTGAAGTTGGTCATGAAACCAACGGATATCGATGCAATGGATGCAAACAACTTGAAGGAAACCTTCTATATTAAAGGTTATCAAAATGATGTTAATCTTCGTCTGATGAACAATGCCAATGTTTTGAAACAGGAAGACCAAGGAGAACGAACTGCTTGGATTGCGACTCAGATTACAAGTGGTAGCTATTCTGAGAACAATATCTCTGGTTTCGCCCTTCGATCGAATAGTAATAGGATGAATTTTGCTTATTCATCAACAGAGGTTGCTTCGGCCGTCTTTGGTCTCTATGTTGAAAAACTTGATCCTAGCCCTGTTCTAGAAGTTGATCCTACAGAGATTCCAGCTAAAGAGGGGCAAAATATCACTTATAAAGCAAGGTTTAAAGTTCCGGTTCCTGGCAAAGATCTTTTAGCAGCGCCTTCATCTATCGAAATGGTTCAGAATTTTGATGAGCGCCTTGATTATCAAGAACTTAAAGTTGAATCAGGTGGAGTGACTCTGCAAGAAGGACGTGACTATACGATCGAGAAATCAGGTCAAACAGTTACTGTTAAAATGACACCTGAATACATAAAAGCAAATTCTTCTGCTGAAATTATTGTAACTTATAATACTACTACAAACAAAAAAGTGGAAGAAAAGGGACCTGAAAAAATTAACAACACTGTAACCTTGCATGTTGATAACTTATCAGCTCCTTCTAATCAGGTGAGCACTGCTCTTCTTTACGAAAAACACCATGAATTTGTCAGTGGAACGCCAGGTAAAGAGTTGCCACAAGAAGTGAAAGATTTGCTTCCAGCAACAGAAAAGAATTTACCTAATGGCAGTCAAGTAACGCCAACACAACCAAGTCAAACGGAAGTTAAGACAACTGAAGGTACTTGGAGCTTTAAGTCCTACGATAAGACATCTGAAACTATTAATGGAGCAGACGTACACTTCGTCGGTACTTGGGAATTCACCCCAGCGCCAACCTATAAGGCAACTCACGAGTTTGTCAGCGGAACTCCAGGTAAAGAACTTCCACAAGAAGTGAAAACCTTGCTTCCAGCAGACCAAACAGACTTGA
>ERZ772920.1282-NODE-1282-length-13025-cov-3.504934_pt1 | contig 13025 bp, 10 predicted proteins | sample MGYA00511469_ERZ772920 | MGnify/ENA primary metagenome ERZ772920 (study PRJEB29015, sample SAMEA2738069) | human oral metagenome | biome: human oral; feature: human-associated habitat; material: saliva | place: China | collected 2216 ... | reverse complement strand
CCTGGACCACACGCTGGCGGCCCTGCGACGCATCGACGGGGTCTTCGAGGCGCGCAGAAGCCTGTCAGCCGCGCGCCGCTCCAACTGATGTCATGGTCCTGGGCGCCGGCTACTGCACGCAGGCCATGACCTCCTCGATGATGTGCTGCGCCCGCGGGCAGCCTCTGCTGGCAGCCCCGCGACAGTGATTGAGCGTGAGCAGGAGACGGACTCGGCTCACTCCGTGGTTGCGGGCGGTCAGGATGGCTTGCACAGCCTGCACCGGTGTCCCCAGACGAGCGATGTCGACGGCGGCTCGGGCGATCGTGGCGCAGGTGATACCCCCGATCACGGTCGTGTCGCAGTGGGGCAGCCGACCTCGTTTAGTCACCAGGTAGGGCAGTCGACTCCGACGACCTCCGGGCAGGCTCACCTCCAGGGAGTCGGGTGGGGGCCCACCGACGTGCACCCACAGGGCAGTGCTCGCCAGAAGCACACCTCGGCAGGGCAGCGCAGCGGCAATGGCCCGCATACGTCCCTCGGCCGAGCGCAGCGTGTCGGCCGGTTGCAAGTTGCCCAGAATGTTGACCAACAGCCGGGCATCGAGGCTGGCGCACCTGAGCACCTCCATGTCCTGAGGCGGAAGCGTGCCCAGAACCGGGGTCAGCGGGCGGGCGGACAGATGGGCCACGGCGGCGTGGCCGGGTACCGGGACAAAACGAGCCATATGCCATCGTGGACGTCAACCGGCCGCGGGCGCCACAGTGAACCGGCCGCCTGTGGATAACCTCGTGGTGACCGCGCGGAATTGACCCTCACGCGGCGGGAGGCTCCACGGTGGATGACACGCACCCGGACACGCGCCAGGTGGAGCCAGTACTGAGGAAGGAGACTACGGTGAAGGACTCTCAACACCGTCATGCTGGAGCTGAAAGGCCTGGCACGGCAGCCGAGGCCACGGTCGATGCCGTGTCGGACGATGCTGACATCGCCATGACGGTCGGTGAGGTCTCAACGCTCCTGGGCGTCAGCGTCAGGGCGCTGCATCACTGGGACGAGTCCGGCCTGGTGCATCCCTCCCAGCGCAGTGCCGCCGGCTACCGGCTCTACAGCGAGGCGGACATCATGCGCATCCAGCAGGTCCTCGTCTACCGGCAGACCGGCATGAGCCTGGCCGACATCAAGGCAGTCCTTGACGAGCCGGGCGCCGATGCACTGACGCACCTGCGCCGTCAGCGCGAGCTGGTGCAAGGACAGATCTCCCACCTGCAGCACAAGCTCAGCTCCATCGACATGGTGATCGATATACATCAGTTGGGAGCGAGGATCTCCGTGGCTGAGATGGCGGAGATCTGGGGGACCGACTGGGACCCCGTCTATGTCGAGGAGGCCCGCGCCCAGTGGGGTGATACACCGGAGTGGGCCGAGTCCTACCAACGCAAGGCTCGGATGTCTCGCGCCGACTGGGAGCGGGCGCACGAGGAGACTGTCGCTCTGGAGACCGCGCTTGCCGAGGCGATGCGCAACGGCGTCGAACCGGGCAGCCCCGAGGCCAATGCCCTGGCGCGGTGGCACCGCAAGGACTTCAACCGGTGGTTCGAGGTCTCCACCTCTAAGCAGGTCATTATCGCCCGCGGCTATGTGGCGGACGAACGCTATGCCCGCTACTACGACAAGCGCGCACCGGGTCTGGCGGCCTGGCTCAAGGACGTCATCGACGCCTGCGCCAGCTCTGAGGGAGTGGATCCAGAAACCGCCACCTGGGAGTAGCAGATCGCCCGACCAGGGCCACCAGGACGAGACACGAGGCGGGGCCGACACCGGTGGGTGGTATCGGCCCCGCCTCAGACGCTCCTTCAGTCTCAGAGCTGAGCGGAAGGTGCTCGGCTCAGGCCTTGGCTGAGCGCAGTACCTGCTCGAGCCAGGCCCGGCGAGCCGTCAGCGCGGCCTCGGCCTCGGCGATCTTCTTGGCGTCACCGGCGGCCTGGGCGGCTGCCAGGTCCTTCTCCAGACCGGCGATCGCGTCCTGGAGCTGACCGGCCAGGCCCTCGGCGCGGGCCTTGGTCTCCGGATCGGTGCGGCGCCACTCGGCGTTCTCGGCCTCACGGATCGCGTCCTCGACGGCGCGCATGCGGCCCTCAATGCGACGCACGGCGCCGCGCGGGACCCGCCCGGCCTCCTCCCAGGCGTCCTGAATGGGGCGCAGGGCCTTCTTGGCGGCCTTGATGTCCTTGATGGGCAGGAGCGCCTCGGCCTTGGCCACCAGCGCCTCCTTGACCTTGAGGTTCTCGGCGAACTCGGCGTCGACGGCCTCGTCCTTGGCGCGGCGGGCGTCGTAGAAGACCTGCTGGGCGGCCCGGAAGCGGGCCCACAGGGCGTCGTCCTCCTTGCGGGAGGCGCGTCCGGCCTTCTTCCACTCGGCCAGCAGGTCACGGTACTTCGCGGAGGTGCCGGCCCAGTCGGTGGAGGTCTGCATCTCCTCGGCGCGCTTGATGAGCGCTTCCTTGGCGGCCCGCACCTGCGCCTGCTTGGCGTCCAGCTCGCTGAAGAACTGGCGGCGGTGACGGTCGAAGGTGGTGCGCGCGTGGGAGAAGCGCTTCCACAGCCCGTCCTCGGTGGGACGGTCCAGGCGCGGCCCGCGCCGCTGCGCGGCCTTCCAGGACTCGAGCAGCTCACGCAGCTCGGCGCCGGAGTTCTTCCACTGCGTGCGGGCCGGGTCCTGCTCGGCGATGGCCTCAGCGCGCTCGACGATCGCCGTGCGCTCCTTGAGAGCCTGCTCCTTGGCGGCCGCGCGCTCGGCGGAGACGGCCTCGCGTCGCTCGGCGGCCACGGTCTTGAGCGCGGCGAAACGGGCCCGCAGTCCCTCCAGGTCGCCGACGGCGGCCGGCTCGGTGAGGGACTCGGAGATCGAGGACAGGGTCGAGTCGATCTCTCGGACGCTGAGCTGGGGCAGGCGGGTGGCGAACAGGTCGATGGTCGCCTTGAGGTCCAGGTAGCGGCGCACGTAGAAGGCCATGGCCTCGGCGATCGGGGCATCGGGGAACTGGCCGACCTCGCGCTCGGCGCCACCGTCCTGGACGTAGACCCGGCCCTCACCGTCCACGCGTCCCCACTTGGCGGCGTCCATGGCCTCCTGCGGGTCGACGGCCGGCTCGGCAGGTGCCGCAGGCGCCGCTGCCGGGGCGGGAACCTCGGCCGGGGTCGGCGTGGCGTCCTCGGAGGTGGCCTCGGTGGCCTGAACCTGCTCGGTCTGGGCAGGCTCCTCGGAGGCGGGAGACGCCGGCTCGTCAGAGGACGCCGCTGTGGGCTGCTCGACGGGCTCCGCGGGCTCGCCGGGCTCGGGCTCCTTGGAGGACTCGTTGGAGGACTCGACGTCGGCATGTGTCTGCGGGGTGCTGGTCTGCGTTGACGCAACGGCCTCGACCGCGGGATCGGCGGGGGAGGCGTCGGCCGTTGGTGCCTGCTCCGTCGGGCTGGGCGCTGCCGACTCGTTCAGGTCGGTCGGCTGGATGGTCTGTTCAGTGTCTGACTGGCTATCAGGCTGGTTGTCAGACCGGTTGTCGGGCTGGATCCGCTCAGTCACGGGATGCTCCTTCATGGTTGACGGGGAGGGAGCGGTATGACCGCTCCGTTCCGTTCGCGCCCGGCTCTCAAGCCGGGTGGTGGTGAGGTGCCGTCGGAGGACGGCAGTGCCGAAAGTCTACGTTCCCGCTGGCTCCATTCACCATCCTTCGCCCCACTGATTTCAGTTGATTCGTTGAGCGCCGGTGCCCCTCACGAGCCGGTGTCGGTTGCCCCAGCCTCGTCGACGGCTGGCGCTGTTAGCATGTGACCATGCTCGCGTGACTCGCCCCTGTGCCCCCACCGCCTCATGCCAAGGACGAGTCATGCCTGCGATCAGTTTCTCCCATGTCAGCTTCTCCTACACCTCCGCCCCCTTGCTGGAGAGCATCAACCTCACGGTCTCCGACGACGAACGCGTCTGCGTCGTCGGCCCCAACGGATCGGGGAAGTCCACGCTCCTGCGCCTGGCCACCGGTGAGCTGTCGCCTGACCAGGGGACTGTCAGCATTCCCGAGCAGCCTGGCCCGCAGGCGGCCGACTTGGAGGAGGCGACCGCCACGTCGATCGAGGGCTATCTCGACGCCGTCTGCGCTGAGACTCTGGACGCGCTTGATCGTTTCGAGCGCATGGGCGAGGCCATCGCCCAGGCCGGAGCTGAAACCGGCTCCCTCGCCGAGGATTACGACGTGTTACTGACCCGGCTCGAGTCGCTCGACGCCTGGAACCTGCCGGCTCGACGGGCTGAGGCGCTCGCCGGGCTGGAACTGGGACGCGTGGATACAGGCCGCCTGGTCTCCTCCCTGTCGCCGGGCCAACGGGGGAGGCTGGAGATCGCGGCTCTGCTTCTTTCAGCCGGTCAGGCGCTGGTGCTCGACGAGCCCACCAACCACCTGGATGCCGGTAGCAGTAGCTACCTGAGCGAGATGATGGTGTCATGGCCCGGACCGGTCCTGTTCTCCTCTCACGATCGTGCCTTCATTGACGAGGTGGCCACCGCCGTCGTCGACCTCGACACAGCGCCGTGGCAGGCACTCGCCACCGCCTCCGGGGACAGCGGCCCCATGGGTGCCTACCGGTGCGCGGGGCGATACAGCGACTACCTCGTGGAGAAGGCGCACGCCAGGTCGTCCCACCGCAGTCTTCACCAGCGTCAGCAGGAGCAGCGGCGCAAGCTCGTGCGTCACCGTCGCGACTCCGAGATCGTTGGGCACAGCGGGGCAGCGCCCCGGACCGAGGCCCGCATGGCCCGGAAGTTCTACGCCGACCGCGCCCAGCGCGTCTCCACCCGGCGCCAGACGCAGGACGACCGCCGGCTGGAGGCGCTCGCCAGTACCGAGGTGCGCAGGCCCCGCTCCTACGACCTGCAGCTGGGCCTGAGTGAACCGGCGCCGCGAACAGGGATGGCGGTCTCGGCCCGGTCAGCTGCCGTACCCGGGCGCCTTGCACCGGTCACGGTCGACGTCATGGCAGGCGAGCACCTGCTGGTCACCGGCGCCAATGGGAGCGGCAAGTCCACGCTTCTGACCTGGATGGGTAGACGGTCAGCTCCCACGGAGGACTCCGTCGGCGGCCTCACGGTATCCGGTTCTGTGTTCTGGATACCGCAGCACCTGCCGAAACTCGGCGACCCTGGGATGGATGAGAGCGTGTGGACCGAGGGGATTGGGGACCGCGGCCGGGGCGCACTGCACCCGCGCCTGTGGAACCGTCCCATCAGCGAGCTCTCCGACGGCAACCAGCGCCGCGTTCAGCTGGCCCTGGCCGCTGCTGCTGGGCCTGAGGTGCTTGTCGTCGACGAGCCCACGAACTACCTGGACCTGGACGCCCTCGAGATGCTCGAGGCCGCTGTGAGGACATGGACGGGCACGCTCATCGTCGCCAGCCACGACCGCTGGCTCATTGAGCACTGGTGGGGGCGGCGGCTCCACCTTCGGTGAGCCGGCCGGGTCATGCGGACCGGAGCAGCTCTTTTACCCGTATCGACACTGTTCCCAGACGGCCCAAGTAGGCTGGGGGCATGATCTTGGAGCGCACCATCGCACCCGTGTTCGCCGCCAACTGCTACGTCCTGGCCGCAGGCCCGGGCGAACCCGCCCTCGTCGTCGACCCCGGAGCCGGTGCCGCCCGCGGTGCTCTGGCCCTGCTTCGCTCCCATCGGCTCACCCTGAGCGCCATCCTGCTCACCCACGGTCACGCCGACCACGTGTGGGACAGCCAGGCGCTCATCGAGGCCGCCCACGCCGAGGGCCTGCTCACCAGTGACGACGCCGTCGACGTGCCGGTCTACATCCCCGAGCGCGACCGCTACCGGCTCGAGGAGCCCGACATCACCACCGGTATCAGCGCCAACGGCATGAGCTTCACCGACATGGCCGGCAGCGAGTGGAAGCAGCCCGCCGACATCCGTCTCTTCCCGGGAGACGGCTTCTCCCAAGCCATCGAGCTGGTCCCCGGTATCGCGCTGCGCGCGGTCCCCGCTCCGGGCCACTCGGAGGGCTCCACGCTGTTCTTCTTCGAGGCCCGCCTGGCCGACAACGCCCTGCTCTACGAGGCCGAGGTCATCGATGACGACCCTGCCGTCGCCGACGAGGAGCACTCCTACCTCATGGCCCTCGACGGCGACGTCATCTTCAAGGGCTCCGTCGGACGCACCGATCTGCCCGGCGGGGACCAGGTGCAGATGCTCGCCACCCTGCGCTTCCTGGCCAACGCCGTCGACCCGGCCACCATCCTGTTGCCCGGGCACGGCGCAGTGACCACCATGGAGCACGAGCACCACGGCAACCCCTACCTCGCTGAGGCCAAGATCCGTGGGGGAGACCTCAAGGCCTGATGGCGCCAGGGCCCGACGGCGACGCGCAGGCTCACTGCTCGTCATGACACAATGCGGACCATGGCACAGGTACGACAAGCTCTCTCCTCACTGTCCGGCTTCCCCGAGTGGCTCCCCGCGGGCCACATCGTCGAGCAGCACTTCGTCGACATCCTGCGCCGCACCTTCGAGCTCCACGGCTTCAGCGGCATCCAGACCCGTGCCGTCGAGCCGCTGAGCGAGCTGACGAAGAAGGGGGAGACCTCCAAGGAGGTCTACCTGCTCAGCCGCCTTCAGGCCGATCCCGCCGACGCCGAGTCCGAGACGGATCCGCGCAAGCAGCTGGGGCTCCACTTCGACCTGACCGTCCCCTTCGCCCGCTACGTCGTGGACAATGCCGGGCTGCTGACCTTCCCGTTCAAGCGCTACCAGATCCAGAAGGTCTGGCGCGGGGAACGGCCCCAGGAGGGACGCTTCCGCGAGTTCATCCAGGCCGATATCGACATCGTCGGTGACGGCGCCCTGCCGCTCCACCACGACGTCGAGGTCCCCCTCATCATGCACGAGGCGCTCAGCGCCCTGCCGGTGCCCGCGGTCACCATCCACGTCTCCAACCGCAAGGTCGCCCAGGGCTTCTACCAGTCGATCGGCATTGACACGGACCGGCTCATCGAGGTCCTGCGCGTGGTCGACAAGCTCGACAAGATCGGTCCCGAGAAGGTGGCCGCCGAGCTCACCCAGAGCGTCGGCATCAGCGCGCAGCAGGCGGCACAGGCCCTCAGGCTCGCCACCATCACCGGCACCGATGGTCAGGACGTCTCCGATCAGGTCCTGCGGGCGCTGGCCGGCGCCGAGCCCACCGAGCTCCTCATCGAGGGCCTGGCCGAGCTGACCGCCCTGCTCGAGGCCACTGGACGCCGCCGCCCCGGCGCCGTCATCGCCGACCTCAAGATCGCTCGCGGACTGGACTACTACACCGGCACCGTCTACGAGTCCTTCATGGCAGGCCACGAGGATCTGGGCTCAGTGTGCTCCGGGGGCCGCTACGACTCCCTGGCCACCAACGGCAAGCGCACCTTCCCCGGTGTGGGCATCTCCATCGGCCTGTCCCGGCTCCTGGCCCGCGTCATCGGCGAGGGCCTGGTGCAGGTCAGTCGAGCCGTGCCCACGACGGTGCTCGTGGCCGTCACCGACGAGGCCCACCGCTGCGCCTCTGACACCGTCGCCGATGCGCTGCGCGCCCGCGGCATCAGCGCCGACGTGGCCCCCAGCGCCGCCAAGTTCGGTAAGCAGATCAAGGCCGCGGACAAGCGTTCCATCCCCTTCGTGTGGTTCCCCGGTTCTGAGGGGGCCCCCGACTCGGTCAAGGACATCCGCTCCGGCGAGCAGGTCGAGGCCGACGCCGCCACCTGGCAGCCGCCCGCCGAGGATGCCGCCCCCCGGATCACCGTCAGCCCGGCTGCGGATTGCTCCCCGGCCGATGGCCAGGACGGCTGCGAGGTTGACTCAGCCTCATGACCACGAGCCGGAGCGAGTCCAGCAGCACGCACCACGTCCAGCAGGCGACCATGGCGCTGTCCGCTCTCCGGGACAGCCTGACGGCCCTGTCCATGCCCTACGTCCTTCAGGGAACCGCCGCCGCCTCGGACAAGGCCACGCTCATCCGTGACCAGCTCGGTGACTACGTCCTTCCCCGCCTGGCCAGCCTGGACGCACCACTGCTGGCCGTGGTCGGCGGCTCGACCGGGGCCGGCAAGTCGACCCTCGTGTCCTCGCTCGTTCGCCGGCATGTGGCCAGGGCCTCGGCGATCCGCCCCACCACGCGCCGCCCCCTGCTGCTGCACGCACCGACCGACGCCGCCTGGTTCGACACCGACCGGGTCCTGGGGTCTCTGTCGCGCATGCGCGTGGACGCCGACGCACCGGCGAGCCCGGCCACCGACCACACGCCCAGAGAGCTCGAGCTGCGGGCCTGCGAGGGGCTGCCCGAGGGACTGGCGATCGTGGACGCACCCGATGTCGACTCCGTGGTCGAGGACAACCGGGACCTGGCTGCCACGCTCCTGGCCGGGGCGGACCTGTGGATCTTCGTCACCACGGCGGCCCGCTACGCCGACGCCGTTCCCTGGGAGCACCTGCGGGCCGCGGCCGAGCGGCACATCACGGCCGCCATCGTCCTGGACCGCGTACCGCAGGGCGCGCAGATCGAGGTGGAGGCCGACCTGCGGCGCCGGCTCGCGCAGGCGCACCTGGCCGAGGCACCCGTCTTCACGATTCCCGAGACCGCTCTGGACGATGACGGCTTCCTGCCCGAGTCCTGCGTCTCGCCGCTGCGCCAGTGGCTGGGGGCGCTGGCCTCCGACGCGGCCGCTCGCCAGGACGTCGCGCACCGCAGCCTGACCGGCGCCATTGGTTCCCTCCTGGCGCAGAGCGAGCTGCTCGCCGTCGAGCTGGCCTCCCAGGAGGCCGAGCACGCCGAGCTGCGGCGAGCAGCCACCTCCGAGCACGATGACGCTCTCGAGCGTGTCATCGAGGCCACCGAGGACGGCTCCATGCTGCATGGCGAGGTGCTGGCCCGCTGGCAGGAGTTCGTGGGCACCGGAGACCTGTTCCGGTCCTTGGAGGTGCAGGTGGGGCGGGTCCGCGACCGCGTCACGTCGCTTCTGCGGGGACGTCCGGCGCCGGCCAAGCGCGTCGAGCAGGCGATCGGCTCCTCCCTGGTCGAGCTCCTGGTCGCCGAGTCCCAACGGGCCTGCCTGGCCACGGAACGCTCCTGGAGACGGGCCGGCACCTCCCAGCAGGCGCTCAACCGGGCTCTGGCGGAGGTGCCCAGCCAGACCGGCCTGGAGGTCGTCGCCGCGGCCCTCGTCCACGACTGGCAGCGTCAGGTTCTCACGCTCGTTCGATCCGAGGGCTCTGACAAGCGGCTCACTGCCCGCTTGTTGTCCCTGGGGGTCAACGGCGCCGGAGTCGTTCTCATGATTCTCGTCTTCGCTCACACCGGTGGACTGACCGGGGGAGAGGTGGGGATCGCGGGGGGCACGGCCATTCTGGCTCAGCGCGTTCTGGAGGCGGTCTTCGGAGACCAGGCGATGCGCGGCATGACCAAGCGGGCCCGGGAGGACCTCAGCGAGCGTGCCACGGCTCTGTTCGCCAACCAGGCGAAGTGCTTCACCGACGCTCTTCCGCTGCCCACCCCGAGCGCGGACACGCTGCGAGAACAGCTTCGGGCCTGCCAGGAGGCGGCCACGTCCTTGCGCGTCCTGCCGGCTGCCCGCGGTCGCCGTACGGCCGGGAGGAGGGTCAGGTGACCACCGACCGCTCCGAGGCGTTCGACCTGCCTCAGGTTCTTGAGGACCTGGCCAGGGCGGTCGACCTGGGCGAGCAGCTCGGTCTGCGCGAAGAGCTCACCCAGGCCCGGGACGTCCTCACGCAGGCCTCCCACCGACGGCGTCTGGCGCCGCAGACCACGGTGGCGGCCCTTCTCGGGGCGACCGGGTCGGGCAAGTCCAGCCTCACCAACGCCATGGCCGGCTCCGAGGTGTCCCGAACCGCCCGCACCCGCCCGACGACGACCCAGCCCCTCGCCGTCGTCCCGGACACGGCCGCTGAGGCCACTGAGCTGCTGGACTGGCTCTCCATCAACCACAGAGTGCGCGTCGACGGCGGCTGGGCCCTGGGCGAGACGACGGTGCTGGTCGATCTGCCCGACATCGACTCCGACGAACCCGCGCACCGGGCCATCGCCGAGCGCATGGCGGGCAAGGTCGACGTCCTGGTGTGGGTCCTCGATCCGGAGAAGTACGCCGATGGCGTCGTTCATCGCGACTTCCTCATCCCTATGGCGGCGCACGCCGAGGTCATGGTGGTCGCCCTCAACCAGGTGGATCGGCTCGACCCCGAGAGCCGGGACGCAGTGCTCGCCGACCTCAGAAGGATCCTGGACCGAGAGGGTCTTGGAGCCGTCTCAGTGATTGCCGTCAGCGCCCGCACCGGACAGGGCGTAGAGACCCTGGCACGCACCGTGGCCTCGGTCGCCTCGAACAGGCTGGCCAGTGCGCGAAGCCTTGCCGCCCACGCCCGGCGCGCAGCCAGCGAGCTGGGCGAGCGCACGGGGCTCATCGCTCCATCCGGCCGTGGTGCGCCAACACCGGGCCCGGTCGACCAGCAGGAGCCGCAGGTACGTCATTCCCTCACTGCCCTGCGGCAGGCGGCCGCGAGCCTCGCCGGGGTCGACGTCGTCTCACAGGCGGTTGAAGGATCGGACCGTCACCGGGCCCGCACCCGAGTCGGCTGGTTCTGGCTGCGGTGGATCGGGCACCTCAGACGCGACCCGCTTCGAGCCCTTCACCTGGGGACCGGGCGCCCGCCGGCCCCGAGGTCCGCAGACGCGGAACGATCCGACGGCGCCACGGGCTCCGGCGTCATCGACCTGACCTCCCTGCCCCCCGCAGGACCTGCCGCAACGGGCAGGCTGCGCAGCAGTGCTCACGTCTACGCCGTGGCGGCCTGCTCCGCCCTGCCCGGTGACCTGGCCGCTCAGGCCGTTCTGCGCAGCGACGAGCGCGCCGAGAGGCTTGCCGAGCCTCTGGAACTGGCTGTGGCCCAGGTGGACTACGGGACGTGGAAGCGCCCGGTCTGGTGGAAAGCTGCGAACGTGCTGCAGTGGGTGACCGCACTGGCTGCGCTCATCGGCGGGTTGTGGCTGGTGGCCATTCACGTGCTGGAGGACTACCTCCTGCTCATCAGCATCGACGTTCCGCGCTGGGGGGCAGTCCCCTGGCCCACCGTCCTCCTGCTCGGAGGCCTGCTGATCGGACTGGTCCTGGCGGGTCTGGGGACGTTCCTGGCCGGCCTTCAGGCCAGGCGTCACCGCAGGCGGATCGTCGAGCGCTTGCGCCGGGCCACCGACGAGGTCGTGAACGCCGAGCTCATCGAGCCGCTCAGGGCCGAAACACATGGATGGGTGGAGCTCGCGCGGATTCTGGAGCGAATCGCCTGATGTGACACCATCATGTTCCGATCTGACATCAACTTGACACCAAACTCTCTTGACTGGGGTGGCTAATAGTGTCAGCATGGTGTCATGCATGTGGATGCCTACACCGAGACCCTGCGTCGTACCCTCGTGGAGACCTCGTCCCTGGGTGACGACCGGACCCAGGACGTGGCCCGCTCCCTGGCGGCTGCACTCGATCCGGCGCTGCGCCTCGTCGCCCTGCAGATGCTCACGGACACCGCTGATGAGCTCAACGGCGAGCTCGACGGAGCTCATGTCGCCGTTGTGATGGACGGTGCGACGCCCCATCTCCTGGTGACCCAGGCTGATCGGTCTGATGAGCGGGAGCAGGACCACGTGACGGGCCCGAACCGCCATGCCGAGACTCCGGTGCACGCAGTACCTGAGGTGGAGGAGGGCCCGGAGGTCCGCACGACGCTGCGCCTGCCCGAGTCACTCAAGCAGCAGATCGACGCTGCCGCCCGGATGCAGGGACGTTCGGTCAACGCCTGGCTCGTGGAAGCGGCTCGAGGTGCGCTGTCTGAACAGTCGTCCGCGTCGGGCTCCCAGCGCCCGCCGAGCACCGGGAATGACTGGGCGGGGTCTGATCGCTCTGCGAGTGGCTCCGACGGAGGACGCCCCACCGACTGGCGTGCCGGACCGGCGCAGCACCGGAGCTCGGGGGCGACGCTCACCGGCTGGTTCGGCTGACCCCGTGCCAGTGCGTCGTCGTGCCACTGATCTCACCTGATCCCAACGACTCACCCGCTGGATGACCACATCGTGGCGGTCCGCGCAGATACCTGAAACCTGAGGAGACCACCCATGCCGATCTGGACCTTCGACCTTCCCGATGACGCTCAGCCGAACCTCGTCCTGGACCTGTCCACCCTGAGCGTGGTGACCGCGCCTGGGACGGGAAGCGCGATCACCGTCGAGGCCGATGAGAGCCTGACACCCCTCCTGGACGTCACCGCCGACGGGGCCGAGGTGAGCATCCGCCAGATCGCTCTCGTGGGACGTGAACGATTCGCTGGCATCTGGCCGTGGGGCCCGCAGACATCTCGAGTTCGGGTCACGGTGCCGCACGGCACGCACCTGGACGCCCGCCTCGATGCCGGATCGATCAGCGCTGAGCACTCCTGGGAGCACGTGCAGATCCGGACCTCGGCGGGATCGATCCGGCTGGGCGACTGCATGAGTGCGCAGGTGCACGCCGACGCCGGCTCCATCGTCATCGGCGCCCTGCATGAGGGGAGCGTGCGGGCCCAAGCCGGTTCTGTGCGCATCCGCTCGACCTCCGGCACAGTGTCTGCCCACACGGAGGCCGGCTCGGTCAAGATCGTCGAGGCCCATGAAGGATCCTTGGATCTGTCCAGCGAGATGGGAACCGTGTCGGTGGGAGTGCCTGAGGGAACTGCGGTCCTGGCCGACTGCCATTCCGACTTCGGTCGAGTCGCAACCGACCTGCCCCGCCAGGACCACCCCGATGCCCTCGAACGACGCCTCGAGCTGCGGGCCCGCACCCAGATGGGGACCGTGCGGGTGCGCAGGGCCTGAGCACCCACCCATGCGACGACCAGATGGCGGAGTAGGGGAAGAGTAGTGGGGGCGGCAACACATGTTGCCGCCCCCAACCGCATCAGAGGAGTCCTCGGGACTCAGCGCTCG
>ERZ772920.1279-NODE-1279-length-13056-cov-3.446350_pt1 | contig 13056 bp, 11 predicted proteins | sample MGYA00511469_ERZ772920 | MGnify/ENA primary metagenome ERZ772920 (study PRJEB29015, sample SAMEA2738069) | human oral metagenome | biome: human oral; feature: human-associated habitat; material: saliva | place: China | collected 2216 ... | reverse complement strand
TTATTTGGTAGTTCCAAATAATTGTGTACTCTCTCTCTCTCTCTCTCTCTCTCTCTCTCATACACTACAGATGTAAATAAATCATTTCTTCTCTTATTCTTACGCGCGCGTGGGACGCCGTATGTAACCTGTTTTAGGCAAAGGACTCTTCGGAGCTTCCTTTGCCCTTTTCTGTGTGTATAGGCATGGCGGGAAGACTAAGAAGATTAAACCGAATAACAACTATTTTTAATCAATAGAACAATGAACAAAACGAAACAGAAGAAGGGCTATTCTGCACCCAGTTGCATCATAGTCCGTGTAAGCGAAGCCACTAATTTGCTGGATGCTTCATTTCCAAGCCAGCACAACCCTGCACAACCGGGTGGAACAATCTCAAGTGCAAAGCAGGCTCCTGCATGGCAGGAAGTGGGCGAGGAGAACAGTGAAGACTTCTCAGGTTGGGAAAACTAAAAGAGAGTTATTAACGCGGTGTGAGTTCGGACGTGAAAACGTATCATCTGGAGAGTTTTGCTTGATTTGCCTTTATCTGCATGCTTCCTGCCCCGTGGTTATCCACTGCCGTGGCAGTTGTGCACAGATAGGGGGAAGAAAACAAATCATTCAAAGGCTCACATGAAGAAGAGGCTCACACACACATAAAACGAATTAAACATCAAATTAACAACAAAAGAACAATGAGAAAACTAACATTCAAGACCAGCATCCTGTCCTTGGCAGCACTCTGCGGACTAACCCTTACTCTAGGCTCCTGCGCCAATGAGGACATAGCACAGAACGGGAACGGAACAGATAACGACAAGAACCTTACCATCTTCTCTACGGGTGAAGAGCCTGCAACCCGCACATCAATGGAGAGCAACGGTACTTTCTATTGGGAAGCAGGCGACAAGATTTGGGTAAAGGACGATAACGGTACATGGCGGCAGAGCAGCAATTCACCATCGGGCAAGACTGCCAGCTTTAAGTTTAAAGTGCCTGGCAAGTTCACCAAAGGCAACACTTATAAGGTTTATTATCCTGGACAGAACGGAAACCAGAACCAAGTAACAATCTCTGCTACTCAAAGTCAAGCAGAACCAAGCACGACAAATCACTTCAGTGCAGCAGGCGATTGTGGAATGGCTGATGCAGCATGGTCAAATACTGCAAACGGCTTTGCTTTTACACTTAACCACAAGGCTGCTTACCTTCTTTTTTTGCCACATACCACCAATACAATTTTACAAGGATGCTATTTGACTAAGGTAGAGGTAAACTCAGACAATGATATTACCAGCACTTATACTATCAACCCAACAACAGGCGAGCTAACAGGAACGGGCACAGGTAAACAAATTGTACTTACAACGGTAGGTAGCGGTACTTACGCTAACGGCTTCCCCTTGACTAATAGTACAGCAAGTGCAGCTACTAATGGTGCATATGTTGTTATAAAACCTGGGACTCACATACTAAAGATACGTTATTGGTTAAAAGATATTACAACAGGAATAGAGGGAACAGTAACCAAGATTTTATCATCAAACACTTACGCCCCAAACAAATATTACAACATCACTGCTAACCTCGATGTACGCAATTATGATGGTGATCATTATTACATGTGGGACGCACAGGAGCAATACTGGAAAGGGCACGAATGGAGTCTTGGTGGCAGCCAACCAACACTTAATGGCAATAGTAGCAGCGACTATGCTACAAATAATAGTGATTCACGTTACTTTAATGAAGATTTTACTTATGGTGTTGAAAATCCAGCTACTCATACTCCATGTAAGGACCTCCCTAATGTAAACGAAATGGTCTGGTATGCACAGAAAGGCGATCCTCGTGGAGATTTAGACGAGCTATGGACAACTATGAATCATTTATATAAAGGTGGAATGTGGATTAAAAAGAAAGCACACATAAGTGGATTCAATGCCAACAATGCACCAAATGGAACCGATTGGAGAATACATGGCAACGGTCAATCTTGGTATGCTTCCAATGTCCTTCCTTCACCTGCAGAAGCAAACCAATACTTTTATTTGCCTGCTTTAGGAGAATATGCTTTAGGAAGTTTAGAACAGTTGGGGAGTGTTGGCTACTATTGGGCTTCAAGTGCTTTCTCAAGCTTCACAGGATCAGGCTTCTATTTAAGCTTCTACGGTTATTCCATCAGTGTGGGGAACGCCAATAGAAACTATGGAATGAGGGTGCATGCGTTTGAATGAGTTGTACAATGAATCCTTAGAAGCTATCACTTTTTTTAAAAGAGACATTATTTGCATTGACATAAGGAGAGTAGGGACAAAGAATCAAATCGACCAAATCATCTGATTAAAATAATAAATTTCAAGGGTGTTTAATACCTGCAGTCAAGAGTGTTTAACACCCTTGATCATAGGTGTTAAACACCTATAGGCAACAGTATTAAATACCTTTGAAATGAAGTGTTGAATACCATCGGAAAGAGATTTTTAATAACAAATTTATAAACCATTTAAAAGTATAATGCTATGGTAGAATTCGAAGTAAAATCAAAGAAACAAACAATCGGGAAGAAGAAGGGGCAGACGGTGTACTATGCTGTGCCCAAGAGTAACCAACACATGACGCTTGATGCGCTTTGCGACATGATTATGGACGAGACATCGCTCTCGCGCGGTGATGTGATGAATACGCTTATCACGTTGGGCAAGATGGCGTGCCGCTCATTGAAGATGGGTGCAAGTATAGACCTTGGCGACCTCGGTTCGCTTCGTGTTTATTTCCCTCCAAAGATGATGGACGACATGAAGGACGTGACAGCTGCCACACTTAAAACTCCTAAGATTATCTTCACGCCTAAAGCTAAAATGCGCGATGCTGCAAATGCTGTGGAGGTGTCAGTGGATAATCCTGCTAGGAAAAAGGAGAAAAGCCTCACCCCCGACCCCTCTCCGAGTGGAGAGGGGAGTGAATAGTACTGTTTGCTAAGGGGTTATGGGAAGGATTTATTGGTGATTTATTGGTGATTGGATAGAGAATCTATCAGGTGTTTACAATATAATAAAGATGGCTCAAAGGATATGTCATTAAAAGAATATGTCTTTCTGCTGTCTAAAGAATATGTTACAAACACCCTTCACGTTCCTTTGTTACTATGTCTTAAAGACTTGTGTGTTACTCTGCCCTAAAATAACAGAAAGACTAACCTCACGGCCAGTCTTTCCTCTCATCAAAAAAACCATTGAAATGAAATTTAGATTTTACTAATGATTCCTTCTTCCGTAGTTCGCACGAAGTCGATGATATTGCGAATCTCGTGCGAAGCAGGCACTTGTTGTTCTATCTGAATACAAGCATCAAAAACTGATGTCTGCCCATGGAACAACAGACGATAAGCGTTGGCAATGTGCTTGAGAACCTTCTCATCAACACCAGCTCGCTTACCGATAGTTGTGTTAACACCATGATACTCAATTGGTGCACCACCAGCGATAATATAAGGAGGAACGTCCTTGGAGAAGGTAGTACCAGCTTGTACCATGGCATATTCGCCTACCCGCGTGTTCGCTTTCTCTACAACATTTGAAGAGATAATCGCTCCCGTTCCAATCTTACAATCGCCTGCAATCTTTGCACCATAGCCAAAGACGCACTTGTCACCAACAACGGTGTCATGGCTAATATGTGCACCTTCCATGAGGAAGTTATTCGAGCCAATAATGGTTTTGCAGCCACGGTGTGTGGCACGATTGATAACCACGTTCTCTCGAACAATATTGTTATCACCCATCACCAGTTCGCTTTTCTCACCCACGAAATTGAAATCCTGTGGCAAAGCAGCAAGCACAGAACCTTGGTGAACCTTGTTTCCACTTCCCATTCGAGTACCATTCAAGATGCTAACAAAGGGGAAGATAACGCAGTTATCACCGATGACGACATCGTCTTCTATATACACAAATGGGAATATCTTACAGCCGTCTCCAATCTTTGCCTTCGGAGAGACTTCGGCTTTTGGACTAATTACGCTACTCATACTCTTGAATACTAAGAATTAAACAAACGATTTACTTAGAACCACCACCAAGTGCATTATACAGATTGACGATAGATTGTAGCTTCGTAAACTGCTCTTTCACTTGTGATATTTCTGCGTTAAGTAAGCTCTGCTGAGCGGTAATAACTTCAAGATAGGTACTTGAGCTTTGTGCGTAGAGCATCTGTGTGTGCTCTACATTCTGCTTCAGAACATCTATTTGTTGTTGCTGCAACTTCTCTTTCTCATCAGCTGAATTATAAGCAACAAGGGCGTTGCTCACTTCAGAACCAGCCTTGAGAATACTATTCTGCCATGTGTTATATGCTTGCTTATACTTATCTTCAGCAACACGCAAACCTGCTTTCAATTGTCCGCGCATGAAGATGGGCTGTGTCAAACTACCAACTACACTCAAGAGCAACTTACCTGGGTTAACCATGCCATTGCTATTCGTCCACGCACCAGTAGGTGATATGTTCAATGCTGGATAGAAACGACTGCGTGCCTGCTGAATATTATAGAAGCATTGAGCCAACGCCATTTCGTTTGCATGCACATCGGCACGATTGCTTAGAAGTTGTACACCAATACCACCTGCGAAATTCGCCGGTAAGCTCTGATTGGCTAGACTACCACGGGCAATTCCTTGCGCTGGTTCACCAAGAAGAAGACTAAGAGCGTTCTCGGTCTCACGTATCTGACGACGGATGTCTGCGCCCTGTGTCTGTACACTATAGTAAGCAGCTTCGGCACTCTGAATACTCGTTGAACGAGCACGACCATACTCCATTTGGAGTTTCATCATGTCCCAGGTGTTCTTTGTCAGTCCTGACATATCATCTACTATCTGCTTCTGACGATCAAGCATCAGCAATGTATAATAGAGATTGGCAACGTTGCAGATAAGATTTGTCTGCACAACTACTCTGTAATCCTTCGACTGAAGGAGCATCATCTGGGCTGCTTTCTTCTGGGAACGCAGCTTTCCAAAGAGATCAACATCCCAACTTGCAGAGACTGGGAGTGTGTAAGACTGGGTGGAAGGCGTGTGCGAACCAAAGTGGGAGATCGTACCCGTCGGTGCGAAGACCACAGATGGTAAGAACGCCAACTTTGATGTCTTCACCTGCTGTTCGGCAATATCAATGTTCAAAGCAGCATTGATCAGGTCGGGATTATTATTAAGAGCTTTCTCAATAAGTGTCTGTAATTGAGGATCGGTAAAGACACTGCGCCATGGGAGGTTACCAAAGTCATTGGCTCCCTCAAGCGTTGCCTTGTCATCAACAGGGTCTCTCACAATCCCACTCGTCTTCACATCGGGACGCTCGTAATTGCCGTAGAGACTCTTACAGCCTGTCAATGACAGGGCTGCAAGGGCTATGATGATTATATTTTTATTCTTCATTATTGTTCTTTTAATATAGTACTACTCTTCTACCTTATAGTCATGTGCAGGTCCTTTCGCAAATTGCTCAAGTTCCTTTATGACATCATGATTAGCCTCATCTTCGAACTCGAGAGGCTTAATACGCTCCTGTAAGTACTGGAAGCCAGCGAACAGAGCTGGTACAACAAACACCTGACAGAGTGTACCAATCAACATACCTCCGACGGCAGCAGCACCCAATGTCTGGTTACCATTATGACCTACACCACTTGCAAACATCAATGGTAATAATCCAATGATCATCGCCAAAGAGGTCATCAAGATAGGACGAAGACGGGCACCAGCACCTAAGATGGCTGCATACTTGATTGCCATACCTGTTCGGCGACGCTCAAGAGCAAACTCAACGATAAGGATGGCGTTCTTGGCCAATAATCCAATCAACATAATCAAGGATATTTGCATGTAGATATCATTGCTATGCCCGAAGATCATCGTGAATATGAACGCACCAGCAAGACCAAATGGTATTGACAAGATAACGGCTAATGGAAGGATATAACTCTCATATTGTGCACTAAGAATCAAGTAGACAAACACGATACAAAGGACGAAGATCATCGCTGTTGAGTTAGAAGACTCTTGCTCTGAACGTGTCAAGCCAGAGAACTCATAGCCATATCCCTGTGGTAACACTTGTTTTGCCACTTCCTCTGCAGCCTTGATAGCTTGACCTGAAGAAACTCCATTGGCTGGTGTCGCATTAACGGCAATAGAGGTAAAGAGGTTGAAACGAGTGATATTTGATGGTCCATAAACACGCTTCAACGTACAGAATTCACTTACAGGAGCCATACCTGCTGCTGTTCGAACATAGATGTTATTCATGCTCGACTCGTCCATGCGGCTCTCTGCTGTTCCTTGTATCATCACACGGAAGAGCTTACCGTATGCATTGAAGTTGGAAGCATACATACCACCATAGTATCCCTGCAATACAGAAAGAATAGCTGCCGGTGATGTTCCTGCCTGCTTTGCTTTCGCAACATCTACATCCACCATGTATTGAGGATAGTTCGGGTTGTAAGTGGTAAGTGCTCGGCTGAACTCCGGACGCTTGTTCAAAGCAGCGAGGTAATCCTGTGCAACCTTAAAGAATTTATTCAAATCTCCACCTGTCTTATCTTGTAAAGAGAAAGAAAGACCATTCGACATACCATAACCAGGAATCATTGGCGGTGCAAAGGCAAGTATCTGTGCGCCCTTAATACTGGCTGTTTGCTTGTAAATCATGCCCAAAATCATATTAGAAGAGGTTGGGTCAATGAACAATCCAGCAATACCAGCACCCGTGAATACTGATTTAATACGATCAAACATACCATATTCACGCTCAGCAAAAGGCTTCAACTTAACAATAAAGGTTGACTGGTTAGAACCCTGTCCAGCCAAGAAGTTGTAACCAACGATCTGCTCACGGCGTTCAATGTAAGGATTACTTGCCAACATCTTATCCACCTGATCGGTCACTTTCTGGGTCTCTACTTGTGATGTCCCAGGAGGTAAACTAATCATGGCAAACAAAGTTCCAGTATCTTCATCTGGCACAAGTCCTGTCTTAGTAAACGTCATTGTAAGAACGAGAGCCACGAAACCTACAACAACAGCAGAGCCTGCTATCCAACGATGGTTGATAATCTTCTCAACTTTTTTCTGATACTTAGCATTGATCTTATCATACTGTGTATTGAATGCCATGTGGAATCTATCAATGCGTGAAAGCTTCTTATGTTCCTCATCATTGTCATGTGGCTTCAAGAAAATAGCACATAGTGCAGGTGACAAGGTCAAAGCATTCAGAGCAGAGATAACGATTGATACCGCCATTGTTACACCGAACTCACGATAGAAAGTACCAGATGTTCCACCAATAAATGATACTGGCACGAACACTGCTGACATCACCAAAGTAATAGAGATGATAGCTCCTGAAATCTCATTCATTGCATCAATGGCAGCCATCATCGCACTCTTATAACCTAAATCAAGCTTTGCATGAACAGCCTCAACCACCACAATGGCATCATCGACCACAATGGCAATCGCTAATAACAATGCTGACAAGGTCAAAAGGTTGATGGAGAATCCAAACACCCATAGGAAGAAGAATGTACCAATCAATGCCACTGGCACAGCAATCATAGGAATTACTGTCGAACGGAAGTCTTGCAAGAAGACATACACAACGAAGAATACCAACACAAGTGTGATAACCAGTGTACGAATAACTTCCTCTATAGATGCAAAAAGGAACTCTGTTACATCCTGTTCTATCGTCACTTTCATCCCTGGAGGCATTTGCTTTTGGGCGTCAGCCAAGGCTACTTTTACGTCATCAGCAATCTGTGTAGCATTTGAACCAGCCACCTGGTTAACCATACCTAATACGGCTGGTTGACCATTGTTACGCATGGCAACAGAATATTGCAAACCGCCTAATTCCACCTTTGCTACATCACGTAAATGTAATGTCTGTCCATTTGTATTGCTTGAGATAATGATATTTCCATATTCTTCTGGCGTCTTCAAACGTCCCTTATAGCGCATAGTGTACTCAAACTTGAGCTTACTTTGCTCACCAAAGGAACCTGGTGCTGCCTCAATATTCTGTTCTGCAAGAGCACCAGAGATATCAGAAGGAACAAGACCATACTGCTTCATCTTATCTGGCTGGAGCCAAATACGCATTGAGTAAGTCTTCATACCAGGTGTCTGGACGTCACCTACACCATTAATACGCTTCAACATTGGAACGATATTGATGTTGTTATAGTTCGTCAAGAACTCATCATCATATCGTCCATCATCTGTTGTTAAGGAGTACATGACCACATTCGAACTCTGACGTTTCGATACAGTCACACCCACACGGGTAACTTCAGCAGGTAACAAAGCCTGTGCTTGTGACACGCGGTTCTGCACATTGACTGCCGCCATGTTTGGGTCAGTACCTTGCTTAAAGTAGACTGTAATCATAGCCATACCAGCGTTAGTTGCAGTTGACTCAATATAAGTCATATTCTCTACACCATTGATACTCTCTTCCAATGGTGTAATAACTGAATTCAATACGGTCTGCGCATCAGCTCCTTGATAGGAGGTTTGAATGGAGATCGTAGGTGGTGCGATGTCCGGATACTGCTCAATAGGCAGTGACATCAAACCGATTATACCCAAAAGTACGAAGAAGATGGATATAACCGTTGATAAAACCGGTCGTTTAATGAAATTCGTAAATGTCATAACGATTATTCTTTTGAATCATGGAGATGGGTGAAAAATAGCCTAAGAAAACTTACTTCTCACAGAGAACAGCCCCTCTGTCTCCACTCATAACTCCTAATTCCTAACTTCTAATTACTTACTTTCTCCCTTCATAGTCTTTAAGAAACCTGAAGCAGAGCTCTGATTCTCACCCAACTTCTCAGCTTTCTTAATGGCTTCTTCATACTCTGCTGGAGTCAATGCCTTTATCTTTGCACCATCTTCCAAACTTGAGATTCCCTTGCTAACAATGCGGTCACCCATCTTTAATCCACTAGTAACAATATAATTGATACCATCATTCTGTGGGTTAATGGTTATCTCGCTGTAATGTACCTTATTATTAGCATCCACCTTATAGACAAATACCTTATCCTGCACCTGAGTGGTTGCTTCTTGTGGAATCAATAATGCGTGATTATTGTTCTTAGCGATAACAATTTGTCCACTACCACCACTCTTCAACAAATGTTCGGGATTAGGAAAACGTGCAATAACGCTGATTGTTCCTGTTGCTGGGTCTATGATACCACTCGTCTTGACAATGGCTCCCTCATGATTATAGGTTGAACCATCTGCAAGCAACAAACTTACACCTGGGAACTTCTTAATGGCATTACTCAAACCATCACCAGCACGGCTCAGTTTCAACACGTCAGCCTCAGTCATAGAGAAGTAAACTTCTATTGTAGAAGTGTTGCTAACGGTTGTTACTGGCTGTGCAGAAGAGGCACTTACCAAGGCTCCCTCTTTGAAAGGAAGACTACCGATGTAACCAGAAGCAGGACTCTTTACATAACAGAAGCCAAGGTTATCCTTAGCAGTTGATAGCATTGCTTGCGCTTGACGAACACCTGCTTGCGCTTGACGAACAGCAGCTTGCGCAGAAGCGACACCACTTTGTGCTTGGCGAACAGCAGCTTGTGCCGTTTCAAAACTATTCTTTGCTGACTGCAACTCATAGTCGCCTATCACCTTATTATTATATAGGTTCTTACTGTTTGAGTAAGTCAAACGAGCGGTAGCAGCCTGTGCATTAGCCGAATTAAGACTTGCGTTAGCCTGAACAACACCAGCTTCTGACTGTGCCACAGCACTCTGAGCCGAGTTTACTTGTGCTTCAGCCTGACGAACAGCAGCCTGATAAGTGGAGTTATCCACAACGAAGAGCACCTGACCAGCATGCACATACTCACCCTCATGCACATATAGTTTCGTGATAAAGCCGCTCACCTTTGGGCGAACCTCTACATCCTGAACACCCTTAAGCGTAGCTGGATAAGTAGTCTTTAGCTGTGCATTAGATGCACCAATCGTAATTACAGGATACTCATCACTTGTAGGAAGCCCCTGCTGACCGCCTCCACAACTGGTCAATAACGCCACAGTTGCAGCTACGAACAATAAGATTTTATTCATTTTCATACCTATTTTATATATTATATTCATTCTTTTTATCTTGCCATTCACCTCTTTCGCATAAGAGATGTACATACTTCTCGTATCAAACTAATCTCTTCATAAAAGTAATGCATACTAAAAACCAAAGTATAATACTTGAGTTTTTCAGTATGCAAAACTACTCATTAATCATTAAAGATACTTATTTTGCAAATAGCATTTAACAATTATTACCTATAAACATACCATTTATGACTCTTATCTATAACCTCCTTTAACAATGGATGTTATCTTCTTCATTCTTAAATCAGCCCCAATTCACTTGCCTTATTGCGCAAAAGTTCCATTAAAGGCTCTCGTTCGTTTGCCACTTTATTATCAAGTACGGCATCTTTCAGCGTCTGCTTCAAAACGCCCACCTCTCTACTAGGTTTTAGATGGAACATATCCATGATTTCATTACCATCTATGCAGGGTTGCAACAAGCGTTTGTAGTCACGCTCCTTCAAGTCTTTTAGTTTCTCACGAACGATTCGGAAGTTATCAAGAAAGCGTTGTTTACGGGCAACATTCTTACTCGTTATATCCGCCTCACACAGAGTCATCAAGTCATCAATGTCTTCGCCAGCATCATTCATCAGTCGTCTCACGGCCGAGTCGGTCACTTCTTCATCAGCAATAACAATCGGACGCATGTGTAAGTCTACCTGCTTTTGCACATACTTCATCTTACTATCCATCGGCAACTTCAACCTTCGAAAGATATTAGGCACCATCTTCGCACCAACATAGTTGTGGTTATGGAAAGTCCATCCCGCTACGGAATCCCACCGTTTGCACTTTGCTTTACCCACATCATGCAACAATGCCGACCATCGCAACCATAAGTTATCCGTATGCTTGCAGATATTATCCAACACTTCTAAGGTGTGATAAAAATTATTCTTATGCGCTCGTCCGTTCCTAGTCTCCACGACATCCAAAGCAACTAGCTCTGGCAAGATGATTTGCAAGAGCCCACAACGATACAAATCAATAAAACCCTTGCTCGGTGTTGGCGTCATCATAATTTTGTTCAACTCCTCTTCTATGCGTTCCCCACTAATAATCTTTATTCTTTCGGCATTGCGTTCCAATGCCTCGAAAGTCTCATCATCAATAAAGAAATTTAATTGTGTAGCAAAACGAACGCATCGCATCATACGCAATGGATCGTCAGAGAAGGTTACATCAGGGTCTAAGGGCGTGCGAATAATACCATCCCATAGATCGTCAACACCACCGAATGGATCGACTAACTCTCCAAAGCGGGCCTTATTCAAGCACACTGCTAGGGCATTAATGGTAAAGTCCCTACGATTCTGATCATCCTCTAGTGTTCCATCTTCTACCACTGGTTTCCTACTATCATGGCTGTAACTCTCTCGTCGAGCACCTACAAATTCAACCTCCGTGTGCTTATATTTCACTTGAGCAGTACCAAAGTTGCGGAACACCGAGAGGTGAGCTTTCTTACCAAGAATGGATTTCAATTCGCTAGCTACCTGTATACCACTCCCCACCACAACAACATCTATATCATTAGAAGGGCGTTCTAAAAACAAATCACGCACATAACCGCCCACTACGTAACACTCCAGTCCGAGTTTATCGGCGGCATTGGAAATATGATGAAATATATCTTTATCTAATAATTGTGCCAATTCGGCATCTGAAAGATCTCGCATAATTAAATGTTATCTTTGTATGAATAGCAATGCAAAGATACGCAAATTTGTTAAGTCATACAAATTAAGTATCATGTAAAATAAGGTAAGCTGAGCACACCCTCAAGCTGAGTTGTATTTGAAGGAAAAACGAGCAATATTTAAAGGAAGGCTTAGCTATATCTGAAGAGAGGATTAATTGCATTAGAGCAAAGGCTTTCTTTTAGGTAAGAGGAGCGTATGTTAGTTTAACACAAATACTTAGGTAAATAATAGAGGATTTTATATACCGATACCACTTTTTGTTAATTATCCTTATTAAAAGGGCTTTTTCTTATTCGTTTTAGTACTAATTACAGAATTAGCAGTACCTTTGCAACCCACAAAAGAGTAAAAGGTAAATAGACTTTATTCAACACTATAAAAACGAACGAGGCCGCAATAGCAATAACAACTGAGTTTGTATTCATTTGCATTGCCCATTCTTTCCTTCTTAATAAAGGGACTCTACAACATTAGAGAGGATGGATGATTGCCGTAAAAACAATCAAGTCAGTAACGACAAGAGGCAGAAAGAGTTATACAAGACAAATTAATATAAAGAACAAGACAAATGAAGAGAGTATACGAAAAGCCCTCGACAACAATAATATTCATGGAAATAGAGGGTAACTTGTTAATGAATAGTGCACATGGTGCAAATCATGAAGGTTTCACAGAGGGAACTGATTTAAGTACACACGTCGAAGATGGAACTGATGATGATAGTCCATTCTAAGGGAAAATAGGATTAAACGAATATCGAAAAACGAATAACAGCAATATGAAGTATACAAATCTATTAAAGACTTATGCCTTATGTATGGGTCTTGTTTTAAGTGTTGTGTCTTGTTCCAAGGATGATTTTGGAGATGGCGACACAACAGATGAACAACTAGTAGAGATGTCTTTCACATCCACAGGATTGGAAAAGCCTTCAACAGAAGAGACTGCATCTCAATCTAATCAAATAAAGACTCGCACAGTATTAGGCTCAGACGGCGCAACTGTTACTTGGCAAGCAAACGATAAGATTGGTATTGGCTTTAAAGGATACCAACCCAAGAATTATCCCTTCACCACTCCAACCTCAGGAAGTGATGTGCGTTTCTGGGGAAAAGCACCAGATGTCAATAACGTATCATACTTCATGATGTATCCTTATCAGCAGGATGCAAAGA
>ERZ772920.1277-NODE-1277-length-13101-cov-18.189713_pt1 | contig 13101 bp, 9 predicted proteins | sample MGYA00511469_ERZ772920 | MGnify/ENA primary metagenome ERZ772920 (study PRJEB29015, sample SAMEA2738069) | human oral metagenome | biome: human oral; feature: human-associated habitat; material: saliva | place: China | collected 2216 ... | reverse complement strand
GCCGCGACCGCCTGCCCGCATCCCTGATTCAGGGTCAGCGTGACTTCTTCGGTGCACACACCTACGGTCGTATTGACGAAGAGGGCGCCTTCCACACCATGTGGAGCGGTGACCGTTCCGAGGTGAACGCAGCGGACATCCACGTTCACTAAGCTCCCGTAGCTGAATACGTCAAAGCCCGCCCCGGCTGGATGAGAATCCGGTCGAAGGCGGGCTTTCGTTATGTCTTGTTCGTTATGTCTTGACGGGGCGCCCCCGAGATGCCTCAGGGGTATCTTGAGGGGGATAGCAGGGGAGAAGACCTGCGAAGACCTGCAGCGCCTCGTGAGGAGCCTCCAGACGCGCCGCTACCGCCTCAAAACGCTTGCCAAGCGCTAAATCCACATGGCGGGGTCAATGTACTCCACAGCGTCCACCAGCGGCTTCTTCTTCTCCGGGGTACGCGGGCGGTGCTTCGCCGGAATGCCGGTAATAATCGAATCGGCGGGGTGATCGTGGACCACCACGGCGTTCGCGCCAATAGCGCTATCGGCACCAATAACCACCGGACCCAGAACCTTAGCGCCAGCACCAATGGTCACGCGGTCACCAATGGTGGGATGACGCTTCACCTTCTCCAGGGAGCGACCGCCCAGGGTCACGCCGTGGTACAGCATCACGTCGTCACCAACCTCAGCGGTTTCACCAATGACAATGCCCATGCCGTGATCGATGAAGAAACGGCGGCCAATGGTCGCGCCGGGGTGAATCTCCACACCTGTCAGAAAACGCGTGAACTGCGAAAGGGTACGGGCCAGAGCCTTCGTCTCATCCTTCTGCCAGAGCTTGTGGGTCAGACGGTGAGCCCAAATGGCGTGCATGCCCGAATAGTTCAGCGCAATCTCGATAGCGCCGCGTGCAGCAGGGTCGTGTTGGCGGACGTTCTCAATATCTTCACGCAGACGCGCAATAAAACTCATGGGTTCCCTTTCACTCATCGGCCGTGCTCTGTGTATGCGACCTTTCCAACGGTACCAACAACGGGGCCCTTTTGGCTATTCCCGCCGCAATCAGCAACATGATGGACGCACCCGCCCGTATCACTGCTCAACCGTGGCGGATGCACATGGGACGGCAGAAAAGAACAGCCCGGGACCAACAGGGGAGCGGCAGAACGGTTCAGCCGCTCGCTGTCCAGTTCGCAGTGGGCATAGAAACGCCCCGCCTGCCGTGTATGCAACCGGCAGACGGGACGTAGCAACAAACCTGACACCTCCCACTAATGGGGGCTCAGAAGCTCAATTAGCCGCGGATATCCTCGTACAGAGCGGTAGAGATGTAACGCTCACCGAAGTCGGGAACGATAGCCACGATCAGCTTGTCCTTGTTCTCAGACTTCTTAGCCTCCTCCAGGGCAGCCCAGACAGCCGCGCCAGAAGAAATACCGCCCAGAATACCTTCCTGGGTAGCCAGCAGGCGGGAGGTGCGCATAGCGTCCTCAGCGCTGACCGGAGTCACCGAATCGTAGATGCCGCGGTCCAGAGTGTCCGGAACGAAGTTAGCGCCCAGGCCTTGAATCTTGTGGGGGCCAACGCGACCCTCAGAGAGCAGCGGGGAGTCCTTCGGCTCAACCGCAACAACCTTCACGTCCGGGTTCTGCTCCTTCAGGTACTTACCGGCACCGGAGATGGTGCCGCCGGTGCCAATACCCGCCACGAAAATGTCGACCTTACCGTCGGTTGCTTCCCAAATCTCGGGGCCGGTGGTGTTGTAGTGAATGGTGGGGTTCGCCTCGTTGGAGAACTGGGAGGCCAGGATAGCGTTCTCGGTGGCCGCAACGATTTCCTTAGCCTTCTCCACAGCGCCGCGCATACCTTCGGTACCGGGGGTCAGCACAATCTGAGCACCGTAAGCGCGCAGCAGCACGCGACGCTCAGCAGACATGGTCTCCGGCATGGTCAGGATGACGCGGTAACCGCGAGCAGCACCCACCATAGCCAGCGCAATACCGGTGTTACCGGAAGTACCCTCGACAATGGTGCCGCCGGGCTTCAGTGCGCCCGACTTCTCAGCAGCGTCAATGATGGCGCGGCCGATACGGTCCTTGACCGAACCTGCGGGGTTGTAGAACTCAAGCTTGACCGCTACGTTACCGGGAAGACCCTCGTCCAGTCGGTTCAACTTAACCAGGGGGGTCTGACCGGTTGCTTCAACAATGCTGTTGAGAATCTTTGCCATGGGATGCTCCTTCATGAGCTTGGGGGAGGCCAGCCGCGACGGGGCCTCCACAATGAATAATCGGTTACGTGGCAACTCTACTACTCACCGGCAGTAGGTTTAAACCTGCGGTCACAGTTCGTAATAATGCCAGAGAAAAACCTCAAGGAACGAGGTTTAGGGAAGAGGGTGCAGAAAAGCGCCGCACAAACCCTTTCTCGATAAAGGATGATGATTGTGCGGCGCTCTCTAGAAACATTATGTAGCCCAAAAGACAACCTCTGTATATAAGAGTAGTGATGAACTCTGTTCACCGCAAGCTGGAGCCACAAATTTTATTGCCATCAATGGAAAAAACAGTGAAAAACCGCATCCTGAGATGGAAAAGACGCAAAAACGTGGGAGGGGGAGGGAGAAAACCAGCCCAGAGGACTAGTTGATGTCCATGTGCAGGTCCCACTTGTTGTTCAGGTAGCGGCCAACAGCCTCACCGAACATCTTCACGTGACGCTTATCAGCCGCCACGGTCTGCTCCTTGCCGTCCTTGAACAGCTTCTCGCCCAGGTCCACGTTCAAAGTCACGGTCCAGTTGTACGCACCCTGCGCCAGAACCGGCTGCTTGGTGCCAATAGTCAAAGTAGCGGTCGGGTTCACGTACCAGGTCTTCTTCTCTTCAATACCTGCCTTGGTGGAGTCCGCGTACTTCTTCATCGCCGCCAGGGTCTCCTGGTCGGTGCTGACCTCGTTCATGTAGTGCATATCGCCGGTACGCAGCAGGTACTCAAACGCCGCACCGAAGTACGCCAAAGCCGCCGCGAAGCCAGCCACCGAGTTCTGGTGCATGGTCTCCGGAACGATCGGGGAGGGAACATTCTGCGGCGGGTGCTCAGCGTTACCCGGCTGGTACTCGCCGTGCTCCTCCATCTTCTCCAGCTTCGCTACGCCGCTGTAATCCTTATTGTCGTTAGGCAGCGGAGAGTTCGTCGCAGTAGCCGAAGCCGACGCAGAAGCGGACGGGGAAGCAGACGCCGACGCAGAGGGCGAGGCGGTAGCAGACCCAGAAGCAGCCACAGAAGCGCTCTCAGAGCCAGAAGCGGAAGCAGACGCCTCAGAAGTAGCCTTAGAGCCACAAGCCGCCAGCAAAGCCATAGAGCTGACGCCCAGCACACCCAGCGCCGCGCGGCGGGTCAGGTTCTCGGACATAGTGATACCTTTCAGTCAGTCGGTGATTGCAACCAGTTTAGCCGCAAACCCAACAGGATACAGAGTTGAGCGGACGAAGCGTGAGAAGCGCCTCGCAGATAAAAGTGTTATGACGAACTATGACGCCGCGGAGGTGGCGGACGCCTCAACGGAAGCCTCAGTAGAAGCCGAGCCAGACTCGGAAGCAGATGCTGCGCCGGATGCTGCCGCGCTCGCGGTGCCCTGAGTAGTGGTGCTCTGAGTAGCGCCTCCCTGGAGCGTTGCACCGTACGCCACGCTCAGCTCCCACATCTTAGAATCAGCATGGTAGCGGCCGCGGAAATCGCACTCCTGAACCGTCACCTGAGACACCGGACCCGCCGCCGTCGCAGTGGGGGACGGTGCACCAGACACCAGCGCATCCTCAGAAGGCTCAGTAGGCTCAGCAGAAGCGCTCGCGGAGGTAACCACCGGCTGGATCTTGCCCTCAGCCACCGCCTCCGTACCGAAGTCCAGGGTGTACTTGCCCTTAAACAGCAGGTTGCCATCACTCATAATGGACGGCTGCGCACTCGAAAGCGCATAGGAAGCCGACGGATTCACATACCAGGACCCCTTCTCCACACCCGCAAGAATAGAAGCCGACAGAGCATCCACCTCAGAGCGAGTCTTCGACGACAGCTGAATACCGGTCGAGAACGCATCCGTGCTACCGGTCTTCACCAGATAATCCATAGCCGCCGCAAAATAAGCAATCGCCTCATGGAAACCCGTCACCGTATTCGCCGACAGAGCATCAGTCACCTTCGGCTTCGGAGCATTACGCGGCGGATGCTCTACCGTGCCCTGCTCATAATTCACCGCACCCTCATAGTGGGTGTACTCCACCAGACCCGAATAGTTCTTACCATCATCACTGTATCCGTTCGGGTTAGCGCTCGACTTCGAACCGTTCAGGCTACCACCCTGAGAACCAGACTGCTGGCTAGATCCACCCGAACCGCAAGCGCTCAACAGCGCCGCCGAACCGGCAACAGCAGAAGCCCTCACGCCCAGACGCAGCAGAGAGCGGCGAGAGAAAGACTGAGAAAAAGAAGACATAAGAGAAAAACCTTGAATCCAGGAAAGCTCGTTACTACCAGAGTAAAACAGATCATGCCCTAACCCGAGTGCGAGTTAGGGCATGATGCCTCATCCATCTGAGGGCTTAAAGGTTGTCACCATTAGAATTGCCGCCATTGCCGGAGTTACCGGAATCGCCAGCATTACCGCCGTTAGCGCCACCGCCGTTAGCGCCGCCACCGTTAGTGCCACCATTCTTAGGCTGAGCCGAAGCCTGCGCCTCATACTCATCCTGAATAGTCAAAGTCCAATCATTATCGTGGCGCACACCGGTAACCACCAGGCCACGCTCAGTGCGGCGAACCTTCTCAGACATCTCCGCAGGAGCGCCCTCAACCACAACGGTCGGACCCAAATCAATCACCAGGTCGAAAGTCCACTGCACGCTCTTCTTCACCAGGGTCGGAACAGCAGTGAACGCAGACATGGTCACCTTCGGCGACACATACCAGTCACGATTCTGCGAGCTCTCATTCGACTCATCCATAAACGATGAGAACGACGCAACGAACTTCTCATCAGCCTTCGACTCACGCAACGGAGCCGCATCACCGGTCAGCACCAGGTAATTAATCGCCGCATACACGAACGCAATCGAATCGTACAGACCCTGCACCGAGTTCTCCGTTGCGCTCACCGGGCGCTTCGGGACCGGCACGTTCTGAGCGGGAGCAGACTCGGTCGCCGGAACGAAAGTGCCCTTCTTCTCATAGTTGTCGAAGGTTACCTCGCCGCTAAAGTCAGTGCGTGAAGAGGCAGAGGGGGAAATCTGAGGGGTATCCACGTCAGCGTTCTCGGTGGTGGAGGAAGAGCCACCGCAGGCAACCAGCAGGGCGCTCAACGACACGCCTGCAACGCCCGCACCGGCGTAACGCAGAGCAGAACGGCGGCTGATGCCGGTAGCGGAACTATCAGAAAGCCCAGAGGTCAAAGGGAAAAGCGCCACGGAGTACCTTTCGAGTGAGAATCTCAGGTGAGAGACGAGTGAGAGTGCGCCTCGACGAGCGGATATCACACGTGGGTATCCCTCTAGAGACAGTCCTAAGTATAACGCGCCCCCGCCTTCACACCCGTGTGTACCACCGCTCAAATGAGCGTGATATGCCGCCCATCAGCGAACTTACCGCAACCAGCGGCACCAGCACACCGAGGGGCACAGGGCATTGTGAAGGAGAGGACGCGTTCATCGTCTATAGGGATTGTCTATAGGGGAGGGGCTACTGGGCGCCCCCGGCGGGAGCAGCATCTGCACCGGCGGCACCGGGCTGAGTGGCGCCGGGTTCAGGAGCACCGGGAGCTACACTCGGCTGAGCCGTCGCAGCGGCAGGCTGAGTTGCCACAGGCTGCGCGGGAGCCGCAGGCGCCTGGGTAGCGGCAGGCTGAGGAGCCTGTGCTCCACCGTTCTGCGCGCCACTATTCTGCGCCGCACCATTCTGGGAGCCAGTGTACTGTCGTGCTCCGCCGTTCTGGCCCGCACCGCTCTGACCTGCGCCGTTCTGGGCGGCAGGCGCCTGCGCGGCACCGTTACCCGAAGTGTTCGCGCCACCATTAGCCGCCACGGTGCTGTCATCAGTCACCGTCGGGGTATAGGTCGAAGAAGGGTGAGCACGCGGAGTCTGAGTCGGCTTCGGAGTCAACGCGGGATCGTACTGCTGAGGCGAAATCACCAACCAGCGCTTCGCCTCCTCATCGTACTCAGCGTAGAGAGCCTTAATCTCCGCAGCCTCAGTATCCTCCAGAGGCTTAGTCGTATTGGTTGCCTTCTCAACCTGCAAGCCGTGCGCCTGAGCAACAGAACACGCCCACGAATACTTAGTGCCGCGAGTAGTCGGCTGCTTCTCGGTCAGACGGAAAGTCCACTCGCCATCAACCAGCCAGTTCGTGCCGGGCGCATAGAACGCACGCAGCTTCTCCAAAGAAGCACGCTGAACAGAATTATGCTCATGCACCACCTGCAGAGCCGGACCGGGATCACCGGTCATACGGGCATAGTTCACCGCCGCCGCAAAATACGCGAAAGTGGCGCGCAGACCGCGGGCGTTCTTGTCGTACATGCTCTCATCCTCAACGGGGATGGGCACGGCGCTCGCCTTAGAATCCACGCTTGCCGGGCCGGCGGTCGGCTCAATCGTGTAGACCTGACCGGTCTCCGGGTCGGTGCTACTCATCGGGGCAGCGCCATGACCGGGAACGTACTTGGTCCACTTCAGCTCGCCCGACAGGTTATCGTAGGCGCCCGCAATCGAAGCGGAAGCAGTGGGGGAGGCGGTCGCCTCCGCAGTCTTTGTGGAACCGCAAGCGGCAAGCATCGCACCCAGGGCGGCAGTGCCCGTGAACGCAATAAAGTGGCGGCGGCTGTGAATCATAGTGATCCCCTTGAATGTGCTGTGATGCGGAAGTATCGGTGATAAGTGAAGAGCTCACACCCTCATCCTCAGCCTAACATCACGCCCCCACAGGAGGGCGCGAAGCAGTCACCCGCGGGGTGGGCAGAAGCGTATTGAGGCGAAAATGGGCGGACCTCATCTAGCCCTAGCCTATAGATTTCACGCGTGGCACACAAATAAAAGCCCTCATCCGTGCCACATATCACCCAATATGACGGGATCTTTGAGGCACGGATGCAAAGAAGCTTTAGGCTGAGCCTCGAATATAACGAGCCGCCTTAGAAGAGGTGCTCTCATTCGGGGTCGGCTGCGCGCTCGGAGTATTCGTGGACGGTTCAGGGTTAGCCGCAGGGGTGGCGGTAGCACTCGGGGAAGACTTCGGATCCTCCAGCATCTGCCAGCCCTCTGCGCCAAAGTAGACGTAAGCGTCCGCCTTCTGATTACTGCCGTAGATACCGGTGAGTGGCTCACGCTGACGGGTCTCATGGTTGAACAGGAACGCGTTCTCGTCCACCTTCAGGGTTGCCTTCCAACAATAGACGTCCTGCTCGGTGGCGGGCACCGGCTGCGGGGAGCTCAGGTTAATGCACATGGGGTGGTTGTTCTTAGAGACCAGCCAGCCGATGTTGTAGCGGTAGATATCGCGGTACATCTGTGCCATGTTGCTAAAGTGCTCTTGGCCGGGCAGGTTCATGAAGGGGTCGGTGTCGCCGGTGAGGAGCATATAGTTCTGCGCTGCACCCCAGTACTGCAAGAAAGCGTGCAGGCCCTCAACGGTGCGCTCTTTAGCTTCCGGGGGCATGGTGGGACGGGGGACATTAATGGCTCGATGGCTCAGGGTGCCGTTCGAGAAATTTCCGGAACGCTCAAAGAAGTGATCCGGCAGAATCGCCGGTCCGCGACCATCCAGAGCCGACGCAGGCAGAGGCTCGGCGTACGTAATACTGCGCGTGGTGGTCGCAGATTTAGTCTGGGTGCTCTGAGGTGCCGGTGCGGCATCAGCGGGAGAAGACTTGGTGAGCGGTTGAGGGCGAGAAACTGCGCTGGGGCTGCAAGCGCTTGCGAGTGCGCTCAATGCTGCTCCGGAAGAAAGAGCAAGAAGATGGCGACGTGACAGCGAACCGAACATACGCAACCTTTCGCAAGAGTAAAGATGGGCAGGCAGTAACGGGTAGCTCGGATGCAGTGAACCTCAACGGCAGTTGATTGCAGTTGCGTGAGGTTCGGTGAGCGTTCCCTATGGGTGTGGCATACCGCGGTGAGTACGGATGCGATAGAAAGGGCAGGTCAGAAGCCGCCTGAAGGAATCGGTGTGGGTTATGACCTGCCTGGTTGTCGTGCTCAATGATTCTAAGCGTACTTTCAGATTCAAAATAACCATATCTGCGCTTAAAGGTAAAAAGTTATCAAATCTTAATATTTGCCCGTTTTATGCGGGTTATAAAACGTACCAATGTGTTCCGGATAACCGCATTGAAATGTGCTGATTTCCTGCGGAAAATCAAGGATTTTCTCACCTGTTCTTCTTGTGAATAAATCATAAATTGGAGTTGTTGCACCCGGTGTGCAAGTAGTATCTCAACCTCTTCAGGTTGTCCAAACACCTATCAAAAACAGCCCCTCACACAGCCTCAGCACCCCCAACCGCGCAACCTAGCCACAACGCGACCGCGCCAACACCCAAACATGGCATAAAGCAGATGCACCCTATGGGACAATAGCGCTGTGACTACCACCGACTATGCGCAGCTCAAAGCAGCTCGCGAACTGCTCACTCGAATCCCCCTCCCGCTCGACGTAGAGGCCGGCGAAACCCCCGGCACCCCCTACACCGTCACACACGACGGCACCGCCGAGCACGGCACCACCACCGCGCGCACCCTGCTCGCCGCCATGGCACGCCAACTCGACGACTACATCCTGCCGCGCAGCGCCAGCGTCGACAACCCCCTCACCATCGTGGTCGGAGGCTCCACCGGCGCCGGCAAATCAACCCTCGTCAACACCCTGCTCGGCGAACCGCTCACCCAGTCCGGCGCGATTCGACCCACCACCCGCCACCCCGTACTACTGCACCGCGCAGAAGACGAGGCGGCACTGTCACCCGAACGCTTCCTGCCCACCCTGCCGCGCACCCGCACCTCCGGCATGAACGCCGGATCGCAGGCACTACCCGGCCTCGACCCGAAGATTGCGCGCGCCCTCATTCCTATTACTACCTCGGCGCTACCGCAGGGCATCGCGCTCATTGATGCGCCCGATATCGACTCCGTCTCCGAAGAAAACCGCACCCTCGCCAAGGAACTGCTCTCCGCAGCAGACCTGTGGCTCTTCGTCACCACCGCCAACCGCTACGCCGACGCCGTGCCCTGGGAGCTACTCCACGAGGCTGCCGCGCGCTCCATCGCAATTGCCGTGGTGCTCAACCGCGTGCCCGAAGGCGACGAAGAAGCCATTGAAAACGACCTGCGACGCATGCTCGACGAGGCGGGAATCCACGCCGTGCTGATTCACACCGTCACCGAACAGCCGCGCGATGAAAGCGGCATGCTCGCCCCCGTCAGCCTCGCCCCTCTGACCCTGTGGATCCGCGAACTCGGCGCCGACGCGCCCGCCCGCGCCGCCATTGCCCGGCAGACCCTCGCCGGTGCCGTCGAAACCCTCGCCGGTAACCTGCAGGTGCTCGCCGCCGAACAGGCACGCCAGCAGGCGGCACACCAGTCGCTTGCCACCATCGCCGCCGAAGAATACAAGGACGCACTGACCACTATTGACGGCGCCCTCTCCGACGGCTCCCTGCTACGCGGCGAAGTGCTCTCGCGCTGGCACGACTTCGTGGGAACCGGCGACTTCTTCCGCTCCCTCGACAGCACCATCGGTCGCCTGCGCGACCGCGTCGGCTCCGCCCTGCGCGGTCAGCCCGCCGCCGCCCAGAAGGTAGAAGACGCCCTCGAAAGCGGCATCCACGCCGTCGTGCTGGATGCAGCTGCCCGCGCCTCCGAAAACACCCGCACCCGCTGGCATGCCAGCCGTGCCGGACGCTCCCTGCTGGCGCGCCTGGATGTGCTGCAGGCTGTTTCTGTTGCGCCGCAGACGGCCTCCGCCGCGGCGCCCGAACAGAACGCAGGCGCAAACGGTGAGGCGAAGGGCAACGAAGCGAAGGGTGAAGTGCAGTCCGCCGAAGACATCTTCTCCGCCGCTGTTGCCGAGCAGATTCGCCTCTGGCAGGGCTCAGTGCTCGAAATGATTCGCGAAGAAGGCGCCGACAAGCGCAAACGTGCTCGCTTCCTTTCCCTGGGCGTGAACGCTACCGCCGTGATGCTCATGGTCGCCGCGTTCAGCCTCACCGGCGGCATTACCGGTATTGAAGCGGGTATTGCGGGCGGTAGCGGCGTGGTCGGCACCAAGCTGCTCGAGTCCATCTTCGGTGAAGACGCGGTGCGCCGCATGGCAACCCGCGCCCGCACCGACCTGCTCGAACGCATGGCGGATCTGCTCACCGAGCACGCCCAGCCCTTCACCGCCGTGCTGGAAGAAACCGACCCGCAGGCTGATGCCGAGGACATTCACCGCGCCGCCGAACAGGTACAGGCAATCGCCGCAGAAATGAGCACCCAGAGTCAAACCACACAGCGCCAAACCACACAGCGCCAAGCCGCAGCCCACGCTAACGGCACGGTTGCCCGCTAAACCACTCCGGACAGGCACACCGCGCCACCTGACCGCGCACCACAGACGAAGAAAAACGCACTATGACTACCCCCGAGAACAAACTCGAGAACGCCGAGCGCAACACCGAGCGAGGCGCCACCCCCGGCGTGGCGACCTCGCCCTTCGCGCGTTCCGTCGCATCCCTCAAGGAAGCCATTAGCTACGGCGAAGGACGAGTCCCCGAGACCGTACTGCTCGATGCCACCGAAACCCTCGAACGCCTCAGCCAGCGCCGCGAACTCTCCACCGAGCACACCGTCATCGGCTTCTTCGGCGCGACCGGCAGCGGCAAATCCACCCTCTTCAATGCCATCGCCGGGCAGAACATTGCCCTCTCCGCACCCACGCGCCCGACCACCTCCACCGTGCAGGCGGCAATCTGGGAGGCAGAAGGCAGTGAAGAACTGCTCGACTGGCTCGGCATCGACAAGCGCGTTTACCCGCAAACTCAGGCGCTCGCCGCCGAAGGAGAGACAACCGAGGGTAATAAGGCAACCGGGGGAGTAGCGGCACCCAATACCGTCACCGAACCGGCGCCCGGACTCTTCAACCGCATCCGCCGCGCAGTAGGCGGACGCGGCGAAATGCGCACCCGCACCGGCGGCCTCATCCTGCTGGACATGCCCGACTTCGACTCGGTCACCACCACCAACCGCGACCTCGCCGCCCGCATGATGCGCTACGTGGACGTACTCGTCTGGGTTGTCGACCCCCAAAAATACGCCGACGCCGTCATCCACCGCGACTTCATGGTGCCGCTTGCCGCATCCGGTGCGCAGGCGCTCTGCGTGCTCAACCAGGCGGACAAACTCGCACCCGCCGAGGTGCCCGCCGTGCTCGCATCCCTCACCCGCCTGCTCCAGGCTGAGGGTACCGAGGCGCACCTGCTCGCCGCACCCATCGCCGTTTCCGCCCGAACCGGTGAGGGCGTGGACGCGCTCCGCGACCTGCTCGCGCAGGTAGCCGCCGCCAAGAGCCTGTCCCTGCAACGAACCGACGCGCAGCTACACGCCACCGCCTCCCAGCTGCGCACCTACGCCGGGGGAGAGGGCGCCGTTCTCGCTGGAGCCTACGCCCTCGAAGCGGAACAGAAGCTCGCGAAGGCGTGCTACACCTCCAGCCAGGCAGAGCAGGTTTTGCAGGCGGCAACCGCCTCCTACCGCCGCGCCGCAGGTCAGCACACCGGCTGGATCCTCACCCGCTGGATGAGCCGTCTGAAAGCTGACCCCCTGCGCCGCCTGCACCTGGGGCAGCAGGACGAAACGAAGAGCGCGTCTAAGGCGGAGAAGTCCTCGGGCATGCTCGGCTCCGATAGCGAGAACGCACCCGAGCTGGTGGCATCCTCGCTACCCCCGCTGAGCGCCGCGCAGAAGGCAGGCATGGCAAATGCCGTGCGCCAATACAGCAAGCAGATGGCGGACCGCGTCGAAGACCCGTGGAAGCGCAGCATGAAGGAAGCCGCACTCTCTCGCGAGGCGGAGCTACCCGAACTGCTCGAACGTGACATGATGCGCATCGACTACGGCCTCGGCCGCACCCGCGCCCCCTGGGTCATCTTCAACGCGCTGCAATGGATTGCACTACTGAGCGCCCTGGTAGGCGTCGGCTGGCTGACCCTCATCTCCGGCATGGCGTACCTGCAGATTCAACTGCCGCCCGCCCCGACTCCCGAAGGCTCCCCGGTACCCCTGCCGACCCTGCTTCTGTTGCTGGGTATCCTGCTTGGTATTGCCTCGGCGGGTGTGGGCAGGTTGCTCACCGCCATGGGCTCACGCTACTACGCACGCAAGCTGCGCGGTCGCCTGCAGACCGGCGTTGAGAAGGCGGTGCAGTCCTGCGTGGTCGCCCCGGTGCAGCTGGAAGCTAAGCGCCTCAACTCCTACCGCAAGGCGCTGGACATTTAGCGGCGTATCATCTGAAAAACCGCATCAGGATAAGCTGCATCAGGCTAAGAGTGCATAAAAGAATCCCTCCCCACCTCTCAAACGAAGTGGGGAGGGATTCTTTTCGTGAAAACTATCTAGAACAGAGCCTTAGCTTTCCTCAACATCCGATGCCGAGTGAGAAGCAGAAAGCTCACGCAAACCGTCAGTAATCGCCTGAGCAGCCTTGACGACCAGCTCGGGGTAGTTGCGGTTCGGCTGGCGGGTCATACGATCAATCGGACCCGAGATAGACACAGCCGCAATCACCTTGCCACCGGGAGCACGCACCGGAGCGGACACCGAGGCGGTACCGCGCTCGCGCTCGCCCACGGACTGCGCCCAGCCGATGCGGCGCACAGCCGCGAGCATGGCTGCGCTGAAGTGTGCATCGCGCAGGCCTTCAACAATGCGGTTCTGATCTTCCCAAGCCAGCAGAACCTGGGCGGCGGAGCCTGCCTGCATGGACAGCTGGGTGCCGACCGGAATAGATTCGTGCATGCCGGAGGGGCGGGGGGAGGTGGCTGCGCACACGCGCCAGTCACCCTGGCGGCGGTACAGCTGGGTGGACTCGTCAGCTT
>ERZ772920.1274-NODE-1274-length-13112-cov-7.846289_pt1 | contig 13112 bp, 10 predicted proteins | sample MGYA00511469_ERZ772920 | MGnify/ENA primary metagenome ERZ772920 (study PRJEB29015, sample SAMEA2738069) | human oral metagenome | biome: human oral; feature: human-associated habitat; material: saliva | place: China | collected 2216 ... | reverse complement strand
TCATCTCGACCTCGCCGATGACCTCGTCAGCGCGGCCGTCGAAGACAGCCACCTTGCCGGTACCGAAGTCGGTCACGTACACCAGGTCGCGGTCCTCATCGTGCTCCAGAGCGAGCGCCTGGGTGCCGAACTTGACGAACTTCTTGAACTTGCCGGTGGTCAGGTCGTACACAGAGATACCGGAGTTGACGCCCTTCACACCCTGGGAAGAGACGTAAATCTCATTCAGCGAGTGGTCCACGGCAACGTCGGAGGGGCGAACCTCAACGGTGGAATCCTCACCCTGAGTCTGGATGGTCTTCTCAACCTTGAAGGTCTTAGTATCCACAACGAAGAGCTTGCCGCCGGTGCGCTCGGGCACGTACAGCTTGCCGTTATCGAGGAACAGGTTCATGCTCACGTAGCGGGTGCCACCGTCGGGTGCGCCTTCGAGCTGAATCTTCTCAACCTGCTTGGTCTTCAGGTCGATAGCGGATACGAAGAAGCGACCAGTCACGAACGCCTTACCGGACTCGTGGTCAACCAGAACGGAGCGGGGGTGCTCAATCCAGTTCGGATCGTCTTTCTTCACACCCTCGTTAGTCCAGATGCGCTTGAGGGTCTGCTGGTCGTACACTGCCACGGAGTTGTCGATGGTGTTGGTAACCCAGACAGTGCCGTCCACGTCATCAACGGTCACGCCGTACGCGGAGGTGTAACCGTACTGGCCCTTGTCGTTCTTCTTCACGGGTAGCTCGGCGAAAGCCTCGGTCTGCAGGGTGTCTGCATCCACGCGTGCCAGGGAGGAAGCGAAGCCGCCGCGTGCACCCACGGTGGGTACGAACAGCTTGTGGTTCTTCTTGGAGTAGCCAACCTGGAACTGGCCAGGCAGACCCTGAATCATCTTTGCAACGCTACCGTTTGCATCCACGGTGCGGTGTGCCTCGGTGGAGGGGGCGGTGGTGTCGGTTGCCTTGGTCTTGGTGGCGGTTGCCGGGTATCCCTGGAACTCGCGGGTTTCGGGGGTGACCTGCTTGACCTCGGAGTTGTTACCTGCGGTTGCGGTGACCTTGAACTTCAGGATGGAGTTCGCCTGAATCTCGGAGGTCTTGGCGGGCACGTCGTTGCCCTGCTTGTCCTTAGAAGGCTTGCTGGTGACCTGGCTGGAGGTGCTGACAGCGCCGGTGGTGCCGTCGAGGACGTAGGGCACGGTTGCGGTTGCGCCAGCCTGCTTGTCCACAGCGATAACGGAGCCGTTGGGCAGTACGACCAGGTCGTTTGCCTTGCCGCCGTTCATGGCGACCTCGGCAATCAGCTTGTCTGCTGCGCCGCCGTCAATCACGCCGACCTTGCCGGTGCCGAAGTCGGTCACGTACACCAGGTCGTTGGCCTCATCGTTATCGAGCGAGAGCGCCTGGGTGCCGAAGGGGATGAACTTCTTGAACTCGTGGGTGGTCGCATCGTACACAGATACACCGGAGTTCGCGCCCTTCACGCCCTGCGAAGAGACGTAAATTTCGTTCTGCGAGTGGTCAATAGCCACGTCGGAGGGGCGAACCTCGCCGTCCTTATCGCCCTTCACAGAGATGGTCTTCTCGACCTTGAAGGTCTTGGTGTCGATTACGAAGAGCTTGCCGCCGGTGCGTTCGGGCACGTACAGCTTGCCGCCGTCCACCAGAATGTTCATGCTGATGTAGCGGGTACCGCCATCGGGTGCGCCCTCAAGCTGAATCTTCTCGACCTTCTTGGTCTTCAGATCGATAGCCGAGACAAAGAAGCGACCGGTCACGAAAGCCTTACCCGACTCGTGATCGACACGCACCTCGCGGGGGTGCTCGATCCAGTTCGGGTCGTCCTTGCTCAGACCCGCATTGGTCCACAGCTGCTTCATGGTCGCCTGATCGTATACGGCAACGGAGTTATCGCGGGTGCTGGTCACCCACACGGTACCTTCCTCGTCATCGACGGTGATGCCGTACGCACCCTCGTAGGAGTAGCCCGAGTCCTCCTTGATAATGGGCAGCTCGGCAACTGCCTCAATCTTCAGGGAGTTTGCGTCAATGCGAGCAATCGTAGAAACGTGCTCGTTGCGGTCTGCAGTGCCAGCAACCCAAATCTTGTTGGTCTTCTTGGAGTATGCGACCTGGTACTGACCGGGCAGGCCCTGGGTGATCTTTGCCATCACCTTGTCGGTGATGGTGCGAGCGTCAGTGCTCTGGCTTGCTGCCCGGGTGGATTCTGCCGCGAACGATGCGGGGATGGTGGCAACGCCGGAAATTGCCAGTGCCAGCGATCCAACGGCGAGGCCCTTGAATGCCCTGCTTGATGCGAGCTTCATATGTATGTCCTTTTTTCGTGGATGGTGTGTAAAGGTGCGTCTCTCCGCCACCGACGGGTGGTGAGGTGCCGCGCTTTCCCTGCTCTTTGGTATGGGTTTCGTGGGCCCACGAGGAAGGAAACTAGTCTTCACACAGTATTGAGTAAGGCAACCATTAACTTACCTTCTAGGTAATATTTACTTAGCGCACAGGATTTTGCAAGATTTCAGGTATATATGATGCAAAATTTCATATGCCAGGCACAGCCTGTCACTAAAACTCCCGGAGGTGCGGCAATACGGGACATGGCAAAACCCCCACCTCCAGCAAAAGCCAGAAGACGGGGGGGGTCCACACGCCCCAACACACGGTGCCGGGGGGGGGACAAAAATTAGGAGACATACGAGAAGTCAGTGAACAGCAGGTTCTGCAGCTTGTAGCGGCAAATGAAACGAGTCAGCTCCACGCAAGTAGTCGGTGCGGTCGGATTGAAAACACCTGAGGCATCCAGCACGATATCGTTCGCACCAGCCCACGCAACGTAACGGTGCAGAGTACCGACACCGAGCACGTCGCGGAAACGAGAACCAGCAGCCTCGTTCATTCCAGTCAGCTGAACCTCCGCGTTGTACTGGAACAGCACAGCCGCCAGCTCCTCGTGAGAAACCGGTGCGGTCGGGTCAATCTTGTCGCCACCAGTGAGCGGCTCGGTAATCTTGCGGTCACGAGCCCAGTGCAGCCCGTTCGCGGTCGGGCGGTCTGCCGCATCCGCAGAGGGCGCAATATCTGAGTTTTTGCTTACGCTAGTGTGACTAGCAGTGTGGTTTAGCAGAGCAATAAGCTCCTCACGGGTCACAGGGCGCTCCGGCTCAAACGCGCCAGACTGCGGGTTCGGCATCAGCCACTTCTTCTGGTTTGCCATGCGGATATTCTCAGCGAACGGGTGGCTATCCGGAATATCCTTGAAAGAAGTTTTCAGGATTTTAGTCTCAGTCATGGGGATTCGCGCAGCAATCTGGTGGGTAATCTCCTGACCCTACGGGTCGGAGCGAATATCCAGCAGCAGGGCCTGATCAACACCCTCACCCTGCATCAGCTCGATGGGGAACTGGTCGCTACCGCTGAACTACCGCTGAAGCTGTCAGCATCACCGTCAAATTAGGGAGTGAGCGGCCAGGAGCGCAGGGTTTCGAAAGAGTCGTTACGAATGTAGCCGTGACGTACGGTCAGAGTGGTGCCTTCGTTGAGGAATTCACGCAGACCTTGTGCAGTGTAGTTCACGGTCATACCGGTTTCAGTGATGGTGGCACACTCAATAACGAGGCGCGGGCCTTTAGCTTCCTCGGTTGCCGGGGCAAGGTTTGCCGGAAGTTGGTATGGGGTCTGGAGGGGCACAGGGTTTTCTTTGTATCAAGATGCGGAGTCTGTGGGTTTCTTATGTTTTATGTGTGACACGCCGTTTCAAATCCTTTTCAAAGAGTTATAGTTATTGGTACCCTATCACTGTTCCTATATCCTCAACAAAGGAGTTACCCATGGAGGCCAAGGAATTCTCATACGAGAAGGCTCTCCTCTTTTTCGCCAAGTCCAAGTACGCCGACCTTTTCGGCGTAGCACTGGTTATCGCCATCGCAATCGCCTCAGGATACCTGAGCACCAACCTCGCCAAATACGTCGACTGGGGCCCGATCACGAGCTTCATCCCCCTCGGCGTGATCTCCGTGATTAACGTGGGTATTTCAATGATGTCTACCCGCCTGACCGGCCGCCTCTCAAACATCGGCAACGTGCTCGGCATTATTAACACGGCACTATCTGGCGCGATTGACTACATTCTGGGCAACAAGGCAGCAATCATCACCTACCCGGTGACCTTTATCGTGTACACCTTCGCGATTCGTAGGTGGCAGAACTCCGAACGCGGCAAAGCGTTGGAACCGCCGACCGGCACGAAGGGCCAGCTGATTATTGGCGGTATTGTGGCCGGTTCGTTCGCGTTCTCCCTGATTGCGAACTATGTCGGTTACGGCGGCAAGACCTCGTTCCTGTTCTGGATCACGACCGTAGTGTTTGGCCTGTCCCTGTCAGCAAACATTCTGAACGCGCTCAAGCTCACGATGCAGTGGCAATTCTGGTTCCTGTACAACACCGTGCAGTGCATCAAGGCGCTGACTCAGGGCAACTTCGCGAACGTCGGCAAGTACATCTTCTACATCATCAACAGCGTGGCAGCGCTCCTGCTGTGGACCCGCAACGGCACCGCAGACAAGGAGGCGGTGGTGGCGGCAACGTAGGGGTACTCCCCCGGATACGCTAGCACGCTAGAGAGCTAGCCACCGCATATCCGCTGAACGATACACAGAGGGAGGGGCCCTCCGGTAATACGACCGGAGGGCCCCTCCCCTGCATCTTGCGGGCATACTTGCCGGCTTCAATAAGCGGCCAGGCTAGCCCAGCGGAACCGCGCTACCCTTCAAAACCTGACGCTCAGGAGCCGAATCACTACCCACCTTCACAATGGGGAAAGCAACAAACGCCTGAACGCCCTTCTCACGAAGAATCGCCTTCTCATCCGCCAACTCAGACACAAAAATGTCAGAGCTCAAAGAACCGCGTTCCATCGCCTTACCAACCTCGTCAACCACCCGGCGGTAGGGGTGGCTGCGTAGGACGGTTCGCAACCGGGCGGGCGTAACCTTTCCGGAGGATACCGGAAGCACCATAAGCCGCGGGTGCAAAGCGTTGTACGGGTACGCACCGGGAGTCACGCCGATCCGGTGGACCTGGTGGATCACCGGGAAGTTCGCAATACCCACCAGCGCGCAGAAGGCGAGCGCGGTGTCCGTCGGCTGCGGGACGGTGAAACCGGTTCCGGTTCGGGAATCCGGCTTCTTATCCAGCGAGTCGTACAGGGTCTGCCCGGTAATACCGCTGAGCATTGCGGAAGGTTCCCAGGTGGCCAGGTCCGCGCACATCAGGCGCAGACGGTCCTTGACGAACTCCTGGCCCTTGTTGCGGGTCTTCATCTCCCAGCGGGACGCACCGTGATCCGGGCGAGGCGCCTTGGCTTCAAAACGCCAGTAGGAAGATTCGCCCAGACCCGCAATCCAGAGCAGAGACAGCAAGTCGTCACGTTCCATCAGCGCATCCAGATGAGCCTGTCGGGTCTTCTGGTGAGAAGCCCAGTCGTCCGGGTACTTCTCCGCGTCGATTCCTCGAAAACGCGGTGAGAACGGGGAGAAAACAGCAGCTTCTTTACCCGCGCCATAGGACTGGTTGACGTTCACCCAGCTACCGTCAGCAGCCAGGGAAGAAACGTAGGAGTGCACGCACTCGGCAATTTCTTCTTCTGACACGCCTTCAGCATGCATCTGGGCGCGCGGCTGGCCTTCCTGAGACCAACCGATAGTGACGGCTCCAGGGTGCTTCTGCTCAACCATCAGGGACAGCCCGTAGAGGGCAAAATGGGTCAATGCCGAGGTGTAGTCACCGGCAATGGTTAGCGTTGCCATTAGTGTCCCTCCCGTGAGATCTGGGCATCTGCTGCGCGTTCTACAGCTTCAAGGTAGGCGGTAGCGTACGGGCCGTAGGTGCGGCTCGTCTGCTCCATGAGGTTATCCCAGTAACCGACGTTGAAGAGTCGGGTCGCCTGTTCATTGAGCGCCTCGTAGTCCGTTCCCTCGGGCAGGTGGCCTTCCTTGAGCAGGAAGCCTGCGTCGTGGGCGAAGGAGAATCGGCCGTGACCGTGGCTGCAACCAATAATGCGCAACACCAGGTCGCGGTGCTCCCCCACCTTTTCGGGCGAGGCCGCAACCATGAGTGCAGACAGCTGCTCGTGACGCCAGCCCCTCGGCAGGGCGCTACGGCTACGGGCGCGGTACGCCTCGGCCACGGAACGGTGACCACTCTTTGCAAGAGCGTCCGCATCCGGGTCTGCGCCTAGCATCTGCTGGAAACGCAGGTCGCGTTTACCCTCGTCGTGGTACTTTGCTGCCAGTTCCAGTGCCTCGGAGAATTCCGGCGCCAGACCAAGGTTCTCGGCAAGCTGGCGGGTACGCTCAGCAACATCGTTCTGGTGGTCATCCAGAAGAACGGGACCGGTCGGGGCCAATTCCTGAGCGATATCGGAATCTTCAACAGACTCTTCGTCGGTCACAACGGCGTACCAGGAGATAACTTCCTGACCGTCCTCAGCCTCGATAGAAAGCTCAGAAGCAGTCCTCGTCTCACTGCCCGAACTTTGGCTGTCGAGCAACTCCGCTACCTCTTCGGGCGAGAGACCCAGATATTCCCTGAAGCGTTCCTCACGGTCCGCGCACTTTTCGTACACGTAGAGGGCGCCGTTGAGGAAAGGCACACGTAGAGCTTGATGCCCTCGGGGAAGGGCACAGCCTCCAGCTCGTCCTTCTTAGAAGGCAACTCACGCTGAGTCACAGCAATGTTTTGGTTCGTGAACGGAATACTCCCCGTATCAAGAATCAGAACGTCACCGGGAGCCAACGACTGACTGCTCTCATCGCCGTGGTCAGCGTCCTGCCACAGGGAAATTTCACCCTGACGGTAGAGGAACTTACGCGGCTTCACGCCGTGCTCATCCTGGTAGTCCAGAATCTCCTTGAGAATCTTCAGATTCGCGGGGAAGGTTTCCCGGTCGCTCGGTGCAAAGTAGCTGGTCTTGAGAATCTCCATGGCGGCAGAAGTGTTGCTCGGCAGGTTATCACGCACAATAACACCACCCATTGCGGTTTCTGCGTCCAGGGAGTCGTGCAGCCACAGGTCAAGGTCCGGCTCATCGTAGGGGTTCTCGTCGGTACGCGAGAATTCCAGCAGGTCCGGCCATTCCGGGCGCTGGTAGAGCAGACGCTCCGGGGAGGACTGTACCGGCGGGTTCTTGACCATTGCGGCGGGGTTCACCGACGGGTTCTCAGTACCATTGAGCGCTTCGAGCCATGCATACGCATTGCTCAGGTCGACCGCCTTGTAGGGCGGCGCGTCCTTCTTCACCGAGTCACCGCTCGCAGGCTCAATAACGACGACCTTGGAATCCGTACGGTGGCCCAGACGGTTAACACGGCCGAAGCGCTGCGCCAAGGAAGAAGCCGGAGCCAGCTCGGTCACCAGGTCAGCAAAGTCGACATCGATACCAACTTCGAGAGTCTGGGTGGCCACAACAACCTTCACGGACTTATCGCCTTCGGTAGTGAAGAGATTGGGGTGGTCCGCCTGCAGATTCTCCAGGTCGTACGGGCGCATGCGTCCTACGAGAAGCTGAACCTCTTCCTTTGCCAGATTCTTAGCGAGTTCTTCCTTGATAGAGATAGCCGTCCGCACATGGTTGACAATACAACCAATAGTGTGGGCTTCCTCTGAGCCTCCGCTCGCCTCACGGTGAGCAAGGAACTCCATAATGGCGTCCACAGCGGCCTTCACGGTCGCAGCGTTACCGGGCTTGCCATCCCACTTATCGATGGGGCGAAGCACCAGTTCCTTATGCGAGTAGACACGGTCACGCAGCTTTTCATCATTCGGGCTATCGAGAGCCTCAATGTCAACGCCCAGGGTGGTCGATTCGCTATCCTCAGTGGAGGGGGTAGCGGTCGTCTCGACCACCTGCAGGGTGGGAACGCCCAGGTCAGCCTCGCGCTTCTGCAGCTGCGCAATGCGCTGGGTGGTATGCAGCAGCTGACGGTTCATGTGTGCCTCATCGAGCACCATGACGGTGTCCATGGTCAGCAGGGCGGTCTCACGCGGACGGGCAGCCTTGGTGCTGCCGTAGCCGCGGAAGAGCGCTCGCGAACCGTACATGTCGGGGGTTGCGGCAATGATTGCGCAGGCCGAAATATCGGTCACCGGCAGGGCGCGGTTCGAGAGTTCGCCACGGATGTGGCCAACTTCGAAGGGGGCGCGCCCCTCCTCGTCGTTGCGGGTCTGGAAGCTCTGGAGAGCTTCAGCAACCCTACGCAGAATATCGGGCTCACCGGATCCATCAGCGAGCGCGTCCTCCAGGCAGCCGAGAATCTTGTCGGCACGGGTTGCCTGGCTGTCGACCAGCGCGCGGCGTCCCACGGTCACGCAGAGGCGGCGGGGAACGCGCGGCGCGGTGCCAACCGCTGCGAGCGCATTCGCGAAGAGGTGGATATCCACCACGGAGGACTTACCGGAGCCGGTCGGTGCGTTAATACGTTCCGGCCATACGCCGTGCTCGCAAATGTGGTCGAGCACTTCTTCCTGCCAGCTGAAGGGGGCGTACCCTCCGTTGAGCACGGCAAAGAAGTCACCAAACTCCTCACGAGTGATGGAGGGCAGCGTAGTAGCAGGGCTAGTCATGCTTTTCCTCCTTCTCGTGGCGGTCGTATTCTTCGGTGGGCACGTCAAACGGAACCAGCAGGCCGCCACCCATGTGGCGAGACTGGCCAATGGCTACGAGGGTCATATCCGTTGCCAGGTTGCCGAGGTCTACGACACCGCGCCACGGCTCTGCGGGCAGAGTACGGGGCAGCTTGTAGGCGTAGGCGGCGGGGTTCTGGGTTACACGGTGTGCTTCCAGGACCTTGGCCTCAGCCTTTTTAGCGATCTGGTCCCTCAAGCTGCGAATTCGTTCGCGTGAGGTTTCGGCCTCGGGCGCTTCGAAGCTGTCACGCCACACGTAAGCCATGGAAAGCAGAGCGGCGTCAGCGAACGTCCAGGCCTTCGTCTCGGTCTTCTTCGGGCGGTTGAAAACGCGCGATTCGGGAACGGCCGCGCTGAGGGTACGCCACAGACGCTTGTACCCGGTCTTGGGAGCATCCCAGAAACCCTGCGCGGGCAGGCGCTTCTGGCGAAGCTTCACGGTCAGCCGGGGGAAGTCCTGAGCGTAGAGAGTTTCTACGCTCCTGAGTGCGATACCGAGTTCTACTGCCTCATCGGTCGGGGCGTTTGCCGGGACCAGGACGAGCAGGACTCCCTTAGACTTCACCTCACGACGCAGATAGTCGGGCAGGTAGCGGGCAGGCAGGTACTGCAGCGCCAGGCTGTTGGCCGGCTTGTGACCCTTGGGGTACCTGCCGGTGATGAGGCTGGGCGCACCGAATCCTGCGGCAGCTACGAGAGCCTTGTGCATCAGGGAGCATGCCTTGACGTACTGCTCGGGCTTCAGCTCTTCACCGTCTACTTCGAGGAGCCACAAGTATTCCCAGGGGCTGGTGGAGGTTTCAGTCTCCACAGGCTGGTACTTGATAGATCCGAGGCCTGCGATAGGTACCGAGGAAGGGCGCATCGTGTCGCTCGCGGCGGTCTTGTCGCCTGCCTTGGTGGGCACCTTAGCAGGGTACGCTTCTGCATGCGCGCGCATGAGCGCGTCAACTCGACCGGGTACGGGCACACGGACGGGCATGCCGCCTGCTTCGAAGGGGCCCGACTTAGTGTCGATGGTGTGGGTGGGTTCCACGTCTCCGGTGTAGAGGGCGGTGAAGCTACTGGCTTCTCCGAGGGAGGGTACTTCGCCACAGAGCTGGGTGATGGTTTCCGCGATGTCTGCGGGTACCTTATCGTACTGCCAGCCGATGGTGTCAGATACAGCCCAGCCGTCGGATACTGCACGACGTTCGGTCTGCCGCCCGTCCTTCTCAGAATATGCCACTTCGCGGTACATGAATCGGCTCATCTTGTTGGGTGAGCGGTATACAGGGCACATGTCGGGAAGCTGCAGCCCGGTCGGGGGGTTCTCTTCAAGCCACTTGAGGGCCTTGAGAGATTCTTCCGAGGGGGCGAGCTGCCCGTTTTCGATAATTGCGTGAGGTCCCTGCGCGGCCGCGCTGAGGAGCGCGGCCTGCAAGCGGGCAGGGTCGGGGAAGGCGTCGGGGCTTCCGTCCGCCTTGTGGCCCTGATATACGCCGAGCGGGAACCTCGCGAGAATTCCGAGGTTCGTCATATTATTCAGCGTTCGCGATGATGCTGGGGTTGCCCTCGACGTTGAAAGTCTGGCCCTTCCAGTCAGCTACACCAACCTCCTTGGCCTTCTTGATTGCCTCGAGGAGAAGCTGGTCGGCCTGCTTAACGGTCAGGGGTGCGAAGGTCTTCTTCTCACCGAAACGCTGGTCGAGGGTAACGACGGGTGCGGCGGATTCGATCAGGTCGCAGTTGGCACGGATGTAGAGTTCACGCTCCGCACGGGCGATGGCGTTGAGGCCGAGTGCGGCAAGGAGTGCACGGGCAGCAACGTTCTTTTTTTCGTCGGTGCCGAAGCGCAGCTGACGCAGGGTGGCGAGGCTCAGAACCCAGGAACGGATGATGCGGCGGCATGCAACGGCACCGGTTTCTTCGAGCGAGGGCGGGATGCTACCCAGGCCGAGAGTGGAAGCGGAGATGCGAGCATCGGCCTTGGCCTTCTTAATTTCGTTGCGACGAGCTCCGACATTGCCCGGGCTCAGTTCCGCTTCCTGGTCATTGACCAAGGATTCCATATCCTTGGGAGCAAGCTTTACACTGGCAGCTACGGCGTCAACGCGGGCGCCGCCACGGCGTGCCTGTCGGTGTTCAGCGCCAGGTTCCTGGTCTGCGAGGACGCCGATGATTTCACCGACGAGGGCGCTGCGCAGGCGCACCTGGTTGCTCTTGCGGGTGGAATCCCATGCGCCGAAGAGGAGCGCTGCGGGGGCGGTGTTGAGCAGTGCGCTCATATCTGCGGGGGTGCAGTTGCGCAGTGCACGGTACTGGTCGTTTTCGGTGATGGGCTTACCGTCGACGCGACCGGCACGGAAGTGGCCGTCAAAGATGCGGTGGGAAAGCTCCATGTCGCTGTATTCTACGGGGCCGTTTTCGGTCTGGTAGGTGACGACGGCGCGGGGAATCTTGACGGCTGCTTCGTCGCCGTACTGGCGGCCCTGTTCGATAGCGGCTTCTGCGCGGTTGAGTTCGGACTGCTTGCTGTCGATGAGGACTACCTTCTGAGACTTGCCCTTGACAGACTTCCCGGCGTCCTTGGAATCTTCTTCCTTCTTAGGTTCGTCCTGGCCTTCAGGCTTCTCTACGATGTAGCGGGTTTCGTAGGCGAAGACGGACTTGGAGCCGTCGACGAACTTGGCGGGTGCCACGGATGCGTGGGGGCCTGCGGCGGGTTCGAGTTCGGTGATGGAGGTGAGGACGGAGCCGCCGCCGAGCTTGACGTTTTCGATGAGGTCGGCGAGGGTGATGGTGTTCTGGGACTCGTTCTGGGACATGGTTGTCTCCTTATATGTTGGGTGCACGTTTGCTTCGATGCGTTGGACATGCACGTTTGCTTGTATAGCTTTAAGCTACATCGGTTTTCCGAATGGTGCGCGCGTTTTCGTCACGTCACCCATTCGGTATGCTCACCCCCTCCCCTGTGCCACCGTGATTTACCCTGCAAATTACGGTGGCACAGGGGCTTGAAGGGGTAGACATAGAACCACACAAGCGGTCAGCATCCGGGGTAAATTAGGAGTCGGTCCTTGGTGCCCGGTATACTGGTGGGGTTATGTCTGCGCCAACAGGCATAGCCCCCGCTTAATGCGGTAGAACTTCATATATTTTTAAAGCCGCCCGTTGCGCCTCGCGTAGCGGGCGGCTTTTTACTTCTTGTGAGTAGTCGGAACATGTCCTTCACCTCCTAGGTCGGGGCTAGAACGGCTACAGCAAGGTGCCGTAGAGAGTTCTGAACCAGTTGATACCTTCAAGATAGCATTAAGTTCCAGGTTATGCAACCACACAAAATCCTCGAGCACCTGCAAGAATAAACTACATATATACAAATTCAGTCTCCCCCCTTAAGTTTTTATAGGGAAGAGACAACCATTGAAAGCTCTTAAGTTTGGACTATGATGCCAGCTCAAGAGAATATTTCAGCAAATCGCGCCTGCATGGATAAAGTACATCCCTCAATGAAAAGCCAAACATACAGTGCGGCAGGAAAATTAAACTGGGAGAACCAAAAGAATTTTTGAAGCGCCACTTGCTCCTCCATTATCTTACTTCTCTCCCCTACAACGCAATCAGCTCTCTTCTCTGCCCATGACTTCACCATAGCGTTGTTACAGATTACGCGCATCCGATTTGGTCATTTCAGGCTCAGATAGTTGGCAAGAGGAATCTGCAGTGGGTACCGCGTCTAGCCCATCTTCATGTTTTAAAGAGAAGAGCCCCATTCTAAAAACCAGCTTGGTTTCTAGAACGGGGCTACGCAACCCGCGTGAGATTTCCCGATTCACATTCAGAACCACAGCGAAGATCCCCGCCCGAAGGCGGGGAAATCTAACGCCGCGCACGGCGGGTTCAGTGAAGCCCAGCCTCAATGAAAGTCCCCACCCGAAGGCGGGGAAATCTCGCAGAGACAGACGAAGGCCTCCAAAGGTCATTATCCCCACCCCCTCAACCAGTCCGCAATCAAACTCGTCATTCCTTCGCTCCCCTGCCGCGCGTCGCTAGAGAATGAGCAGCACGCCACTAAATAATGAGCGCATCCGATTCGGTCACCTCGCGCACCCGGCCAATGTAGCTGAAGGTCGGCTCATCAAGCCGGGCCAGTAGCCCCAGGTCGCAGAAGAGCACCGAATCTTCGTCCGAATCGATAAGTTCCTGAACCTCGTCTTTGATGCGTCGCACCTTGGCGGGGGCCGCATCCACGATGAAGACGCTGTACTGAATTCGGTCCCCATAACTAAGAATGAGCTTGGCCAGTTTGGTGCGCCGCCGGTCATCAGGAACGTCGTAAGCGATAAGTGTTCGTCGAGCATCGTCACGCATTATCGTACGGTCACCCCCGTATAGTCGCGGGCAGTTCCGTTAATTACGCCCAGAAGCATACGCGCCTGCACCTCA
>ERZ772920.1271-NODE-1271-length-13143-cov-4.277659_pt1 | contig 13143 bp, 8 predicted proteins | sample MGYA00511469_ERZ772920 | MGnify/ENA primary metagenome ERZ772920 (study PRJEB29015, sample SAMEA2738069) | human oral metagenome | biome: human oral; feature: human-associated habitat; material: saliva | place: China | collected 2216 ... | reverse complement strand
ACAGCATTTGTAATAGGAGCATTAGCAAGTTTTGAATTTATAGAAATAAAAGAAATAAGAATATAATGGGAGGTTAATTAAAATGGCAAAAATACAAGTAATACTTTTAGAAGATGTTGCAGGACAAGGAAGAAAAGGGGAGATAGTAACAGTATCAGATGGGTATGCTCGTAATTTTCTTTTTAATAATAAAAAAGGAGTTTTAGCAACTCCTGAAGAATTGCAAAAAATAGAAAATAGAAAGAAAAAAGAAGCTAAAAAACAAGAAGAAGAAAGAAATAAATCTTTGGAATTAAAAAAATTATTAGAAAGTAAAGTTTTAAATATTCCAGTTAAAGCAGGAGAAAATGGTAAATTGTTTGGAGCTATCACAAGTAAAGAAATAGCAAGTCAAATAAAAGATGAATTAGGTTTAGATATAGATAAAAAGAAAATTGAAGCAAATATCAAAAATCTAGGACCTGATGAAGTTCATATTAAGTTATTCACTGATGTTAAAGCAATTATAAAAGTAAATGTGATTGCTAAATAGGTGGAGGAGAAATGGAATTTGAAAATTTAAAAAAAATTCCTCATAGCTTAGAGGCTGAGAGAGCCTTAATAGGAGGAATTTTCTATAATCAAGATTTATTTGATGAAATTAGAGATATAGTTAAAAAAGAAGATTTTTATAAGGTTGAACATTCAGCCATTTATGAAGCAATAGAAAAAGTCTATTCTGATAGCAAAGGGGTAGATGCAATTTTAATTGATGAAGAAATAAAGAAAAGTAATTCAAAAAATAAAGAAGAAATACTACAAATTTTAAGTGATATTTTAGATGAAATTACAAGTTCATATAATCTTTTAGAATATGCAAATTTAATCAGAGAAAAAGCTATGTTGAGACGGCTTGGAAATGTGGGCGTGGAAATAACTCAACTTGCCTATAATGATGTCAGAGTAGCAGAAGAAATTATAGATGAAGCAGAAGCAAAAGTTTTAAATCTATCAAAAAATATTTTAAAAAATAGTATAGTTGATATGAAAACTGCTGGTGTTGAAGAAATAATAAGAATGGAAAGGGTCAGTGAAAATAGAGGAAAAACTTTAGGTATTCCAACAGGTTTCATTGATTTAGATAGAATGACAAGTGGACTTAATAATTCTGATTTAATAATTTTAGCAGCAAGACCAGCTATGGGAAAAACAGCTTTTGCTTTAAATGTAGCTTTAAATGCAGGAAAAGAAAAAAAGAATGTATTAGTATTTAGTCTTGAAATGCCAGTTCAACAATTATATCAAAGACTTTTATCTATTGAATCAGGTATTTCACAAAATAAATTAAAAAATGCTTATCTTGAAGATCAGGATTGGGAAAAGTTGACAATAGCAACAGGAATTTTATCTAATTCAAATATATTTGTTGCCGATTTACCTCATACAAATGTATTAGAAATTAGATCTTATGCTAGAAAGATGAAAAGTCAAAAACAGTTAGATTTAATTATAATAGATTATCTACAATTAATAAATGGTACTGGTAGAGGTGGTTCTGAATTTAATAGACAACAAGAAATTTCAGATATATCAAGAGCATTAAAAGGACTTGCCAGAGAATTAGATGTGCCAGTTATTGCACTTTCTCAATTATCAAGAGCTGTTGAAAGTAGAGTTGATAAAAGGCCTATGCTTTCAGATTTAAGAGAATCAGGAGCAATAGAACAAGATGCTGATATAGTTGCTTTTCTTTATAGAGAAGAATACTATATACCAGACACAGAAAACAAAGGTATAACAGAATTAATTATAGGTAAGCATAGAAATGGAGCTACTGGAACAATAAAGCTTAATTTCCTAAGTGAATTTACAAAGTTTACAAATTATACAGATCAAGTTAAATAAAAATAATAAATTAGTATAAATTTTAGAAAGGATGATATTTTTGAAAAAAGTAGAATTACTAGCACCTGCTGGAAATATGGAAAAATTTAAGATGGCATTACATTATGGAGCAGATGCTGTATTTATGGGTGGAAAAATGTTTAATTTGAGAGCAGGGAGCAATAACTTCTCTGATAAAGAATTGGAAGAAGCTGTTACTTATGCTCATGAAAGAGGGAAAAGAGTTTATATAACTTTAAATATAATTCCACACAATGATGAATTAGAGGCTTTACCTGAATATGTAAAGTTTTTAGAAAAAGTGGGAGTAGATGGGGTTATTGTTGCTGACTTAGGGGTATTTCAAGTTGTAAAAGAAAACTCTAATCTGAATATCAGTATAAGTACACAAGCAAGTAACACAAATTGGCGTTCAGTTAAGATGTGGAAAGATATGGGAGCAAAAAGAGTTGTTCTTGCAAGAGAAATTTCTTTGGAAAATATAAAAGAAATTAGAGAAAAAGTTCCTGATATAGAATTAGAAGTTTTTGTACATGGAGCTATGTGTATGGCAATTTCTGGAAGATGTTTACTTAGTAACTATATGACAGGCAGAGATGCAAATAGAGGAGATTGTTCTCAAGCTTGTAGATGGAAATATTCTTTGGTTGAAGAAACAAGACCAGGTGAAAATATGCCAGTCTATGAAGATGAACATGGAACATATATCTTTAACTCAAAAGATTTATGTACTATTGAAATGATAGATAAAATCTTAGACGCAGGAGTAGATTCACTTAAAATTGAAGGTAGAATGAAAGGGATTTATTATGTTTCTAACTGTGTAAAAGTATATAAGGATGCATTAAATTCTTATTATAGTGGAAATTATGAATATAATCCTGAATGGAAAACTGAACTTGAATCTATTTCAAATAGGTCATATACAGAAGGTTTCTATCATGGAAAAGCAGGAGTTGAATCTTTAAATTATAACAATAGAAATTCTTATAGCCAAACACATAAATTAGTTGCTAAAATAGAGAAAAAATTAAGTGACAATGAATATTTAGTAGCAATTAGAAATAAATTATTTGTTGGACAAGAAGTTCAAATTGTTAGTCCAGAAATAAAAGTTAGAGATTTTAAAATGCCTGAAATGATTTTATTAGATAAAATGGGTAGAGAAACTGAAAGTGTTGAATCTGCAAATCCAAATTCATTTGTAAAAATAAAAACAGATATACCTATGAATGAGCTTGATATGTTGAGAATTGTTTTATAGTTTATATGATAAATGGTATTAGTAGAAAATTTTCTACCAATACCATTTTAAGCTATTTACTCTTGCTATTTCTAAATTCTGTTATATATTTTTTATGTTTTGCAATGATTTCAAGAATTTTTAATTTTGAAAATTTAGTTTTTTTTGTTTGGTAAATCAAAGATATAAATTCTGAAAATTGAGAAAAAATACTCATTTTATTATCTTTGTTTAATATATTTCTTTTAAATTCTTCTAACTTAGATAAAAGTTGCTCATCAGTGTCATTTACTTCCAATTTAGCAAGCATTTTTGAAAGTAAAGGATGAATATTTTTCTCTTCAAGTATAGTTTTTTCAATTTCAAAAGCTAAATCCTTTTTCAAATCATCTAAACTCAAGTAAACAGAATATATAGGTGCTACTGAACAACCCAGTTCTTTTGCAATATTTTTTGCAGTTATAGCATCTGAACCTTCTTTTTTAAAGAGTTTTATAGCTGCTTCTAGTATCATTTCCTTAGTGTAAGCACATTTCCTAGCCATAGTACTCCTCCTTTTAGAAAATTCTAGTTGTATTCTATAATATTTTTAAGAATTAATCAATATTTAGGAATTGAAATTTTTATCAATAAAATTTTTGATTAACAAAAAATCAGTTTCATTAGGGTGTGAGTCAGCCTCTAAAATTATTTCTTTCATATTAGGAACAAATTTATGGATAATATTTAAAGGAAATTTAGTAAATTTTTCTTGTAAATCTTTTGAAACCTTCCCTCTTGTTAATACTCCATCAATAAAATTATTCTTTTTAGAACAAAGTTTAGTAAGATTATTAAAACATTTTTTAGCATGTTCAGATGTCAGAGAAGCTGCCAAACTTCCTATAAAATATATTTTTTTGTTAGATAGAGTATTTATAAATTTTTTAGCTTCTGTATTGGCATTAGCTTTATCTATCCAAGTTCCAACAATGATATTATCAAACTCATCTAAGTTTACAATATCTTTTTCTTTAACGGGAATAATCATCTTTTCTCCATTTATATATTCATATGCTTTTTCACAAACCATTTTTGTATTTCCAGTTTGTGATGAATAAATTATTAAAGTTTTCATTTTTACCTCTTTTTTTTTAAATTTTAAATATATTATTACAAATAGAAAGTGTAGACTCTCTATGTGATACTAAAATAACAGTTTTATCCTTTGCTTCATCAGCTAATGATTTTAAAATTATAGCTTCATTTAATATATCCAAATTAGAAGTTGGCTCATCTAACAAGAAAAATTCTCTATTAGCAAGGAAAGCTCTTGCAAGTCCAATTCTTTGCCTTTCTCCACCAGAAAAGTTCTTTCCACCTTCTTCAACTACACTATCTAACTTATCTGGTAAAGACATAACATAGTCATAAAATGAAGCTTTTTTTAATGCAGTATAGATTTCTTCATCAGTAGCATCAGCTTTTGCAACCAATAAATTATCTCTTATATTTCCAATAAATAGGCTAGTAGATTGTGTCATATAGTTAAATTTTTGATATAGATTTTTTAAAGGTATAGATTTTATATTTTTCTTATCTAATATAATTTTACCTGAATCTATATCCCAAAATCTCATAATCAATTTTAAAAGTGTAGATTTTCCACAACCACTTGCCCCCATAATTCCAGTTAATTGTCCTTTTTTAATTTTTAAAGAAAAATCTTTTAAAATTTTATTATTAGTATTTTCATAACAATAAGAAATATTATCTATAAGGATATCATCATTTTCTGTAATATCATCATTTACAATAGAAACATCATCACTCACTGCTGGCTTTTCATCCATTAGATTTAAAACTCTTTCCCCAGATGCAAAAGTTTGAGCAAGTATATTCCCAAGAGCAGCTATATTAATATAAGGGGCAAAGCTTCCAACTTGTAAAACTCCTCCTAAGATAGAAGCTTCAATACTTACTAAACCTTTTGAAACTAAGAAAAGGCTTAAAAGCAACTGAGCAATAGAAAGTATTATTATAGCAGAATCAACCATCATTTGAACTTCTGATGCTTTATTTCTTAAATCTTTTTGATTTTCTCCCAAAGATGAAGTTATTTCATCAATTTTCTTTAATACTTTCTTACCTTGTGAATATTGTATAATTTCTCTTATTCCCTTTAATTTATCTAAAAATTCATCATTTAATTTTCCTAATTTACTTCTAACTTCTACACCAGATTTTGCTGACCTTTTATGAGCTATATATGGAACTACAATACCTACAATAAATTGTGCAAACAACATATATAGAGCATAAATATAACTCAATTTAAAGAAATAGATAAACAAGAAAATACTTGTAAAAAATGCAATTAAAACAGGTGAAATAGTATGAGCATAAAAAACTTCTAAAAGCTCAATATCTGATGTTATCATAGAAATTAAATTTCCTTGATTTTTATTTTCCATTTTAGCAGGGGCAAGTTTTCTCATAATTTTAAACAATTTGACTCTTATTTCTGCCAAAATATGAAATGCTATATAATGATTTGTAAATTGCTCTAAATAATGTAAAATAGCTCTAAAAAATCCACAAAATATCATTGCATAAAAATATGTTTGGGTTGAATATCCTCCACCAAAAACATATTTAAGACTATCTTTTGTGGCAGGAATAATACTTAAAAAGGCATAAGCTCCAAAAAGTGTTATACAAAAAGAAAATATAAAGCCAATTACACCAGTTGACACTGCAATAGTCATAAATTTCCAAAGAGAGTCTAAAAGTTTTAATAAGTTAAATACTATATTAAAAGTTGAACGATTTTTCATTATTTTCACCTCTCTTTGTTAGATAAGTTTCCAATTCTTCTTGATGTTTATACATATTGTAATAAAGCTCTTTTTTAGCATATAATTCATCATGTTTTCCATTTTCAATAACTTTTCCCTTATCCATAACATAGATACAATCAGCATTTTTAATAGCTGGTAGTCTATGACTAATATAGATAACAGTTTTTTCTTTAGATAAAGAATAAATAATATTTAAAATAATTTCTTCTGATTCTATATCTATATTTGAAGTTGCCTCGTCAAATATATAAACAGAGGCATCATATAATAATGCTCTTGCAAGTGCCGCCCTTTGTGCCTGTCCACCAGATAGATTTTTTCCTTGACTTTCTAAACTTGTATCAAGTCCTTTATTTTTTGAGAAAATATCCCATAGTTTAACTTTTTTAAGAACTTCTATCATAGTTTCATCACTTAAATTTTCATTAGCCATAGTCAAGTTTTCTCTAACTGTTCCAGAAAATATATGTGAATCATGAGTAATTTTTAAAATATTTTTAATCTTATCTTCTATTTTTATATTTTGTATATCAACATTATCAACAAAAATTTCATTTTCCTTAGATTTTAATTCCCCAGATAAAACAGAAACTAATGTAGATTTTCCACAACCAGAATGTCCTACAACAGCTGTTAGATTTCCCTTTTTAAAAGACATATCTATATCTTTTAAAGATTGAGTACCATCTGGATATGAGAAATTTAACTTGGAAACTTTAATTTTATTTTCGTTTTTAAATTCTTTATTTCCATTATTATTTCTTTCAGGTGAATCAACAAAAGAAATAATATTTTCTGCTGCTGAAACACCAGTCATAGCAACATGAAAAAGTGAAGTCAATGTTCTCATAGGAATAAAAAATTCAGGTGCAAGCATAAAAATAAATAACATAGGAAATAGTCCTAAACTTCCATTTAAAAATAATTTAATAGAAGTTACTATTGCAAGTATAGTACCTGCATAGATAATCCAATTAATTGCTGCAATAGAGAGAAGTTGCATTTTTAAATCTCTCATAGTTTCAATTCTAAATTCCTCTGACATCTTAGCTATTTCTTCTTCTCTTTTTTCATCTGTCCCATATATTTTAAGAATTGTTAGACCTTGTAAACTATCTAAAAATAAAGTTCCGACATTCATATATTTTGCAAAATATTTTTTTTGGATTTTTTTTACCTTATCTAAAATAATATATAGAGATAAAGGAATAGCCAAAGAAAATCCAAGTAAAATAAAGGCAATTTTTAAATTAAAATATGCTATTGAAAAAAATAAAATAAAACTAGAAACAATACAATAATAAAATTGAGTTAAGAATCCTCCAAAATAAACTTCAAGTTGTTCTATATTGTCAACTGATAAATGTATCAGCTCCTGTGTTTTAAAAAGTTGTGAATAAGCTAAACCAAGCTTTAAAGTTTTTTCAAGTATAAGCTTTCTTAGATTTCTTTTTACATCAACCACTAAATTTCCTAACATATGTGCAACTTTAATTGTTGAGAATTGTCTTACAAAAACTATAATTAATATTGAAATAATTATATGGCTGTAAGAGAGTGAAAAATCTTTATTGATTAAACTTACTAATAAAAAAGCAAAGATAAAATAAAAAAATATATTTGCAATAAGTTTTACACAGGATAAAAAAGTTGTTATTGATATATATTTTTTTATGTTTCCTGAAAAATTGTATAATCTCTTATCAATCATAATAGATTAATCCTTTCTAAAATAATTTTTAACTTATAAGATAAATTTAAAAAGGATTATTTTATTTGTCAATAAAAATTTTTAAAAATAAAATTATTTATTCTATTTTAAAAAAATTCTTAACTGTTCAGATAAAAAAACAATTAAAATATAAGTAAAATATATAAGTTGAAGTATATAAATGAAAGTTTTTAATTGACAATAAAAGAAAAAAGTAGTACTATTATACATAGAAAATAAGAATGGAGGGACAAGATATGTTTAGAAAAATATTTCTATTATCTTTATTAATTTTTTCTTTGTCCTATGCTGTTGATGATATAGATATAGAAAAAAGAAGACAAGAACAACAAAATTTTGATGAATTAATAAGAAATCAAAATTTTTTAACTCCTCAAAATATTGGCAAAAATGAGCAAAAGAATTTAATTCTAAATGTAAATTCTATTGACTTGGAAGGCAATACAATATTTGAAGATTTTCAGATAAATGCTATTTTAAGAAAATATATAGGTGGAGATAAAAATATCTATACCCTGATAAATGAATTAGAAAATAAATACATTGAAAGTGGATATGTTACTACAAAAGTTGGACTTAATATGGAAAAATCCAATTTTGAAAGTGGTGATATATCTCTTTTTATTTTAGAAGGAAAAATAGATAAAGTTTTCTATGATGGGAAGGAAAATAAGTTTAAGACCTTTATAACTTTTCCACAAAAAGAAAATAATATTTTAAACATTAGAGATTTGGATCAAGGAATTGATAATCTTGGTGATAATTCAAAGATGGATATTAAAGCTAGTGATAAAAATGGATATAGCAACATATATATTAAAAGAGATAATAAGCCAATAAGTTTTGGAGTAAACTATAATGATTTAGGACAACATGATACTTCAAGACATAGACTTAGATATTTTCTAAATACTCATAATATATTTGGATTGAATGAGAGTTTAGATTTTTCTTATCAAAATAAACTACAAAGACAATACAAAGAAAGAGATACTAAAAATTTTAGTTTTGGAATATCAGTCCCTTTTAAATATTGGACTTTTAGTTATAACTATGATAACTCTGAATATCTAAGAAGTATACCAGCATTAGGAAGAACATATAAAGCAACAGGAAAAACAGAAAATCAGACATTTGCTATAAGAAAAATGTTACATAGAAATGAAAATCATAAAATAGATATAGGAGCAAAAATAACTTTAAAGGATTCTAAAAACTATATTGATGATGTGCGATTAGTTTCTAATTCAAGAAAACTGTCTGTCTTAACAGTAGATACAACATATACAGGGAGAATATTTTCAGGACTGTTGAGCGCAAATTTAGGAGTAAGCTTTGGATTGAAAAGATTTGCAGCTAACAATGATAGCGAAGAATGGTATAGAAATGAATATACTCCTAAGGCACAATTTAGAAAATATAATATAAATATATCTTGGTATAGACCAATCAGTAAATTTTACTATAAAGCAAATATTGTAGGGCAGTATTCAAAGGATATATTGTATTCACAAGAAAAAATAGGAATAGGCGATGACACAAGTGTAAGAGGATTTAAAGATGAATCTACACAAGGGGATAAGGGTTTCTATATCAGAAATGAAATAGGATATAAAGGAAATCAATTTTTAGAACCGTATATAGGCTATGACTATGGTAGAGTTTTCAATAATAAAGTGAATGATAATAAAGTAGAAACTCTTCAAGGAGTTGCGATAGGGATAAAGGGATATTTTAAAGGATTTGAAGGAAATTTTAGTTTGGCAAAACCAATAGATAAACCAAGATATTTTAGAAATAATAAAGCTGTGGTGTATACAACTATAACATATAGATTTTAAGGGGGAGAAGATGAAAGGAAGTTTAAAAAGATTAATAGCAATATTTATGTTGTTTTTACATATAGTTAGCTTGGCTGATGGGATAGTTCCAGATAATGGAGCAAGTAAAAATTTACAATTAGATAAGGCAGCTAATGGAGTTCCACTTGTAAATATAGAAGCACCAGATAATAATGGAATTTCTCACAATGTATATAAAGAATATAATGTAGATGAAAGAGGAGCTATTTTAAATAACTCTAAGGATTTAACAAACTCTCAATTAGGAGGACTTATTTATGGAAATCCTAATCTACAAAATACTAATGAAGCTTCAACAATAATAAATGAAGTAAGTGGAGTAAATAGAAGTAGAATAGAGGGTTATCAAGAAATAGCAGGGAAAAAAGCTAACTATATCTTAGCGAATCCCAATGGGATATATGTTAATGGTGCAGGATTTATCAATACTGGAAATGTAACTTTAACAACAGGAAGTAGAAATAATTTACAAAATCCAGAAAAAGGAATCATAGAAGTAGCTGGAAAAGGTTTAGATTTAAGAAATATAAATAAAGCTGAACTTGTTGCAAGAGTAGCAGAACTTTCAGCGCCTATCTATGGTGGAGAAGAAGTAAATCTAAAACTTGGAAGTCAAGGACAATCAAATAAACCAGAATATGCACTAGATGCAAAGGCACTAGGCTCAATTTATGCTGGAAGAATAAATATAGTAGTAAATGAAGATGGAGTGGGAGTAAAAACAGAAGCTCCAATATATGCAACAAAAGGTGATGTTGTAATATCTTCTAAGGGTAAGGTATATTTAAAAGATACACAAGCTAAAGGTGATATTAGAATATCTTCAACAGAAACAGAAATAAGTGAGAAATTAATTTCTGAAAATAAGATTAATATAGAAAATAAGAAACTTTTAAATAAAGGTGAAATAGTAGCAAACAATGATGTTACTATTAAAGGAAATATTGAAAATAATAAATTAATTTTCACAAATAAAGATTTAAATATTGAAGGAAATTTAAAAAATATTGCTGATATTCAAGCTAAAAATAATATAGAAATAAATTCTAAAAATATTGAAAATGCTGGACTTATTGTTGCAGATAAAAAAGCACATATAAATTCTGATAATATAAATAATACAAATAAGTTAGTAGCAAAAGATACTTTAGATATTAATAATAAAACATTAACAAACAGTGGGAAGATTCTTTCAGGCAAGGAAACAAAAATAGTAAATCAAAGCCTTAATAACTCAGGAGATATAACAAGCTCTGGTAAAAGTGATTTAAAGGTAAGAAATCTAACAAATGATGGAAATATTTTATCTGTTGGAAATATATCTATTAGTCAAAATCAAAAATTAACAAATAATAATCAAATTCAATCTAGTGAAAATATATTGATAAATTCAAAAGATATTGTGAATAATAAGACAATGTTTTCTAAGAACAAATTAGAAATAAAATCTAAAAGTTTAAATAATAAAAATGAAATTGTAGCTATTGGAAAAGTTCAAATAGATAGTGATATTTTAGAAAATGATAAAACTAATGGAGTCATTTTTTCAAAAGGAGAACTAAATTTAACTTCAAATAAGATAAATCTCACAACAAATATAGGCGCAGGCAAATTATTAAAAATACAAACAAATGAATTAGAAAGAGATAACTCATATATAACTAATAGTGATTTAGATATAAAAGTAAATGGAAACTATAAAAATGAATATGAATTAATTGGAAAAAATTTAAAATTAGAAGCTAATAATTTAGAAAATAATTCAATAATAGCAAGTAGTGGAAACACTGAAATAAAAGGAAATAATAGCTTTAAAAATAATGAAAACTCACTATTGTATGGAAGAAAATTATTAAAATTGGAAGGTAAAGATTTTACGAATAAAGGGGAAGTATCTTCATTTGGTAATTTAAATATGAATTTTACTGGCGATATTACAAATTTAAATACTATAGAAGCTGTTGGAGATGGAGAAATAACAGCCAATAATTTTACAAATAAAGGATATTTAACAGGAGGATATAGTAAAAAATGGGTAAAAGGAAGTGAAAGTAATATTGATATAAATAAATTACCTAAAGAATTAATTAAAAAAGTTGATGATGAGTTACAGGAATTGCTTGATAATACAGATGGAGAAAATGTATTTTGGCATGGTAATAATAGACATTTATCAGATGCTGAAGAAGGAATAAGTCATTATGTGGCACATAAAGCACATCTAAAGATAGGGGAAAATTTAACATTTAATATAACAAATAGGCTTTTAAATCAAGAAGCAGATATTTTAGCAGGGAAAAATATTATTATCAATGCAAAAGAGCTAAATAATACTAGAGAAGGCAAAGATATAGACATAACTCTTAAATTTTCAAGGACATATAGTCAAAGAGGAGGATCATGGCATCACCATAAAACAGAATATCATGATCATTGGGTACTTAAACCATATAAACAAACTCTATATTCAGATAAGCCAACACAGATAATTGCAGGTGGAAATCTCACTATCAATGCAAAAGAAGTTGGTAATGGAGAGTATCAAGATCATAAATCTGGATATATTAATGATGTAAAAAAAGTAGAAAAAGATAGCAATATTAAAAATACAAGTATAGATGACACATTTAAAATAACTAATAATTCAGTAGTAGAAAAAATTAAAAAAGATTCAGCAGTCGGTGTAGAAGACTATATAGAAATTCCAAAAAATGACAATGGACTGTTCATAGTAAATAAAAAAGCAGGAAATCCCAAATTTTCATATTTAATAGAAACAAATCCTAAGATGATAGATAGAGGGTTCTATTTAAGTTCGGAGTATTTTTTCTCAAGAATAAAATTCAATCCTGATAAAAATATAAGGCTTTTAGGAGATTCTTTTTATGAAAATAGATTAATAACAAGAGCAGTATTAGAAGGTACTGGAAAAAGATATTTGTATTCAAATAATGTAAATGAAGAAAGAAAAAAATTATTTGATAATGCAATAGCAGCTCAAAAAGATTTAAATTTATCTTTAGGAGTAGCGCTATCTAAAGAGCAAATAAATAATTTAAAATCAGATATATTATGGTATGTGGAAGAAGTAGTCAATGGAGAAAAAGTTTTAGTACCTAAGCTATATTTGAGTAAAAATACTTTAAAATCTATTGCTGAAGAACAAGGTAATATTATAAAAGCTGGAGGAAATTTTGTTGTAAATAATGCCTCTATTGTAGATAATAGTGGAAAAATAATAGCTAAAAATAATGTATTAATAAAATCTAAAAATATTTATCAAAATGCAGCGTATTCAGATACAGGAATTTATGCAAATGATATAGCTTTAACAGCAAAGGAAAATATAGAAAATATTGGTGGAAATATAGTTGCAGCTAATAAAGTTTCAATATATAGTGAAGATGGAGATATAAAGAATAGTAAGAAATTATCTATACATGAAAATGATTATCACGATGTTTACACTGATGTTAGAGGAAGTGGAAATATTGTAGCTAATAATATAAGTATTGTAGGAAATAATGTAGAAAATACAGGAGCAGATATAAAAGCTCAGGATAAAATAGAAATAGGCGCAAA
>ERZ772920.1269-NODE-1269-length-13156-cov-2.881994_pt1 | contig 13156 bp, 10 predicted proteins | sample MGYA00511469_ERZ772920 | MGnify/ENA primary metagenome ERZ772920 (study PRJEB29015, sample SAMEA2738069) | human oral metagenome | biome: human oral; feature: human-associated habitat; material: saliva | place: China | collected 2216 ... | reverse complement strand
ATTTTGATTTTTGAAATGATTACTGGACAAATACCTTTTAAAGGTGAATCTGCTGTAGCGATTGCCTTAAAACATCTGCAAGAGGAACTGCCTGATATAGATAAGTATAGAGAAAATGTTCCTCAAAGTGTGAAAAATATCGTTTTACAGGCGACAATGAAGAATCCTAATGAAAGATATATTAGTTCTAAAGAATTATTTGATGATTTAAGTACTGTGCTTAATCCAGAGCGTTTATATGAAAATAAATATACTGGATTCAAGATCCCTACACAACCTGTTCAAAATTATAATCAAACTCAGTACATTGATAGAAAATATAATGATGCTCAATATGATTATCCTGAGGAAAATACGTATGATGAAGATGATTATTACTATGAAGAAGACAATAGAAATAATAATCAGCGTTATCAATCTAAAAAACTCCCAAAAAATAATTATAATAGTGTAAAAAATAGAGATGAAAAAGAAGAGACATCTAAGGCTAAACATATTTTCCTTGCAATTTTAGCTATGGTTACTATTGTTGTTGGTACATTTTTTGTCTATAATTATGTTGTAGGTTCTAACAGTGTATCTGCACCAGATGTTCGAAATAAAACTGTAGATGAAGCTAAAGTTTTAATTGTTAAAGCTGGACTTGAGGTTGGAGAGATAACTGAAGTGGCAAGTGATGATGTAAAAGAGAAAACAGTTATTGATAGTGATCCTAAAGCTGGTAAGAAAGTGAAGAAAGGCTCTAAAGTTGATTTACGTGTTTCTTCAGGGAAAAAGACAGTAGATATGCCTAATTTTGTAGGTATAGATGAAGAAACTGTGAAGAAAAATGCTTCTAAATTAGGATTTAAAAATATAACAGTAGAAAAAGTAGAAAGTAATTCTTATGAATCTGGAAAAGTTGTATCTCAAAATATTAGAGCAGGTATTGAAATAGTACCTAAAGAAAAAGAATTAATAATACAAGTTTCTACAGGTAAAAAGAAGGTTACAATGCCTAATCTAGTTGGAGAAGATAGTACAACTGTAGAAAGTACCATTGCTTCATACGGATTTAAGAATGTTACTTATAAAGAAGAATATTCAGACAAAGAAACGGGGACGGTTATTTCACAAAGTATTAGAACTGGATCAAATATAGTTCCAAGTGATGAATCTTTAGAGATAGTGATTTCTAAAGGAAAAGAGAGAAACTCTTCACGTGAAGAATCAAGCGACGATTCAAGTGTTGATTCTAGATCAAATGATGATAGAACTACTAGAAATAATTCAACAAGAAATAGTTCTACAAGTAATAATAGAAATAACAACAGTAACTAATTAGTGATTATAAAAGCACAGGGGAGATATTTATTTCAACTGTGCTTTTTCACAAAAGCTATAAATTTATTATATGGTGATTAATATGAATTTAACATTACAAAAAAAACTAGAATTACTTCCTGATAATCCTGGATGTTATTTATATAAAGATAATATTGGAGAAATTATTTATGTAGGTAAAGCTAAAAATCTAAAAAATAGAGTAAAAAGTTATTTTACAGGTACTCATAATAAAAAAACTCAGACTTTAGTATCAAAAATAGAAGATCTTGAATATATAATAGTTAACTCTGAAAAAGAGGCATTATTATTAGAAAATAATTTAATAAAAAAATATTCTCCTAAGTATAATATACTTTTAAAAGATGAAAAAACTTATCCATTTATAAAGATAAGTAAAGAAGATTTTCCAAGTATTAAAATTGTTAGGACAACAAAGGCTTTGGATATTAAAAGTGGAGAATATTTTGGACCATATCCCTATGGTGCTTGGAGATTAAAAAATATTCTTATGAAATTGTTTAAAATAAGAGATTGCAATAGAGATATGAAAAAAATATCTCCAAGACCTTGTTTAAAATACTATATGAAAAGTTGTACTGGACCTTGTGTATATAAGGACATAAAAGAAGAATATAATAAAAATGTTGAAAATTTGAAACAAGTTTTAAAAGGCAATACAAGTAAATTAACAAATGAATTAACAGTGTTAATGAATCAAGCTTCTCAGAATATGGATTTTGAAAAATCAATAATTTATAGAGAGCAAATAAAAGAGTTAAAATCTATTGAAAGTTCACAAATAATACAATATGAAAGGGAACTTGATGAAGATATATTTGTATTTAAGACTATTTTAGATAAGGCTTTTATCTGTGTTTTAAATATGAGAGATGGGAAGATTTTAGGCAAATCTTCAACTTCAATAGATCTAAAAAATAAAATTAGTGATAATATCTATGAGGCAATTTTTATGTCTTACTATTCAAAACATATATTGCCTAAAAGTTTAGTTTTAGATGCTGAATATGAAAATGAATTATCAGTTGTTGTTAAAGCACTCTCAACTGAAAATTCTAAGAAAAAAGAATTCCATTTTCCTAAAATAAAAAGTAGAAGAAAAGAATTACTTGATATGGCATATAAAAATTTAGAAAGAGATTTAGAAAGTTATTTTTCTAAAAAAGATACTATTGAAAAAGGAATTAAAGATTTACATGATATTTTAGGATTAAAAAGATTTCCTAGAAAAATTGAATGTTTTGATATTTCAAACATTCAGGGTAAAGATGCTGTTGCTTCTATGAGTGTTTCTATTGAAGGAAGAGCAGCAAGAAAAGAATATAGAAAATTTAAAATTAGATGTAAAGATACACCAGATGATTTTTCAATGATGAGAGAAGTTATTGAAAGAAGATACTCTAAACTAGCTGATAGAGATTTTCCAGATGTTATATTAATTGATGGTGGTTTAGGACAAATTAATTCAGCTGGTGAAATTTTAGAAAAACTGGGGAAAATTCATTTAAGTGAACTTTTAAGTTTAGCTGAAAGAAATGAAGAAATCTATAAATATGGAGAGTCTGTGCCTTATGTTTTAAGCAAAGATATGGAAGCTTTAAAAATATTTCAAAGAGTGAGAGATGAGGCACATAGATTTGGTATAACTTATCATAGAAAACTTAGAAGTAAAAGAATTATTTCGTCAGAACTTGATAAAATAGATGGAATAGGAGAAGTAAGAAGAAAAAAATTACTTACAAAATTTAGTTCTATTTCTGGTATTAAAAAAGCAAACATTGAAGAATTGAAGGAAATAGTTCCAGAAAAAGTTGCATTAGAAATAAAAAACAAAATTAGATAAATAATTATAGAAATTTTGAAATAAAAATTATATAATATACATAGTTTATTTTTTGGGGGTATATATGATAACTGCATTTTATATGATAATAGCATTTTTAATTTATATTTTTTTTACTTACATATATATCAAACGACTTATAAACCAGTATATTAATGAGGAATTAAAAATTATTTCTGGATTAAAAAATAAGGAAAAATTAGATAAACTTCCTGATAATATAAAAACTGAGTATACAGAAACATTGGAAAAAATTATTAAACAAGAAAATGAATTGAATAATTCAATAGATGAAATCAGAGAATATAGAAAAGAGTTAGATGTTACATATAGTACTTTGGTTTCAAAATCTACTCAACTTGAATATACTAATAGTTTATTGGAAAAAAGAGTGAGAAATTTATCTAATTTAAATCATATATCAAGAGTTGCATTATCAATGTTTAATATTGATAAAATAGTTGATACTTTGGCAGATGCCTTTTTTGTTTTGACAGCAACGACAAGAATTTCTATCTATCTTTGGGAAGGAGAAAATCTTGTTAATAAAAAGATAAAAGGAAGTATAGATTATGTAGAATCTCTATCTTATCCAATGTATCTTTTAGAAAAATTTACTAATGAGGATTATAGTAAAATTTATTCTGATTTATCAAGAAAAATAACTATTTTAAATGATGAAAAAGTTATTATTACTCCATTAAAAGTTAAAGAAAAACAATTAGGAGTGATACTTTTAGTACAAAATAAAGATCAGATATTAGAAATTAACAGTGAAATGATTTCAGCACTTGGAATACAAGCTTCTATTGCTATTGATAATGCAATAAATTATGCTGAACTTTTAGAAAAAGAAAGAATTTCTCAAGAGTTAGAACTTGCTTCCTCTATACAAAAGCAAATATTACCAAAAGGTTTTGAAAGAATAAAAGGTATGGATATTGCTACACACTTCTCACCTGCTAAAGAAATTGGTGGAGATTATTATGATTTATCTTTAAAAAATAATAATCTATCCGTAACCATAGCTGATGTAAGTGGTAAAGGTGTCCCTGCTGCCTTTCTTATGGCATTATCAAGATCTATGTTGAGAACTATTAATTATGTTTCCAATTATACACCAGCTGAAGAATTAGATTTGTTTAATAAGATAGTATATCCAGATATAACAGAAGATATGTTTATAACCGTAATGAATGCAGAATATAATTTGGAAACTTCTTTATTTACTTATTCAAGTGCAGGACATAATCCATTAGTAATTTATAAAAAAGAAAATGACACAATAGAACTTTTGGGAACAAAGGGGGTTGCTGTTGGTTTTATTGAGGATTATAATTATAAAGAAAATTCTTTTGAGGTAAAAAATGGAGATATAATTGTATTTTATACTGATGGAATTATAGAATGTGAAAATAAAAATAGGGAATTATTTGGAATACAAAGACTTCTGGATATTGTATATAAAAATAAATATCTATCTGCAAAAGAATTGAAAAAAAAGATACTTGAGGGTATTGAAAATTTTAGAGAAGATTATGAGCAAACTGATGATATAACTTTTGTTATATTGAAATCAGTCAAATAGAAATAGAATAATAAGGAGCTGACATATGAGTAATAATAAACCTTCCATAGGAGGGCAGGCTGTTATTGAAGGTGTAATGATGAGAGGAACTGAATGCCTTGCAACAGCAGTGAGAAGACCTTCTGGGGAAATTGTATATAAGAAAACAAAAATAATTGGTAAAAATAGTAGTTTTGCTAAAAAACCTTTTATAAGAGGTGTATTGATGTTATTTGAATCTCTTGTAATTGGAGTTAAAGAACTTACTTTCTCTGCTAATCAAGCTGGAGAAGATGATGAAAAGCTAAGTGATAAAGAAGCTGTGTTTACTACAATATTTTCATTGGCTTTGGGAATAGGAATATTTATAGTCTTACCTTCAATAGTTGGAAGTTTTTTCTTTCCAGAAAATAGAATGTATGCCAATTTAACAGAAGCAATTCTAAGACTTATAATATTTATAGGATATATTTGGGGAATTTCTTTTTCAAAAGAAGTTGGCAGAGTTTTTGAATATCATGGAGCTGAACATAAATCTATATATACCTATGAAAATGGACTTGAATTAACACCAGAAAATGCTAAAAAATTTACAACATTACATCCAAGATGTGGAACGAGTTTCTTGTTTATAGTAATGTTTATAGCAATTATAGTATTTTCTGTAATAGATTTTATGTTGCCTATACCTACAAATTTATTTACTAAATTTTTATTAAAGGTGGTAGTTAGAATTTTACTTATGCCTGTAATAGCAAGTTTAGCTTATGAATTACAAAAATATAGTAGTTGCCATTTGAATAATCCATTGATAAAACTAATTTCATTTCCAGGACTTGCTTTACAAAAGATTACAACAAGAGAACCTGATTTAGATGAATTGGAAGTTGCAATGGTAGCAATTAAGGCTTCACTTGGACAAGAAATAAATAATGCAACAGAAGTTTTTGAATAATAAAATAATTATAAGATGGGAGTTTTGCAAATGAAATTAAAAAATGAGATTGAATATGTGTTTAGAATTTTAAATTATCTATCTTTACAGGATAAGGATAGAATAGTTACATCAGCAGAAATTGCTGAAAATGAAAATATTCCACATTTATTTAGTATCAGAGTATTAAAAAAAATGGAGAAAAAAGGACTTTTAAAAATATTTAAAGGTGCTAATGGCGGGTATAAATTAAATAAAGAACCAAAAGATATAACTTTAAGAGATGCAGTTGAAACTATTGAAGATGAAATTATAATAAAGGACAGAAACTGTGTTGCTGGACAAACAAGTTGTTCAATTATTTTTGGAGCACTTGAAAAAGTTGAAAATAATTTTTTAAAAAACCTAGAAAAGGTTAATTTTCGGGAATTAACTTGTCCTGCTCATGTACCTTTAAAAATTGAAGATGAAATTAAATAGGGAGATAAGCTCCCTATTTTTTTTTATTATAAATATGATATAATTAGTATGTATTATAAAAATTAAATTGAAAGGAATAGTGAAATTAAGCTAATGATAGATAAAATTAGTATAAAGGGAGCAAGGCAACACAATTTAAAAAATATAAATATTGAACTCCCTAAAAATGAATTTATTGTAATAACAGGTGTGAGTGGAAGTGGAAAATCATCTCTTGCCTTTGATACAATTTATTCAGAAGGACAAAGAAGATATGTAGAAAGTCTTTCAGCTTATGCAAGACAATTTATAGGACAAATGAATAAACCAGAAGTTGATAGTATAGAAGGTTTATCTCCTGCAATCTCAATAGAACAAAAAACTACAAATAGAAACCCTCGTTCAACAGTTGGAACAATAACAGAAGTTTATGATTATTTAAGACTTTTATTTGCACATATAGGAACTGCACACTGTCCAATTTGTCATACAGCCGTTGAAAAACAAAGTGTAGATGAAATTGTTGAAAGTGTTATGACAAAATTTGATGATGGAAGCAAAATTATTTTATTAGCACCTGTTGTTAAAGATAAAAAAGGTACTCATAAAAATATATTTTTAAATTTATTTAAAAAAGGTTTTGTAAGAGCAAGAGTAAATGGTGAAGTACTCTATTTAGAAGATGAAATAGAACTTGATAAGAATAAAAAACATAATATAGAAGTTGTTGTAGATAGATTAGTTTTAAAAAAAGATGATAAGGACTTTGAAAGTAGATTAACTCAATCAATAGAAACTGCAATAGATTTATCAAATGGAAAATTAATTATAAATGATGGAAAAAATGATTATCTATATAGTGAAAATTATTCTTGTCCTAATCATGAAGATGTAAGTATTCCTGAATTAAACCCAAGACTATTTTCATTTAATGCACCTTATGGAGCGTGTCCTGAATGTAAAGGTTTAGGAAAAAAATTAGAAGTTGATGAAAATAAATTGATAGAAAATCCTGAACTATCTATTGAAGATGGAGGAATGTATATTCCAGGTGCTATGGCAAGAAAAGGATATAGCTGGGGAATTTTTAAGGCTATGGCTAAGGCAGCAAAAATTGATTTAACTAAACCTGTAAAAGATTTAACTAAAAAAGAGTTAGATATAATATTTTATGGCTATGATGAAAAATTTAAGTTTGATTATACTGGTGGAGATTTTGATTTTCATGGCTATAAAGAATATGAAGGAGCTGTTAAAAACTTAGAAAGAAGATATTATGAAAGTTTTTCAGAAGCACAAAAAGAAGAAATTGAAAATAAATATATGGTAGAAAGAATTTGTAAAGTTTGTAATGGAAAAAGATTAAAAGATGAAGTTTTAGCAGTAACTGTCAATGGAAAAAATATTATGGAAATCTGTGATATGAGTATTAAAAACTCACTTGATTTCTTTATGAATATGAATTTAACTGAAAAACAAGAAAAAATTGCTAAGGAAATTCTAAAAGAAATAAGGGAAAGATTAACATTTATGACTAATGTTGGTTTAGATTATTTAACACTTTCAAGAGAAACTAAAACTTTATCTGGTGGAGAATCTCAAAGAATAAGACTTGCAACTCAAATAGGTTCAGGACTTACAGGTGTTCTATATGTTTTAGATGAGCCAAGTATAGGACTACATCAAAAAGATAATGATAAATTACTCTCAACTTTAAATAGACTTAAAGAATTGGGAAATACTTTAATAGTAGTTGAACATGATGAAGACACTATGATGCAAGCAGATAAAATATTGGATATAGGTCCAGGAGCCGGAGAGTTTGGAGGAGATATTGTAGCCTTTGGAAGTCCAAAAGAAATAATGAAAAATAAGAACTCTATCACAGGAAAATTTTTAAGTGGTAAGGAAGAAATTGAAATTCCTAAAAAAAGAAGAAAATGGAATAAATCTATTAAACTTTATGGTGCAAAAGGAAATAATCTAAAAAATATAGATGTAGAATTTCCATTAGGAGTTATGACTGTTGTTACAGGAGTAAGTGGAAGTGGAAAATCAACTCTTGTAAACTCAACTCTTTATCCAATTTTATTTAATAAATTAAATAAAGGGAAGTTATATCCATTAGAATATAAAAAAATTGAAGGCTTAGATGGTTTAGAAAAAGTTATTAATATAGATCAAACTCCAATAGGAAGAACTCCAAGGTCTAACCCTGCAACCTATACAAAACTTTTTGATGATATTAGAGATATTTTTGCAGAAACACAAGATGCAAAACTTCATGGATTTAAAAAAGGTAGATTTTCATTTAATGTTAAAGGTGGAAGATGTGAGGCTTGTCAAGGTGCAGGAATATTAAAAATTGAAATGAATTTTTTACCTGATGTCTATGTTGAATGTGAAGTTTGTAAGGGAAAAAGATATAATAAAGAAACATTAGATGTGTACTATAAAGGTAAAAATATTTATGATGTATTAGAAATGAGTGTACTTGAAGCTTATGAATTCTTTAAAAATATTCCATCTTTGGAAAGAAGATTAAAAGTTTTAATAGATGTAGGTTTGGACTATATAAAATTGGGGCAACCTGCAACAACTTTATCTGGTGGAGAAGCACAAAGAATTAAACTTGCAACAGAGCTTTCTAAAATGAGTAAGGGTAACACTGTATATATTTTAGATGAACCTACAACAGGATTACATTTCCAAGATATTAAAAAATTACTAGAAGTTTTAAATAGGCTTTTAGAAAAAGGGAACACTGTTATAATAATTGAGCATAATCTTGATGTTATAAAAACTGCTGATTATATAATAGATATAGGTGTAGATGGTGGAGAAAATGGAGGAACTATTGTTGCTACTGGAACACCAGAAGAAGTAGCAAAATCTAAAAAAAGTTATACAGGAAAATATATTGCTAAAATTTTAAAAAGTAAGAAAAAATAGAGAGGTTTAGAAATGTTTGAATATCTATATGGAACAGTGGAATATAAAAAAATGGATTATATAGCCATTGATATAAATGGTGTTGGTTATAGAGTGTATTTTCCACTTAGAGAATATGAGAAAATAGAAGCAGGGAATAAATATAAATTTTACATATACAATCATATTAAAGAAGATACATATAAATTAATTGGATTTTTAGATGAAAGGGATAGAAAAATTTTTGAATTACTGCTAAAAATAAATGGAATAGGTTCATCTTTGGCATTGGCAGTTTTATCAAATTTTTCATATAATAAAATTATTGAAATTATTTCAAAAAACGATTATACTACTCTTAGACAAGTTCCAAAATTAGGAGAAAAAAAGGCACAAATTATTATCTTAGACTTAAAAGGAAAATTAAAAAATCTTACTTATACAGAAGAAGAAACAGTTTCTATGGATATGTTGGAAGATTTAGTTTTAGCATTGGAAGGCTTAGGATACAACAAAAAAGAAATTGATAAAACTTTAGAAAAAATTAATTTGAGCAAATTTTCTTCTTTGGAAGAAGCAATAAAAGGAATTTTAAAAAATATGAGAATAGGAGATTAGAAAATGAGAGGATTAGAAGAAATATATTTAAAAGGGTTTAGTTATGATAAATATTTAGGAATAGCAAGTAAAGATGAGCTAGAAAAATTAGATGAACTATATAAAAATATTGTTATTTCTGATGACTTTGTCAATAAAATAAAAGCAATAAATAGAAAAGTTTCTGTATTAGCTAGTGTTGAAACTTGGTGCCCTTTTGTAAGAGTATTTTTAATTACTTTAAGAAAAATTAATGAAATAAATCATATCTTTGATTTATCTTTAATTACTTATGGTAGAGGAGCTTCAGAATTAGCAGGATATTTAAAAATAGATGAAGATGATTTTGTTGTTCCAACAGCAGTATTTTTAGATAAAGATTTTTCTAAATTAAGAGTATTTAATGGTTTTCCAGAAAAATATCATAAGGAAGGCACCTTAGATACTATTGATGCAACTAGAAATTATTTAAAAGGTAAATTAGTAAATGATATACTTGAAGATATATTAAATATTTTTTAAATAAAATTAAAGAGGTAAAAAGGAAATGGATACATTAAAAGAATTATTTAAAATTGGAGCAGGTCCATCAAGTTCACATACAATAGGACCTGAAAGGGCTACAAAAAGAGTAAAAGAAAAATTCCCTGATGCTGATAGTTATATAGTTGAGCTTTGGGGAAGTTTAGCAGCAACTGGAAAGGGACATTACACAGATAAAATAATTATAGAAACATTTAAACCTATTCCAGTTGAGATTATGTGGATGCCTGAGTTTGTTCATGAATTACATCCAAATGGTATGAAATTTATTGCTCTTGATAAAGATAAAAAACAAATTGGAGAGTGGATAGTATTTTCTGTTGGTGGAGGAACTATAAAGGACTATGATGAACTTATGGATAAATCACCTAAAAAGGAAATTTATCCTTTAAACTCTATGAATGAAATTATAAAATGGTGTAAAGACAAAAAAAAGCATCTATGGCAATATGTTGAGGAATGTGAAGGTCCTTCTATATGGCAACATTTAAGATACATAGACCAAGCTATGACTGATGCAGTAAAAAGAGGTTTAGAAAAAAGTGGAGATGTTCCTGGACCTTTTAAATATCCAAAAAGAGCTAGAGAAATGTATGAGAAGGCTTTATCTAAAAGAGCTTCACTAATTTTTACAAATAAAGTTTTTGCCTACGCCTTAGCAGTATCAGAAGAAAATGCCAGCATGGGACAAGTAGTTACTGCACCTACTTGTGGTGCATCAGGAGTTATTCCTGGTGTATTAAGAGGAATGAAAGAAGAATACGAATTAGTTGAAAAGCATATTTTAAGAGGTTTGGCTATTGCTGGACTTATTGGAAATTTAGTTAAACAAAATGCTACTATTTCAGGAGCAGAAGGAGGTTGTCAAGCAGAAGTTGGAACTGCTTGTTCAATGGCAGCAGCTATGGCAACATATTTTATGGGTGGAAATATTGACCAAATAGAATATGCAGCTGAAAGTGCTATGGAACATCATTTAGGTATGACTTGCGACCCTGTTGGAGGTTATGTTATTATTCCTTGTATAGAAAGAAATGCTATTTGTGCTGTAAGAGCAATAAATACAGCAACTTATTGTATGTCTACTGATGGAAAACATACTATAAGTTTTGATGAAGTAGTAAAAACAATGAAAGAAACTGGAAAAGATATGTGTTCTGCATATAAAGAAACTTCTGATGGTGGACTTGCAAAATATTATGATAGAATTTTAGTTGATAATAAAGAATAAATAAAGTATTAAAAGGTATTTTATGAAAATAGATTTAATAAAAACAAGTTTGAAAGATACAAAAGAAATTTGGGAAATGCAAGTAAAAGCATTCAAGGAATTACTTGATAAATATCAAGATTTTGAAACTAATCCTGCAAGTGAACCTATTTCAAATATTGAAATGAGACTAAAACAAAATTTTACATTTTTTTATTTTATTTGTGTAGATAATAAAAAAGTTGGAGCTATAAGAATTATAGACTATAAAGAAAAATATAAAAATAAAAGAATTTCACCTATATTTATTCTTCCAGAATATAGAAATAAAGGAATAGCTCAATCTGCAATAAAAATTTGTGAAGAAATTCATGGAAAAATTAGTTGGGAGTTAAGTACAATCTTGCAAGAAAAAGGAAACTGTTATTTATATGAAAAATTAGGATATCATTCTACTGGAAAGATACAAGTTATTAATGATAGACTTACTTTAATTTTTTATGAAAAATAGATAGTTAAGTTTATGGAGAAAAAATATTTGAAATAAAAATAAGTCAAAATTTTAACTGAAATAAATTGAGCTACACCCAGAATCTTAAAAATCAGATTGTAGATGTAGCTCATATTTTATATTTTATCAACTTCAAAAACAGAGTTTAAGAGCAATTTTGTATAAGGATGCTTTGCTTTACTTTTCAAATCAATAGAATCTAATTCTTCAACAATTTCTCCCATATACATAACAACTATTTTTTGACTAATATCTTGAACAACAGCTAAATCATGACCAATAAACAGATATGATAAACCTAAACCTTTTTGTAATTTTTTTAAAAGTTCCAATATTTGCTTTTGAACTGAAACATCTAAGGCACTTGTAATTTCATCACAGACTATCAATTTAGGTTTTATTATTATTGCCCTAGCTATTGTAATTCTTTGTAACTGTCCTCCTGAAAATTCATGAGGATATTTTTCTAAGGATTTTTCATCTAAGCCAACATCTATTAAAGATTTTTTTATAAGAGGAATACTGTCCTTTTTAGATAATTTAAAATAGTTTCTAAGTGGTTCCCACATATAATCTACAATCTTCATACGAGGATTGAAAGATGAAAGAGGATTCTGGAATATCATTTGAATATCTTTTGTTTTTGAAATACTATCTATTTCTTTATTATCAAAGATAATTTTGCCAGATGTTTTCTTCTCTATTCCAACTACTATTCTAGCTAAAGTAGATTTTCCACAGCCAGATTCTCCAACAATTCCTATACATTCACCTTTCTTTAATCTTATATTTATATTTTTATTTCAAATAATAAATTTTTTTACATAAATTCAGCATTATATTTCTATTGGGTTATTTGTTATAATTGATTCTTCCGAAATGTTATTTTATAACAGTTTGATTTTAAATGAAATTAAATTTAACATATTAACTAAAATTTCGTATTGCTTTTATGTTTTTTGAGTTTGGTTTGATTTTTTCGTGGTATTTGGGATTTGATGGGGCTGAATATCTAAGTTATCCAAAGAGTTAATGTGAGATATTCTCAATTTGAAATTTGTTACTATTGTTGCTAATTTTCGATTTAATAGAAATAATAAAAGCCCGTATATGACGGGCTTTGTTTTTTGATGTAACTGTATGTAATTCAATAAAATCCCTGTTCGCCTTCGGGACGGGTTTTGAAGCGTTTGTGCAGCCAGAAATATTGTTCGGGA
>ERZ772920.1268-NODE-1268-length-13160-cov-9.675315_pt1 | contig 13160 bp, 11 predicted proteins | sample MGYA00511469_ERZ772920 | MGnify/ENA primary metagenome ERZ772920 (study PRJEB29015, sample SAMEA2738069) | human oral metagenome | biome: human oral; feature: human-associated habitat; material: saliva | place: China | collected 2216 ... | reverse complement strand
TATGTTTGGTAATTGAGAATAAAAAGACGTTTACACAAAATTATTGACACTACCAAAAAATAATTTTATTATAATAAATTCATCATTGTAATTACTTTTTTATAGACCTAAATACGCCGAGCCCAATATTCCAATATACATTTTTTAAAATTTTCCCACTCTAATACGTCACTAAACATTTTATGATGCAGATATAATTGTTCTAAATTTTTATATCGACTAATATTGTATCTACAAAAATAAGGAATCTGCGCAAATAAAGAGTCTAATCTTATAAAGTTTAAGTCAATATATTTATTTAAGAAATCAGGAAATAAAAAAATTAATAATCCATCATTTTCTGTGTGAAACGTCTGTACAGAGCTCTTATTTTCATATATTGCTTTTGATTCTATAGCATCTTTATAAAAAATATAGTTATTTAAATCATTATGTATATTAAAAAGTAATTTATCCATTACTATATATTGATAAGAGTTAATAGCTTTTATAGTTTCATCAGAGTTAAGTTCAAAACCACTAGCTATTAAATTAATAGCTTTGCGATCATACAATAGCAGTAATTTTCTAGGGGATATTGGAACCCATAATACATTACCAATTGAATGAACTCCAAAATTGTTAGGTGAAAATATATTTATAAAGATTACTGGATTATCCGAAATAATAAAGTCTATGTTGCTTTTATTATCAAGAATAACATAATCTAAATCACTTAAATACTGGCTAAAATTCCGAAATTGAATTAATGATAAATTAATGGCTATCGATGAATTATTTTCAAGTTTATTCTTAAACAATACAGCATCTTTAGAATCTATAAATTTAATCCATTCATCCGTCAATCTCTCAAGATATGCTTCTCTTTTTTTTGTACGTAAATATTGAAAAGCTATAAAAGAGGCAATATTAGATTTATCTTTAACCTTAATAATATGACGATTAGAACTATTAATTTGGTTTAAAACTCTTGCCCATTCCGACTCCATCTTACTAAACATTTTTTCAACAATATCATCGTCTCCATATATATTTTCACAATAACATACACTCTTAATAGGTATTTTTTCTTTAATAATGTTTTGTTCTAAAATATACATAGAAATAATACTCTTAGAATTTACATTAGATAAATCTGAAAAATATCTAAGCAAAAATTGTGGTACATAATGTTGTCGCTTTGTTTTTATCATAGTTTCCCCCTTTCATATTTCTTGGGAACAGTGTAAGCTGGGAAGTTTGGCCTCAGTTGAAATGAACAAACGCATTTTTAAGGAACAAACAACTACAAATGGAGACATTCCATTTTATAAAATAGGAACGTTTGGGAGTGATGCAGATTCATTTATCAGCAGAGAACTATTTGAGGAGTATAAGAATAAATATCCTTATCCAAATATTGGGGATATACTAATATCTGCATCTGGGAGTATTGGAAGAACTGTTGTGTACAATGGTGAAGATGCTTACTTCCAAGATTCCAATATTGTATGGCTCAATCATAATGGTAAGATTGATAATTCATTCTTGTTGCAATTTTACAATCAAGTTAAATGGGCAGGATTAGAGGGAAGTACTATTAAACGGCTTTATAATAAAAATATTTTGGAAACAAATATAGCATTACCAAAGATAGAAGAACAACGTTTAATAGGCAAATTTTTTACGTTGGTTGATAGCACAATTACCCTTCATCAGTAAAAGCCATTTCTACAAAATAAATCTCAAGCTAATCCAGCCATGGACCGCATCACCAGATCAATATCTCTATTTTCCATTTCCTGAATTATATGTATATATGTTTTCTGTGTCGTCGTCATACTCGCATGACCTAAACGTCTTGCAACACTTGCAATCGAGACTCCTGCAAAAAGCAATAGCGATGCATGTGTATGTCGTAATCCATGAATTGATATGACTGGTATTTCTAATTTTTTACAATATCGTTCTAATACACCATTTATTGTTGAATTGAATACACGCCCTTTTACAAATATAGGCTTATCATCTGGTAAGCCTTTAATCAGTTCTGAAAACTTTATAATAGTTTGCCAATCAAGCTGTATTTTTCTTACTGATGATTTATTCTTTGTTGGTAAGAATCCGCCATCACCTTTATAATCCCACGTCTTATCTACAATCAATGATTGATGTGAGAAGTCAAAATCTTTTGGAGTTAATGCTAAAGCTTCTGAAAATCTCATTCCAGTTTTTGCTATTATCAATATCAACCAATCCCAATTAATTTCTGTCGTCAATTTCAAATTTACTAACAAGGTATGTAGTTCAAATTGATTCAGATATTTAATCTTCTTAATTCTCGGTGTCCTACCTTTAATAATAGCCTTTCGAGTTGGATCCCTATCAATAAAACCTTCATCCACTGCATCTAATATAGCAGCTTTAATTTGATGATGAAAATCCATCGTTGTTTGTCGCTCATGAAACTCAGCATAGTCATTTAATAGTTGTTGATATGATATCCTATTTAATTCTGAAAGCCTAAGTTCAGGGACTAATCGCTTTAGCCATAGTAGCGTTATCTCATATTTTCGCATTGTTACATCACGAATAGCACCTTCTTTATATATATGTATCCATTTTTCATAATAAATATAAAATAGTTCGGACTTTTCCTCTATTGTTAACATAATTCTACCCCACCATTTACGCTGTTCCCACATAGAAATGGCTCTTGCTGATGAAGGGTAATACCCATATCAATATTTCTTAAGAAGTTTCCTAACAAGCTTTGTTCCTCATTATTTGGCAAACTTATCTCAAGTTCCATAACTTTATTTTTTGAAATATTATACCGTGATATACCTTGAGCAAGAATTTTGATCTTATCTCGCATATATGGCGCACGTAATGAATATCCTAAAAAATATGGATCAATTTTTTGACTAGGTCTAAAACCAAAACAAAAGCTATTTAAATAAATATTAGGTGCATGTCCAAGCCATACCGAGGACATCCCAACTTCTTCTGGTGTTTCGGATGAGGTAGTAAATAATACATCTCCATATTTAACCTCATTTTGTGTTGTATCTATTTCTACCTTATCAGTCATAGCTATATCAGAGACTGTATTCTGAAATACGTTTAAATATGTAATATATTGTGCCTCACCATGCCCAAAATCTTCTTTCGTTTTACCTGATAATCCGGTATATGTTGAACCAATACTACCCAACTTACGCTGTTCCCAAGAACACAAAAAGAGGTAGAAAAGTCCTATTTGGTCTTTTCTACCCCTTTTCCTTACATTTTGACGCCTAATAGGGCTAATTGTTCGGCTATTTCTTTTTCAAGTTTTGCAATTTCTTGATTATCTTGTTCAATCATACGGTTGATTTCATCAAGATCAAGTTCTTCTTCTTCCTCAAATGTGTCTACATATCGAGGAATATTTAGATTGTAGTCATTCTCTTTGATTTCTTCGAGAGATGCAACGTGTGCATATTTATCAACATCTTGTCTATTTCGGTATGTTTCAATAATTTTAGTAATATTTTCTTCGCTTAAATTATTTTGATTTTTACCTTTTTCAAACTCATTGCTAGCATCGATAAATAGTACATTACGTGTCGTGCGATTTTTCTTAAATACAAGAATCGTTGTAGGGATACTTGTACCATAGAACAAGTTCGCAGGTAAACCAATTACCGCATCAAGGTAATTCTTTTCTATAATAGTTTGGCGAATTTTACCTTCTGCCGCACCACGGAATAGAACACCATGAGGTAAAACGATTGCCATTGTACCTTCATTGTTTAGGTGATATAAGCTATGTAATATAAAAGCATAATCTGCTTTAGAGGCTGGTGCTAATTTACCATATTCACTAAAGCGTGGATCTTTAAGTTTACTTTCATTATTATCCCATTTGGCAGAGTATGGAGGATTCGCAACAACCGCATCAAAGGAACGTGGTCTATCGATACCATCACGATCAGGCCCATCTGGCCAATCGCTTTCAAGAGTATCAGCATTATTTAGTGTCATATTATTATACGTAACACCATGCATCATCAAATTCATTCGAGCCAAGTTATATGTTACTGTATTTAGCTCTTGCCCGTAAAAGCTAACCGCACCTTGACGAGATCCATCAGGTAGTTCATTACGAACCGTCAATAGTAATGAGCCAGAACCCATTGTTGGGTCATAGACTGTGAAAGTATCAGTTTGAGATTCAATATTGCCAGTAACAATCTTAGCCAAGATTTGACTAACTTCATGAGGTGTATAGAATTCCCCACCTTTTTTACCAGCATTAGCAGCAAACTTACCAATTAAATACTCATAAATCTCACCAAGTATATCCTTACCATTTTCATCTTTATACTCGATTTCATCAATTTTAGTTACAACTGCATTTAAAGTTTTAGTTCTACCTGCTGTGGTTGATCCAAGACCAGAATCCCCAAGATTAATGTAGTTAAAAATGCCTCTAAAATCTGCTGCAGCTTCTTTATTAATTTCAGCATTCTTATTAAAGTTTTCAAATAATCGTTGATAATCACTAGGAATAATGGAGCCATTATGAATACTTTCAGTTAAAGAAGCCCATGTATCCTCAGGGTTAATAGCATATCCTAATGTGCCAGCAATATCAATCAAACAAGCCTCTAAACCTGCGTCTTCAACAAGCTCCTTATATGCCTCATTAACAGATTTTCCATCTGAAATATCAACCAAATCATTATTAACTAAGTACTCTTCCTGATGAATGGAAAGATATTTATAGAATAAAAATGGAAGAATGTAATCTTTGAAAGAGCTTGCATCCATTGTGCCACGCAAATCATTGGCAATCGCCCATAATTGGCTTGAAATATTTTGTGCTTTTGATTCTGCCATACAAAATCTCCTTTATTTATACAAATATCTGTTGAAGTAATGCTTTTTTCTGTAATTGTAAGTGCTCTAACTTACGCTGATGAAGGGTGATAAGACTCTGTAGGCTCGAGAAAAAAACTCCTATTCTTTCTTGTTCTTCAATATTTGTGCTAATCATATACTCGACATTTACAAGCTGTGAAACCTTAATACTCGGTTGTACCGCAACCATTGCAATTCGTTTTGCCTTATATTGATTATCTTCATTTGAAAACAATGCATACAGGTATTCAGGAAGGAAGTTTTCTTTTGCTCTAAAAGCTACTATGTTTTGTGCAATTGCTGCTTCTTCTCTAGAGTCCATTAGACTTACAAGACCTATACTTCCGACAGTAGTAAATAAAATATCATCTTTTTTAATATAAGCCCTTAGGTTAGTATTAAAAACATCATCACTAAGATATTTCTCAACTTTTGAATAATCTGGATATACTCCACCAAGAGCTGCTACTTCAATAAGTGGATGTGCCCCATTTTCGTCTAATGGAGGAGTTTTCCCTCTATTGTCTACAGCCTTATCAACAAACTCTGACAACTTACGCTGTTCCCAAGCATCAGTAAATCCAGGAAAACGAAGTTCTGGATATCGTGCTCCTTCTTTTGGAAAAAGTTTCTGAAGCAATGCCTTTTTCTTCAAATTTAAGTGTTCAAGCTTACGCTGTTGCAGACTAATAACTTTAGATAGAAATTTTAATAATTGGCCAATATGTTGTTGTTCTTTCTCAGGCGGAACTAATATTGTCTGTTTTAAGAATTCATCAACTACTAATTCATGCATCATCGTTCCTTTCTTTGTCGAATGAACAAGTTTTTTTTGCATTATAGATTCATAGTTAATATATTCTTTCCAAAAATCTATCTCTAATAACACTATAGGTCTAAGCGTAGTAAATCGAGGTGACATAATTCCATTGCCTATATCATTCATTACGAAACGACCAAATTTAAAATCCTTATTTTCATGACCCTCAAACGCAATATCACCAATTCTTAATACTTTATAGTTATCTAATGATTCCTCACTAGCACCATTTCCCAATTCATTAAAGGCCATTTTTGCTATAGAAATTGTCTTATTTGATTTAAACTTCCCATTATTTTTTTCTAGATTCTTTTTAAAAAGATTTTTAAACTCACGCGGTTTCCAATCTTCCGTAAATCCTGGAAAGCGTAATTTAGGTACTCTCCGTTTTTCTTTACTCATCATAACCTCTCTTTCCTTTTATCATAACAACACTACCTTTCATCAACATAAGAATCTGCAAATTTATATAAAGCCGCTACAAGTTCATTACCATATTTAATTTTATTAAGGCTTACAATATCCGCATCTTGTGCTTTTGCTTGGTATTCTGCACGTGCATCTTTTTTTAATTTACTAATTCTACCTGTACTATCTAAATCCTGTTTACCCGCAGTATGTCGAGAAAATAGATCTAATATTTCATCATTACTAATAACATCAATAATCCCCCATTTTAAGCGGAAATCGAAAATATCATCTTTCATAATCATCGTATTTACATCATCGATGACTTCCAAACTAGTTAACTTTACAGGATATTGGATTTTTTTTCCTTCTGGTGGATACGTGCCTTTATAGATTGCATCAACTGCATTATTGATTTGTTTTGCATATTGACGATCATCTAAAGCCATTGCAAAATCATTAATTTTTTCACGATAATCCGCAGCTGCATCCATACGTTTTTCATGAACAGCATTCATTAATGCTTCGATTAATTCAGTAAGATAGTCATAGTTAACACTTATTTGTTTTACATGTATCATACGTAGTTCAATTTGAGCTACTGGTACATCATGATTTTTAGCAATACGCTCTTTCAAGTCGTTATATAAAGATGTAGTTAACATTTCTTCTTGTTCAGGTGTCATCCCAAGCAATGTAACAAGTTCATCTGGATTATCATAGTCAAATCCGATGTCTTCTCCATTAACAACATCTGGATCATATTGTTTTAGCTTTGACATTCCAGCACTATATGTACGCATGAGATTAAACATTTCTTCCTGCTTAGCTTCACTAGCAGGAACCTCTGTAAAGTTATCCGTCATATCCGCAAGACGATCTACCACTTGTTTTACTTCTTCAAATTGTTCTTTGAAAGGTTTGGCTAAAACACCAGTATCAACTAATGCCTTTGTATCTACTAATGTGTCTTGTACATCAGCGGAGTGCTTATTCGCATAAATGCTCAAGGCTCGGTTCATGAGCTCTTCGTTCTTAGTTGGCCATCTATAATTAACTATACGGCCCCACGGCTTTCCTTGATTATCGGCAATGCGATTGGTTCTAGAATACGCCTGAATTAGCATTGCATCCTTTAATGTCCGATCCACATATAGTGTATTTAGTTGGGGTGCATCAAAACCAGTTAATAATTGATCCACAACAATAACAATATCTAAATATTGCCCATCCTGTGCTGTACGATTTAAACGTATTGTTAAATCCTGAGTATAACCTGATACATCATCTAAGCCAAAGCTAGTACCAAACATTTTATTGTAGTGTTTCATAGCACGTAATAGGCCATCATTTGTAGTTAATTGGTTATCACTATTGTTAGTACTCATGCTGAAAGTAATACCAACTTTTAAAGTAGGTAACCCTTGTGCCTCACGTTCTTGATTCACTCGTTCAAATTCTTCAAAGTACATTAGTGCCATTGGTGTACTTGGTCTATTTCCACCAACATGTGTAGTAAGCATAGCGTTATAAGCACCATCATTAGAACGATTTCTCCAGTTTTTAAAGATATCTTCTACAACTAATTTTACGTGTTCTTGATTATCATCATAGAAACTTGGTTCTATCATATCATCCATATCATTATCAGTAAGATTAGCAATCTTTCGTTCAATATCTAGATCATTCCAATCAGGGTATTTTTCTTTATAGAACTTTGGTAAGTATTCAAGTTTCATTTTGTCTTCGGCAATCGTAGTTTCGAAATCTACCTTGAAACCTAATACATTTTTATCTGCAATGGCTTCACGAATAGTATACGCATGTAATAACTTACCAAAGACCTCATGCGTCTTAGTACCTTTTTTACCAACCACCTTATCAAACATAGGTGTTCCTGTATAGCCAACCCAAGCAGCACCTTTGAATACTTTTTGTAAATCTTCAAAGCTTTCACCACCAGTAGACCTATGTGCCTCATCAACAATAAACACAAAGTTCTTATTAGGTAGCACAAAGTCTTTACGATTAATGAGGGTATTTAATTTTTGTACAGATGTAACAATGATGCCATACCCTTTTTCATTTAATTTTTTCTTTAATGCCGAAGTATTTTCCGTCCCACCAACAGTATCAAATTGTTTACCATCAATATCAATAGAACCTTCTGGGTCATATGCCTTATAATTTGCTTCAGTTTGTTTGGTTAATGCAATACGGTCAACGACGAATACGACCTTATCTACATTGGGCATGCGACTTGCCAACCATGCAGTTTTGAAACTAGTAATCGTTTTACCAGATCCTGTTGTATGCCAAACATAACCTAATTTATTAATTGGTAAATCGAAATCAGCGTGTTTTAATTCATTTAAAACTGCTTTTGTTGCATATACTTGATAAGGACGCATAACCTTAAGCATTTGTTTATTCTTAGTACCGTCAAGAATAGTAAATAATGTAGACATTTGATGTGCCATCGGTATGCTAAGAAACATATCTGTAAAGGTAGTCCAATTACGAACAACCTTGTTATCATTAGGGTTTTGCCATTCAAAAGCAAAGTCTTTATTAAAAAAATCTGCCGTAGTATTAGCCATATATTTAATTCTATTTGGCGTCATTGCAACTAGAATTTGAACTGTTGAGAAAATATCACTATATTGTTTCTCTTGAATGTATTGATGCATTTGATTTAATGCTTCATCTACAGAATGTTTTACAGATTTTTCCTCAATTTGGATAATTGGCAAGCCATTAATGAGTAGTGTTGTATCAAAACGACGTTCTGGGCGACCTGCTATTTGTGGTTCTCGCTTAATTTGACTAACTACTTGATATACAGTATTACCTGCCCCAATTTGTTTTTGATCAAATACCGTTAAAAAAACATGACGTCCATCATCTAGGTCGACCTCTACTTGGGATACGCCATTGATACCATATAAAAACTGTCCCGCTTGATATGGTGTATACAGTTCATTAATTACCTTTTGAACTTGTTTAAATTCCGTATCACTTAATGGTTGTGTCAGTTGATTTTGATTTAATTGATATAAAATCTTGCGGAAGTTATCCCAAAGTGCCTCTGTTGTTTTTATAGTTGGCTCATATTTCCAAAGTTTACTTTTATAAACCTTCATATTACCATAAGCATCTATTGTATCACCTATTTGATTAGAGTTAACTGCATTAGTCACAATCCCAGTTGATAATTGCTCAATTAATTTATTTTCAAATTCTAGCTCTGTCATATTAGTTTACTCCCTGTAACGTAATAATTGCTTTATGATACGTGTTATCTGCCACACGCTGTTTTAATGCTTTTAGACGTAATTGTTTAAAATAAATATCCCCCATAATACGTTGTGTTTCTATTGATGGTAGTCTTGGTAACTGTATTTCTTTTAATAAGCTAAGACTATATCGTACAACCTGACTCCCTTGTAAGTTCTGTTTAAACTGCTTTTTAATTTTAGGGTTCTCATTGATCAAATAAGCCATATATTTTTTGTCTATTGGTGTATTTAAAGGCTCCATTCGAACATAATTTTGAGTAAAAAGATAACCGTCATGATCCTTAGTAACAAGTGTAGCCATGCCAGATATTGTACTAAATATTAAATCTCCTACTTTAAGAGTGGATCCTTTATACTCTGTACGAATCTGCTTTCTATCACTCATATCTCCAGGTACACCAGATAAGTCCTCATATAATTCATTTTGTCCATACAATGTATACAACACTGCTTTTTCACTAGTACTTTCCTCTAGTCGATACTGTGATACCCCTGTATTACTATGAAATATATCTTTAATATACACTAGATCACCTCTTCCTTAAAGATAGTTTTCATTTTATTTTTATTTTTGCATGTAAAAAAATTACACTATATAACTTTTAATTAAAGTATACAGTGTAATTTATATTAAAGCAACTATATTTTTTGTAATTTTTAAAAATGCAATTTTAATTTAGATATTATTGTTTCTATTACGTATTTCTTTTAAATTCACGCCTTCCTTATTTTTCCAAAGAAGTAATCCATTAGCGGTTTGACCGATCAAAAACATAGCAGCTGTAGAAGGGCTATTAAACAAAATATCTTCGATAATACAATTATTATTATCTTTATTTGCAAGTTTACGTCTTAGTTTAAGTGACTCAGATATAGTTTGAGCAGTCTTATGAGAAACTTTACTTCCTTTTAAAAGTAAAAAACCCTCATTAGTTTCTTTAGCATAACCAGTAATCACTTCATTACCAACTTTTTGAGTCATAGTATAAATAATCTCACCCTCGCTACGACCTGAGTCAGCCAACTCATCAATTGGTGTTAAAACTTTCTTACCTAATAATCCTATTGGTAACTTTGAGAACTCTACATACGCTAATAACTCACTAACTTTTTCTTCAGTTACATTTCCTAGAGTGGGTTCATTTTCATTAAAGACCCTATACCGATTGATTTCTTTAATCAATTTATAGTAACGATTCTCCAAAAAATTTAAATCTGTAGGACCAAAGCTATCGTTCGAGGTTGTTAGCACTACAGCCTCTGTCCAAAAGTCCTTACTACTATCTGTATCATGTTCTTTTAATCGCTGTAACACACCATCATCATTTTTACGAATTCCAGCCTGACCAATATATACTAATGGTTCATTATTATCATCCATACCAAATAACATATAGATTGCACTTTGATGTAATGCACTAATCTCTTTAGATTCATCTAATAAGGATCTAGGTATTTTATAAACTAAACCAGTCCAATTCGCTAAAGTACATTTAATACGACCAGTAACCTCTCCGTCTAATAAAAATAAATTTACATTCTGTCCCTTAACCATTTATACGCTCCCCTATGTGTTGTGTTTAATATATATATCTCTCTATTGGAAGTTAAAATATCTGATTTTTATATAATATATCAAGTATCTAAAAGAATATAGAGCAAAATATCCCTTAACAATTATGCTTTCGCTTCATTCTTTCAAGTCATTCATCAAGCACTTTTCATCAATAAAATTATATTTTAAAGTCAGATACATATACTCTATTTCTTTAACATTTGTTGATATTGATCAAATTCAGCTTTAGCCACGTTAATTATTTTTCTATATAAATCCTGGTTAACTTGCATATCTGTGTAGCGAATAAACTCACCAGTTTTATCAAATGGTTTCGATTTCGCAGCAAATGGATTAACATGAGAAGCCACGCCAGCTTCCCGCCCAATAATTAATGTATCATGATATGGATTTACATAAAACAGATAGTAAGTACCTAAATGACTGCCTCCAGATGCACAATAAGCCACAGGAACTAGTCCATAATCCTTAAATGTGCGCATAGAATATGCTGCTACTTCAGATACAACACCATCATTCATAGACATATCCGCAACAACCCAACCATTATAAGGACCGTATCCCTCACCTTTACCAACTATTTCAGATGTTCTTGCCTGACAACTAAAAGCAATTGTGCTAATAGCTAGTAAAACTAATAATAACTTTTTCATTTAATTACTTCCCTCCTGAATTCTCTCAAATAGTATATATGTATAGAATATCATACTTTAGTTAACCTTTAGTAGTACAATATAAATATAGAAATAAGGAGATGATACATATGAAATTTACAAAACGTATGCTCGTCATGACAGCCCTAGCCGTTACTGCTGCTGTATCTACAGGATTTGCTTACGATTATGTATGCAATAACTCTCAGTACAATTGCAATACTAACACACAATACAACTGCAATAACAATGCTAACTATGCACCATGCAACAATAACAACCAAAATTATTGCGGTCAAAACTCAAATGCTAGAGGATGCAGCGGATATAGAAAATAACATTATAAATACACCAAAGGCCTATAGTACTGTATATGTACTATAGGCTTTTCTCATATTACTTTCACGGGTTATAGAATTATAATGCACTAAATAAGTAATAATAATCATCATATACAACATCATATGTATTATATAAATAAAATACCACATCATATGAGACAAAAACACCTCGATATGATGTGGTATTGATTTTTTCACAATCCACTCTATCACTACATATTAAATGTAATACTACTTTTGGATTCTCCAATTTCGAAAAACCATATGTCTCTATGGCATATAAAACCTTTTAAGTAGATATTTTCAAATTATCTTTAGATACCCTACAATTGCATTTTCATTTCATTCGTTCAAGTCGTTCATCTATCATGTTTCACCACATCACTAATTAGTCGTCCCAAGTCTATAGCATTTTTAGATGTAATAACAGGTTTACCTGTCCTATCTTCAATAGATTTACGCGCATCACCAGCGATAGAACCGCCATCTTGAGCAACCTGTTTATTTTCCTCTAATCCTTGTGGATTAGTTGCCTCCGCAATATCCTTTGTAGCCGTTTCGGCTAACATATTTAAGATAAGTTCTGTAGTAGACATATTATCTCGTAGATTTTCTTTTTTTAGCCCCTTAAAGTCCTTATATTCTCTAGTCGTCATTCCAGACCAAGCTTTAGAGATTTCATTCGTTAGGATAGCATATTCATTACCAGCTTTAACACCATGATCTTGCCAAGTATCGGTTAATTCTTTACGAACCTGAATGGCCTGTAATCGTTGATTAATCCATTCTCGGCTATAGCCCTTACGCGCATATCCTTCTAAGGCTCTATCTATAGTTAGCTCTGGGTCAATTATTTCATCAATACGCTCTTTACCAACTTCTGCTAACCACATTTTAAAAGGTTCTGCCTTAGGCGATGGAACAGATTGTATGATACGGAAAATACCTTGCATATCGGCAACATCTGTTAATCGCATTTTACCATCTGGAGCTTTCAATTTTAACTGTCGACAAATTGTCGACAGTTCACTTTTCTCTTCTTCTGACATACGTTTTTTCACTCGATACCAATAATCACGCGGATTATTGCTTTCAGTCAGAGAACCTACAACATCCACTATACTAAAATACCACTCTTCCCTTTCATTATCCCACACAGAACGAATTTGACTACCT
>ERZ772920.1262-NODE-1262-length-13195-cov-4.663090_pt1 | contig 13195 bp, 8 predicted proteins | sample MGYA00511469_ERZ772920 | MGnify/ENA primary metagenome ERZ772920 (study PRJEB29015, sample SAMEA2738069) | human oral metagenome | biome: human oral; feature: human-associated habitat; material: saliva | place: China | collected 2216 ... | reverse complement strand
TGCTCGCGCAGTTCCTGGCGGCGCCGGAAGGACTCGGCCATGCCGCCGCGGCGGGGAGCGGCCGAGGCCCGCACCTCGACGTCGTCACAGGTGACGACCGACAGCCCCCAGCGGGTGCGGCACATCTCGACCTCGCCCCAGTCCAGCACGTGGGTGCGCCAGGCGTTGCGGATGGTGAGAGCCTGCGGGGTCAGGGTGATCTGCGGGGCCCACCACAGCAGCCAGGTGAGGAAGGTGAGCAGCCCCGCCCAGGCCAGGGTGCGCAGCCCGTGGGCGGCGCCGTCGGCCAGGCCGATCGTCAGGGACATCCCCGCCGCGGCCAGGCCGATGAGGGCGGTGCCCAGGCGGGCCGGCAGGGAGCGGATGACGACGGTCGGCATGACCGGAGGCACAGTGGTGGTCACGGTGGTGGGCACGTCTTCTTGCACGGGCGCATCATGCCGCACCGGCTCTCGTCCGTCGTCATCCGCTCCGGTTGAGGGCACCGGCTCAGCTCTTGACGTAGCCGATGCTCTCGGGCCGGAAGGAGGCCAGCCCCTGGGCGCCGAAGTTGCGCAGCGTCTTGGGCACGGCGGTCAGCTGCATGCGCTGGTAGATCGGGATGTTGAAGACGTTCTCCCACAGGATCTTGTCGAGCTCGTTGGCGAGCTTGTTGCGCTCGGCGCCATCGGGGGTCGAGCCGATCTTGGCGACGTACTGGTCGACCTCGGGGACGGACAGTCCGGTGTAGTTGGACTGGCTGGTCGAGGCGTAGTACTGGCCCACGTTGGCCAGGGGGTACTGGGTGTTCTCGGTGGTGAAGGCCGTCAGCGCGTAGTTCTTCTTGTTGATGTACTCCGGGAAGTACTTGTCGATCTCGACCGTGGAGACACTGAGCTTGATGCCGACCTCGCCCAGCTGCTTCTGAAGGAGGTTGGCCTCGTTGGTGGCCACCGGGGCGTTGGAGGGGATGGTCATCACCAGCTCGAGCTTCGTGCCGTCCTTGGCGCGCACGCCGTCGGAGCCGGCCACCCAGCCGGCGCCGTCGAGCAGCTTCTTGGCGGCCTCGACGTCGTGTCCCCAGCTGGTGGAGTTGTCCTGGTAGCCCTCCTGGACGGGCAGGAAGAAGCGGTTGCCCATGAGGGTCTTCTTGGCGTCCACGGGCAGGCCCGCCAGGTCGGAGGCCGCGATGGCCTCGCGGTCGCAGGCCCGGACAATGGCCTGGCGCACGGCCTTGTCCGCCAGGGGGCCGGAGGAGGCGTTGAACATGATGTGACGCCACTGCAGGCCGGTGTTCTGGCGGACCTCGGCGTCGTCACGGCCGCTGGCCTGCTGGTAGACGTCGGCGGAGAAGATGTAGTCCAGGACGTCGATCTCCTTGTTGGCGAAGGCCTGTCCCATGGCCGAGTCGTCCAGGACGTGCAGGGTGACGGTCTCGAGCTTGGGGGTGGCGCCCCACCACTTGTCGTTGCGCTCCAGGGTGATGACCTGCTTGGACTCGTCGTAGCTCTTGATCTTGAAGGGGCCGGCGAAGTAGTCGTTGTTGAACTTGGTGGCGCCGGCCATCGACTCGTTGAAGGTCTTGGCATCGGCCATGAGCTCCCTGGGGGTGACGCCGGCCAGGGCATTGGACCAGTCGGGGTAGACCGAGTTGAAGGTGACCTTGGCGGTCTGCTTGTCCACGATCTCGACCTTCTCGACCTTGTCGATTCCCTCGACGGTGGCCCAGGAGTAGCTGGGGTCCTTGACGTGGTCGAAGAACGCCTTGATGTCCTCGGAGTCCCACTTGCGTCCGTTGCCCCAGGTGGCCTTCTCGTTGACGGCCACGGTGACCACGGTCTTGCCGCCGACCTCCGCGGCCTCGAGCTTGGTGAGGAAGTCGGGGTTCGGCGTCGCCTTGCCGTCCTCGGCCCAGTCGACGACGTAGGGGGCGACGAACTTCATGACCAGCCGTGTGTCGACGACGTTGCCGTCCACGGTCGCGACGTTCCAGTTCGCCGGAGCCGAGCCGATGCCGAAGCGCAGCGTGCCCCCGTCCTGGAGCTCGTCGGGGGCGGCGGTGGGCACGCCGGCGGTGGAGCCCGAGGAGCCGGAGCCGTTCTTGGCGCAGGCCGCCAGGGCGGTCAGGACGGCCGCGGAGGCCGTCGTGGCAAGGAACATGCGACGGTTGAGCTTCATGGGAATCTCCGTTCACTAAGGGCGCCGTCGTCGGCGCGCGGTGGTGGGCAGGATCGGTGGACTGGATCGGTGGACAGTGCGATGGGTGGACTCGAGGGCGAGGGACGTCAGAAGACCGCGGTGCGCTCGGGGTAGTAGCAGGCGACGTCGTGGTCCTCGCCCTGGGAGCGGAACTCCGGCATGGCTCCCAGGCAGGCCGAGCGCTCGTCGTCGGTGAGTCCTGAGGCGAACTTCGGGCAGCGGGTGCGGAAGCGGCAACCCGAGGGCGGGTTGGCGGGGCTGGGCATGTCGCCCTCCAGGACGATGCGGCTGCGACCGCGCTCCTTGGCCGGGTCCGGGATGGGGATCGCCGAGAGCAGGGCCTGGGTGTAGGGGTGGGCCGGGGCCTCGAAGATGGTGTCGACGTCGCCGATCTCCACGATCCGCCCCAGGTACATGACGGCGACGCGGTCGGCGATGTGGCGCACCACTGACAGGTCGTGGGCCACGAAGAGGTAGCTCAGGCCCATGGTGGCGCGCAGCTCGTCGAGCAGGTTGATGACGCCGGCCTGGATGGACACGTCCAGGGCGGAGACCGGCTCGTCGAGGACCAGGAGGCTGGGTTCGAGGGCCAGGGCGCGGGCGATGCCGATGCGCTGGCGCTGCCCGCCGGAGAAGTTGCGCGGGTAGCGGTTGGCGTGGCTGGGCTCGAGCCCGACGAGCTCCATGAGCTCCTCGATGCGCGGCCCGATATCCGCCTTCTTCCAGCCGTTGGCCCGCAGCGGCTCGGCGATGATGTCGAAGATCGGCAGGCGCGGGTCCAGGGAGGCCATGGGGTCCTGGAAGACGATCTGCAGGTCGCGGCGCACCTGGCGGCGCTGGGCCCGCCCCAGGTCGGCCGTGTCCTTGCCCAGGACCACGATCGTGCCCTCCTGGGGCGCCTGGAGGGAGAGGACCTCCATGAGGGTGGTGGTCTTGCCGCATCCGGACTCGCCGACCAGGGCCAGGGTCTCGCCCCGGCGGACGTCGAAGGAGACGCCGTCGACGGCGTGGACGGTGCCCACGCGTCTTTTGAAGACGGCGCCCTTCATGAGGGGGAACTCCTTGACGAGGTCGGTGACGCGCAGGACCTCGGGGCGCTCGGCGTGCGGCAGGCTCATGGTCTCGGGAGTCTTGAGCGCCGGGACGGGGTAGATGTGGGAGTAGTCGAGCTGGTCCCGCTCGATCTCGTCGCGGCGGTGGCAGGCCGAGTACTGGGCGCCGGAGCCGGCCTCCTGGCCGTCGGTCCCGTCGCGCTCCACGAGGGTGAGCTCCGGCTCCTCCTGGGCGCACTCGGCCTGGGCCATGGGGCAGCGGGGGATGAAGGGGCACCCTCGGGGCAGCTCGAGCAGGGAGGGCGGGTTGCCCTCCAGGGTGGCCAGGGCCGAGTCCTTGCGCGCGTCCAGACGGGGCAGGGAGCCGAGCAGGCCGATCGTGTAGGGCATGCGCGAGCGGTAGAAGATGTCGTCGACGTCGCCGGTCTCCACGATGCGCCCGGCGTACATGACGGCCACCCGGTCCGCCATGCCGGCCACGACCCCCAGGTCGTGGGTAATCATGATGACGCCGGCACCGGTCTCCTTCTGGGCGGTGCGCAGCACGTCAAGGATCTGGGCCTGGATGGTGACGTCGAGGGCCGTGGTGGGCTCGTCGGCGATGATGAGATCGGGGTCGTTGGCGATCGCGATGGCGATGACGGCCCGCTGGCGCATGCCGCCGGAGAACTCGTGGGGGTAGGCCTTGGCACGCACCTGCGGGTTGGGGATGCCCACCAGGTCGAGCAGCTCGACGGCGCGCTTGTGGGCGTCCGCCTCGCTCATGCCGGGCTGGTGGATCCGCAGGGCCTCGACGATCTGGGCGCCCACCGTGTACACGGGGGTCAGGGCGCTGAGCGGGTCCTGGAAGACCATGGCGACCTGGGAGCCGCGGATACGGGACATGTAGCCGTCGGGCCGCCCCAGCAGCTCGGTGCCGTGGAGGCGCACCGAGCCGGTGACTTCGGCGGACTCGTCGAGCAGTCCCATGACCGCCGTCGAGGTGACGGACTTGCCCGAGCCGGACTCGCCGACCAGGGCCAGCACCTCACCGCGGGCGACGGACAGGTTGACTCCGCGCACGGCGTTGACGCGCCCGTCCTCGGAGGGGAAGGAGACCTGCAGGTCGGTGACCTCCAGCAGCGGAGCCGTGCTGGTGGGGTCCGGCAGCGCGTCGTCGCCTCTGCGGGCATCGACGGCGGGCACGGCCGCGGCACTCTTCGTGGCCTCGGCGGACGTGCGGGTGCTGCTCGTGGGGCTCATGCCTTGCCTCCTGACTTGGACGAGGGATCGATGGCATCGCGCAGACCGTCACCCATGACGTTGACGCACAGGAGCATGAGGACGAGCACGGCGGCCGGGGCCAGGAAGATCCAGGGGTAGGTGGTCGCGGAGCGCTGCCCCTCGGCGATGAGGGTGCCCAGGGAGGTGTTGGGCGACTGGACCCCGAAACCGAAGTAGGACAGCGTCGTCTCGCTGATGACGGCGTAGGCCACGTTGATGGTGGCGTCCACGATGAGCAGGGAGGCGATATTGGGCAGGATGTGCCGGGCGATGATGACGGGACTGGGCACGTTCATGAAGCGGGCGGCATTGACGTACTCCAGGTTCTTCACGCTCAGGGTCAGGGAGCGCACCACGCGGGCCGTGAGCATCCACCCGAAGCCGGCCAGCAGGATGATGAACAGCGCGATGGAGCCCTTGGCGGCTCCGGCCCGCTGGGAGAGGATCGCGATGATGAGGAAGGAGGGCACCACCAGGAGCAGGTCGGTGGCCCACAGGGCGATCTTCTCCCACCAGCCGCCGAAGTAGGCGGCCGAGGACCCGATGACGGCGGCGATGCCCGTCTGGAGCAGGGCGACGAAGACGCCGATCATCATGGACTTGCGGGTGCCCTCCACGACCATCGCGTAGACGTCGCGGCCGCCCTGGGTGGTGCCGAACCAGTGATCGGCACTGGGGGCCTGCAGGAAGGCGGAGGAGTCGACGTCGGTGAAGGTCCAGTGGGTCGCGGCGTCGCCGAGGAGCGCAAAGAGCACCATGAGCAGGAAGCCGATCGCGCCGACGACGGCCCCCTTGTTGCGCCAGAAGCGCCGGGTGATGATCTGCCTGCGGGTCAGACGCCGGGAGTCCCTGGGGGTCTCCTTGGTGATGTCGCCCAGGTCCTCGGGGCTCAGCGGGGCCTCCCCGCCCTGCTCGACGGCGGCGTAGCCGCCCACCGTCATCTGCTTGCCGATGGAGGCCATCCCGTTGGGTTCAGCATTGCGCGCCATGGGTCAGCTCACCCTCACTCTCGGGTCGACGATCGCCACGAAGACATCGGACAGGAGCGCGCCGGTGAGGGTGCACAGCCCGGAGAAGGCGACCACGGCCGTCACTCCGTTGATGTCCATGCCGGAGATCGCGCTGATGGAGTACTCGCCCATGCCGTGCCAGCCGTAGACCCGCTCGGTGATGGCGGCACCGGTGAACAGGGTGGCCAGGGCGAAGGCGAAGTAGGTGGCCATGGGGATGAGCGCGGTGCGCAGCGCGTGGCGGGTCAGCGCCTTGCGCTTGATGAGGCCCTTGGCGCGGGCGGTGCGCACGTAGTCGGCGCCCAGGGTGTCGAGCATGAGGTTGCGCTGGAAGCGGGAGTAGGAGGCGATACCGCCCAGCGACATCGACAGGGTGGGAAGCAGCAGGTGCTGGAGGCGACCGAGGGCGCCCTCCCCCTCACCGGTGAACTCGAAGATCTGGAAGCCAGAGCTGCGGTTGATCTGGACGGCCAGGACCTGCAGGAGGATCGCGATGACCATGGCGGGGGTGGAGATGATGATCATGGAGATCAGGGAGATCGCGCGGTCGGAGAAGCGGTACTGGCGCGTGGCGGTCCAGGCCCCCAGGGCCACTCCCCCGACCATGCCGATGGCTGCACCCAGGAAGACCAGCCGCACCGAGACGAAGATCTTGGTGCCGATGAGGGTGTTGATGAGCTCACCCTTGGGGGTGCGCCCCCAGTCCCAGTGGAAGAGCACGTTGCGCAGCCAGGTGACGTAGCGGTCCCACACGGGCAGGTCGTGACTGATGTTGTACTTCACGAGGTTGGCGTGAATGGCGTCCCAGTTGAGGGAGGGATCCTGACGGTTCCACAGGGCCGAGGGATCCAGGGAGGCCGAGGCCAGCAGATAGGCCAACGACGTGGCGATGAACAGCAGGACCGCGTAGTTCGCGATCCGGCGCGCCAGGTACGGGAGCATGCGTTCTCCTCCTTCGGACAACCCACCGGTGCGTGGAACACCAGCCCGTGGCACGAGCACCTGACAGCCGTGAAGGTGACACCGTGTACGAACGAATGAACGGGGTCACAATACCTGTCGAGTGAAACGCAATGGATACATTTCCAGCATTCAAAAACCGCTCACCTGGTTAAAAAGGGGAAATGAAACGCGGCGGTGGCCTCGAGTCCACCGCCGCGTCATCAGGGGGCCACCCCCGATTGAGGTCTCAGTCAGACCTCATCATTCCTCATCTCCGTAGAGGTCGATTCCGGCTCCGGGGACGGCCCGGATGAGCTCGCGGGTGTAGTCCTGGCGCGGGTTGGCGAAGAGCTCGTCGGCCGCCCCGGACTCCACGATGCGCCCGTGCTCCATGACGACGACGTCGTCGGCGATCTGGCGCACGACGGCCAGGTCGTGGGTGATGAACAGGTAGGTCAGCTCCAGCTCGGACTGCAGGTCGGACAGCAGGCGCAGGATCTGGGCCTGGACCAGCACGTCCAGGGCGGAGACCGCCTCGTCGAGGACGACGATCTGCGGCTTGAGGGCCAGGGCGCGGGCGATGGCGACGCGCTGGCGCTGACCGCCGGAGAGCTCGTGGGGGTAGCGGCGCATGACCGAGCGCGGCAGGGAGACCATGTCGAGCAGCTCGGCGACGCGCGCCTCGCGCTCCTTGGCGGTGCCGATCCCGTGGACCCGCAGCGGCTCCTCGACGACGCGGAAGATCGAGTACATCGGGTCCAGGGAGCCGTAGGGGTTCTGGAAGACCGGCTGCATGATGCGCCGCAGGGCGAAGAGCTCCTTGGGCCCCAGGGTGGACAGGTCCACCCCGTCGTGGAACACCTTGCCGGAGGTGGGGTCGATGAGGTTCAAGATGATGTTGGCGACCGTGGACTTGCCCGAGCCGGACTCACCGACGAGCGCCGTCGTCGTGCCCTTGCGGATACCGAAGCTGACGTCGTCGACGGCGGTGAGGGTCTTGTCCTTGCCCTTGGCGCCGCGCACCTCGAAGACCTTGGTGAGGTGCTCCACGCGCAGGATCTCCTCGGTGGCGCTCGATCCCAGGCTGGCGCCCAGGAGCTCGTCGTCGGTGACCTGGATGCCGCGGGCGTGGGCGGACTCGATGCGCCGGGAGGCCAGGGAGGGGGCGGCCTTGACCAGACGCTGGGTATAGGGGTGGCGGGGGTCCTGGAGCACCTCGAGGCTGGGGCCGGACTCGACGACCCGGCCGCGGTGCATGACAACGATGTGCTCGGCCCTCTCAGCGGCCAGCCCCAGGTCGTGGGTGATGAAGAGCATCGCGGTGCCCAGCTCGCGCACGAGGGTCTGGAGGTGGTCGAGGATGCGTCGCTGGACGGTGACGTCCAGGGCGCTGGTGGGCTCATCGGCGATGAGCAGGTCGGGGCGGGCAGCCAGGCCGATGGCGATGAGGGCGCGCTGGCGCATGCCGCCGGAGAACTCGTGGGGGTACTGCTTGGCCCGCCGGGAGGCCTCGGGCAGGCCGGCCTGCTCCAGCAGGAGGGCCACCTGCTCGTCGACGTCGATGCGCCCGCCGGCCGAGGTGGCCGCCTTCTGGGCGTGCCCAGTGTGCTCGGCATGTTCGGCCATGAGGTGGGCGAGGCGGTCGTCGGCGACGCCGGCCAGGCCGTTGGCCCGCAGCGCCTCCTTGACCTGGAAGCCGATGGACCACACCGGGTTGAGGTTGGACATGGGGTCCTGGGGCACCAGGCCGATGGAGGAGCCGCGCAGGGCGGTGAGCTCCTGGGTGCCCAGGTGGGTGATGTCGCGACCCTGGAAGCGGATCGTGCCGCCGGTGACCCGACCGGTTCCGGGCAGCAGCCCGATGACGGCGTGGGCCAGGGTGGACTTGCCCGAGCCCGACTCCCCCACGATGGCGACCGACTGGCCGGGGTAGAGGGTCAGGTTCGCCTTGCGCACGGCCGGGACGAGCCCGGTCGAGGAGCGGAAGGCGACCTCCAGGTCGCTGATCTCCAGGAGGGGGTCGCTCTCGGCCTTCCAGGAGGGCGCGGGGGCGAAGGTCTTGTCGGAGGCGCCTGAGGCGGTGGCGGTGGATGCGTTGGAGGGTGTCACTTGCGGGCCTTCGGGTCCAGGGCGTCGCGGACGACGTCGCCGAGCATGATGAAGCCGAGCACGGTCAGGGCCAGTGCGCCGGCGGGGAAGAGCAGGACGCTGGGGTGGCTGTTGAGGGCGTCCTTGGCGGCCGCGATGTCCGCGCCCCAGGAGACGACCGAGGAGGGCAGGCCGATGCCCAGGAAGCTCAAGGTGGCTTCCGAGACGATGAAGACGCCGAGCTCGACGGTGGCGGTCACGATGATGGGGGCGGCGGCGTTGGGCATGACGTGGCGCAGCAGCATGGCCATGCGTCCCGAGCCCAGTGCCCGCGAGGCGGTCACGTAGTCCTCGTTCTTGACGCTCATCACCGAGCCTCGCGTGATGCGGGCGATCTGGGGCCAGCCGAACAGGGCCAGGACCAGGATGACGGTGAGGATCGAGCGGTCGTTGCGGAACATCTGCATGACGACGATGGCCGCCAGGACGAAGGGCACGGCGAAGAAGATGTCGGTGACGCGCGAGAGCAGCGCGTCGAAGAACCCGCCGAAGAACCCGGCCAGGGCCCCGACGGCCGAGCCGACGAGAACCACGACGAGGGTGGTGAAGATGCCCACGCTCACCGAGGCCCGGGCGCCGTGGACGGTGCGGGCGAAGATGTCGCAGCCCTGGATGTCGAATCCGAAGGGGTGGCCCCAGGAAGGCCCCTGGTAGGAGTTGACCAGCGTGCAGTAGCCGGGGTCGCGCGGGGCGATGAGCCCGGGGACCAGGGAGAAGGCCACGGCCACGGCGATGAGCACCGAGGCCGCCCAGAAGATGGGCCGACGGCGCAGCTGCCTCCAGGCGTCGACCCAGACGGAGGCCGGGGCGGACTCGTCGGCGACGGCGTCGACGGCGCCCAGGCCGATCTCGTCGTCGGCGATGACGAAGCGCTCCTGGCCCGGGCGGGTAGTGGGGGACGTGGTGTTCTCAGGCATAGCGGATCCTCGGGTCCAGGGCGGCGTAGAGCAGGTCCACCAGGAGGTTGGAGATGATGAAGACGAGCACGAGCACGGTGGTGAAGGACACGACCATGGGGCCGTCGCCGCGGATGATGGCGGAGTAGAGGGTGCCTCCCACGCCCTTGATGTTGAAGATGCCCTCGGTGACGATGGCGCCTCCCATGAGGGCCCCCAGGTCCGCGCCCAGGAAGGTGACGACCGGGACCAGGGAGTTGCGCAGGACGTGGACGATCATGACGCGGGCCCCGCTCAGGCCCTTGGCCCGGGCGGTGCGCACGTGGTCGGCGGTGAGGTTCTCGGCCACCTCGGTGCGGGTCAGGCGCAGCACGTAGGCGAAGGAGACGGCACCCAGCACGACCGCGGGCATGAGGAGCTCGGTGAAGCCGGGGCTCTCGCCGGCGGTCACGGGCAGCCATCCCAGGCGGACCCCGACGATGAACTGCAGGACGAAGCCGATGACGAAGGTGGGCACGGCGATGACCACCAGGGAGAGCACCAGGACGGTGGCGTCGAACCAGCCGCCCTTCCTCACCCCGGCGATGAGGCCGAAGCCGATGCCCGCGATGGCCTCGAAGGCCAGGGCCATGAGGGAGAGCTTGATGGTGATCGGGTAGGCCCGCACCAGCACGTCGAGGACGGACTCGGTCCCCCGCAGCGACTGGCCCAGGTCCAGGGTGAACAGTCCCTTGAGGTAGAGCAGGTACTGGACGATGAAGGGCTTGTCGAGGTGGTAGCTGGCCTTGATCTGGTCGATCACCTCGGGGCTGAGCGAGCGCTGGCCCCCGAGCGCGGCGATCGGGTCGCCCGGCAGGGCGAAGACCATGGCGTAGATGAGCAGCGTGGCACCGAAGAACACCGGGACCATCTGCAGCAGCCTGCGTGCGACGTAGCGAAGCATGTCTCCTTCTTCCTCCCTCAGAACTTGGAGATGGCCTCGGCCCGCGCCCACAGGCGTCTGGCCTCGTCCGGGTCGTAGGTGAGGACCTCGTTGCCCGGGACATCTGCCGTCCAGCCCGCAACGGTGGGGGCGGTGAAGTCCTTGGCGGGCGTGCGGGTGCCGTAGTAGAGCTTGTCGCAGATGAGCTTGCGGTCGATGGCCCGGCAGATGGCGGCGCGGCGGGCGCGTCCCTCCTCGTCCATCTTCCAGTGCTCGTGGGTGACGTCGATGGCGAGTCCCTGGAAGTAGGCGGCCGGCTTGTTGATGGCGCGCTCGCCCAGCTGCTTCTGGAAGATGGGCAGGAAGGAGTCGGGGACGGAGTCGGCGATGTCGATGGCGTCGGCGAGCAGGTCGTTGTAGACCGAGTCCGGGCTTGTGTACAGCTTGAAGGTGATGCCCTTGTTCGCCACGGTGCGCCCGCCGGCGTAGGCGGGGTTGGGCTCCAGGACGATCCGGCTGTCGTGGTCCCAGGAGACGAAGCGGTAGGGGCCGTTGCCCACGGGCTTGGCGCCGTATGCCTTGGGATCCTTGAAGGCGGATTCCGGCATCGGGTAGTAGGCGTAGTGCCCCAGGCTGATCTTGAAGTCCGACGCCGGAGCGTTCAGCTCGACGGTGAAGGTGAGGTCATCGACCTTGGTCAACCCGGTCAGCTCGGAGTCCTCGTCGTAGGAGAAGCCCTTGATCCTCTCGAAGAAGGAGGAGCCGAGCTGGGCGTTGGACAGCAGGGCGCCGAACTTCCAGGCCTTGATGAAGGAGTCGGCGGTCACCGGGCTGCCGTCGGAGAAGGTCCAGCCCGGCTTGAGGGTGATCGTGAAGTGCTGATTGTCCGTCGTCTCAATGGAGGAGGCCACCTCGTTGATGACCTTGCCGTCCTTGTCGTAGCGGATCAGGCCGGCGAAGACCAGGTCGAGGACGCGCCCACCATTGGCCTCGTTGGTGTTGGTGGGCAGCAGCGAGTTCTGCGGCTCAGAGAGATTGGCCAGGATGACGCCGCCGTTGGCGCTGGAGCGGGCCTCCTCGTAGACCGGGGTGGCGGTCCAGTTGAAGTCGACGTTGGAGGCGTGACGTGAGTAGCCGCCGAAGCCGTTCTGGTACCACAGCGGGATGCCGGGCAGGTCGGCGAAGAGCTGGGACTGGGCCTGGCGGAAGTAGCCGTAGGCGGTCTGGGGGTCAGCCGAGCCCGCCGCCTTATCGAGCAGGTCGTCGAAGGTCTTCGAGGAGTACTGGGAGTCGTTGGCGCTGGCGCCGGTCTGGAAGGTGGCGTTGAGGAAGTTCTCCAGCGAGGGGTAGTCGGCCGACCATCCGGAGCGGAAGGCGCCCAGGAGGGTGTGCTTGGTGATGGCCGAGCGCATCTCGGAGAACTGGGCCACCGGCAGGGGCTCCATGGTGATGCCCAGGACGTTGGACACCGAGTGGCACACGGCCTCGGCCCAGGTCTTGTGGGGGCCGTCGGAGTTGTAGGCCAGGGTCAGCTTGCCACTGCCGCTGCCCAGACCGCCTCCTTCCGAGCTCGATCCGCGCGAGCATCCTGAGACCAGGAGCAGGCCGAAGGCGGCCGCGCCGAGCCCGAAGCCACGGCGCGACACTGTCAGGGCGTTGTTCATGCGACCTCCATGGGGCATGGAACCGACGAGGATTCGTCACTGGATCAGAGGGTTTCGGCACGCTGAGGAGCTCAGGCGCCGCCCACAGGCGGGGATAGTACGTCCACCGAGGAAACAGGACCGTCACGTAGCACGGGAGTCAAACCGTGAGATACCAGCGCATTCAGGCGTTCCAGGCCTGGGCGAGCAGCTCGTAGGAGCGGCGCCGCAGGGCCGGGTCGTGGGCGTAGGTGACCACGAGGATCTCGTCGAGGTCCCACCGGGCGGCCTGCTCACGCAGGCGGGCGGCGACGTCGTCGGCCGTGCCCACGAAGGACAGGGACATGGCCGCCTCGACGGCCCCCTCCCGGCCGGGCGCGTAGGCGCGCCAGGCCTGGGGGTCCTGGCTGGGCGGGTCCAGCGGCCCGGGCCGGTTGCCGACAATGCGGGCGGCGGCGGCCATGGCGGTGCTGAACAGCAGGCGGGCCTCCTCCTGGCTGGGAGCCACCATGACGTTGACGGCGGCTGCGACCCGGGGGACATCCGGCGCGTACTGAGGGCCGGGAGCGTCTTCGGTACGGGACTCCAGGACGGAGCGGTAGGTGGCGATCGCCGCCTCGGCCTGGACCGGGGCGAAGTGCGAGGCCACGGCGAAGGGAAGTCCGAGCCGGCCCGCCACGCGGGCACCGTTGACCGAGGAACCGAGCACCCACACGGTCGGGTGGGTGCCCTCCCCGGGGATGGCCCGCACGCGGGGGCCGCCGGGCTCAGGGGCGTGGAGGGCGTCGTCGGGATTGCCGGGGGCGCCCAGGAGGAGGGAGCCGGGGACCCGTTCCGGCACGGGCTCGTCACCGAGGTAGGTGAGGATCTCCAGGATCTCCTCGGCGAAGCGGCCCGGTTCGGAGGCCCGCCGGCGCAGTGCAGCGGCCGTGCGCCGGTCGGTGCCCGGGGCCCGCCCCAGTCCCAGATCGACCCGGCCGGGGTAGAGGGTGGCCAGGGTTCCGATCTGCTCGGCGACGACGAGCGGGGCGTGGTTGGGCAGCATGATCCCGCCGGAGGCGACACCCAGACGCTCGGTGGCGGCCAGGACCTGCCCCATGAGGACGATGGTCGCCGAGGAGAGGTAGGTGGTGGAGCCGTG
>ERZ772920.1258-NODE-1258-length-13206-cov-5.769371_pt1 | contig 13206 bp, 9 predicted proteins | sample MGYA00511469_ERZ772920 | MGnify/ENA primary metagenome ERZ772920 (study PRJEB29015, sample SAMEA2738069) | human oral metagenome | biome: human oral; feature: human-associated habitat; material: saliva | place: China | collected 2216 ... | reverse complement strand
GCGCGCTTTTGTGCCGGCTATGCGTGAGCGGGGAGGGGACCTCGTCTTTCTGACGTCGACCGCCGCCCACGACACCTATCCGGGAGGCGGCGGCTACGTTGCAGCTAAGCACGCTGAACGCATTATTGCCAATACCCTGCGCCAGGAACTGGTGGGTGAACCCGTGCGTGTGATCGAAATTGCCCCAGGTATGGTGCGGACTGAAGAATTTTCTCTCAATCGACTGGGCTCCCAAGAAGCTGCCGATCGCGTCTACGAGGGGGTGGCCCAGCCGCTTATCGCTGAGGACATCGCCGAGGCGATCGTGTGGACCCTGGAGCGGCCACGTCACGTCAATATCGATTCGATGATCGTGCGCCCGGTTGCTCAGGCGACGAATACTCTTGTGGCTAGAACTGCGCCCGAGGTCTAAGACAGACGCAGGTCGCGATCGCCTAGCCCACATTTGCTCAGTTATGCGCGTAGCGTGGCATAAGCGCTCACGCTTGCAACTCCGATCAAGAGAACAATGAATGCCCAGGCAAGTGCGGTAGAGCTTACCCTTCGAGTAAGTCGTGCTCCGACGATGCCTCCGCACATCGAGGCCGCGGCGAAGCAGGCAACCATGGCCCCGGCCTCGGCACTGATATCTAAGGTTCCACCCAGCGCACGTGAAGCCAAGCCGAACAACGCTGTAATGAGCATGATCAGCAGGGATGTTGCCGATGCTTTTTTGATCGGGTAACGCAGAACAAGGTGAAGCGCAGGAACGATAGCAAAACCCCCACCGACACCAAAGAAACCGGTGAGAAAACCGGTCACGCTAGCGAGAAGAACCACTAGGGCTGCCTTCTTGAGCGTCGACTCAAGCGAGCGTGAGGATTCCCCAGGTGCGGCCTCGTCAATTGATGTAGGGGAGGCGTCGGCGCGTGCACGCAGCTGCCTGTGCACCATAAAGACGGCGACAAAGGCCAGAAGAATACAAAACTCCAGCATGAGCGTGCGCGCTGAGAGCAAAGGATTGAGGGCAGAACCGCCCCAGGTGCCAACAATCCCAGCGAAGGCAAAAAGGCTCCCGTTCTTCCAATCAACGTGACCGCTGGGTGCGCGGGTCACCAGTGAAACGCATGCGGTCGCGCCGACGATGATGAGCGACAATGTCGCAGCCTGATGCGGATTTTGACCCAGAAGATACACCAAGACTGGAACAGAAAGAATTCCGCCACCAGCTCCCAGTGCTCCAACAACAATGCCTATGCCAATGCCGACGATTGCCGCCTCAATGAGCACCGTGATCCTCCTTGATCGGGGGTGTGAGCCCTAGCGAATGAGCAATGGCTGGATCCATGATTTGATCTGCGTTTGCGCCGCGCGAGATCAGGAAGGCCATCGCTTTGTAGTAGGGCAGAGCGTGGGAATAGAAATGCCGGTAACCCTGACAGAGGTAATTATGTGAAGGCCCAGAATCGGTCGCGATGAAACGATCCTTCGGACATCCACCCCAGCACAAACGCAGGAAGGGGCAGCTCCAGCATTCATCATCCAGATCTTGCTTCTTCGTATCAAAAGCACGCATCTTTTCCGAAGTTGCAAGGGTTGGGAAATCGCTGTTCGCAATGTTGCCGACAAGCCACTCGGGCTCAACCCAGTGATCACAGGCGTAGACATCTCCGTTAAACTCCATCGCCATATTCGCCCCGCATGATGGCGCATGGACACATACGCTTGCTGAGCCGAAGAGCGCAGAGATGGAGGAATCGAAATCTTGTACGAAGACGGAGCCCACGTCAGAGCAGACCCACTCATCAAAAATTGAGCAGAGGAAGTTCCCGTACCCTTCCGGTGAGGTGGAACGTGAGGTTACGCAGTCTCCGTCTTGACGGTAGAGGAGCGCCGAGCTTCCGCTTCTCCACCCGAGTTCGGCTTGGCGCAGGTGCTCTCGGGGAACGCGCTCGACAATGGGGATGAATTGCATGTACTGCGCCCCGAGCTCATCTCGAAAATAGCGATAGACCTCAAGGCCGTGGTCTTCGTTAGCAGCGTGGACTGTGCACAAGATATTGGTGTCGACATCGGCGTTACGAAGGTGTTCCCATCCACGAATCACCATCGAGTGAGTTCCATGCCCGCCGCGGTTGAGACGGTAGGCGTCATGGAGTTCTTTCGGGCCATCGATCGAGATTCCCACCAGCACGTCATTGTCTTTGAAGAAACGCGCCCACTGCTCGGTGATCAAAGTGCCATTGGTTTGGATGGCATGACGAACCTCTTGGGTGGGGCGACGGTATTTTTCGCACAGCTCAATGAGGCGTTCGAAAAACGGGAGCCCGCGCAGGGTTGGCTCACCGCCCTGCCAGAGCATCGTGACATCTCCATCGGGGCTTGCCGCTAGGAAGTTCTTGACGTAGGTCTCTAAAGTTTCTTCGCTCATCGACTGGCGTTTTTGGTCGTAAAGCAGTTCCTTTGAAAGGAAGAAACAGTACTGACAGTCAAGGTTGCAGGCGGCACCCGTTGGTTTGGCAACAACTGAGAAGGGGAGCGAAGGGGTGGGGGAATGCGTCATCGGGTCCCTTCGCTTTCCTTCTTGATTGACGAGGCCGTGGTTTGGGATGCGTAGGCCGCGGCCTGAGCAGCAGCAAGTGGGCCAAGCTCGGCGCGGACGACATCGATGTGCCACTTCATTGCGGGAATTAATTCGCTCTCGAGGCCATGGGCAATCATATCGGAGACCTGGGGGATCGCCTCGGGAAGTTCCCCGGCCACAATGATTGCCCGAGGGTTGATGAGAAGAGCAGCGTTTGCGCAACAGGCGCCGACTGCACCCATTGCATGATCAAGGATCGATAGTGTTCGAGAATCCCGATTTTTAACTTTCGTTGCCAATTCGCTTAGAGAAGAGACATCGCACTGAGCGCAGAGCGAGGGAATAGAGGCGAGGGTTTCTAGACAGCCCTCTTTCCCGCATGTACATGGGGTATGCACGTTCGGAACGCGCATATGCCCCAGTTCTCCAGTGAAGCCAAAGTCTCCACCAGATAGGCGATAGGAAATCACCAGGCTGGCGCCGATACCGTTGGAAAGCCGAACGTAGAGGATTGATGGATACCCCTGTCCGGCACCCCATAGCGCCTCGCTCAGGGCAGAAAGGCGTGCAGTTGTATCGATGAGGATTTTCCCGTTCCAGCGGCGTGAAATGGTATCGATGACGCTCTCGCGGCTGGGGTAGGGGGAATGGGGTGAGTGGGAAATATTTGAACCCATGGGGACTGGCAGGCCGATCCCGATGGTACTTATGTAGTCAGTAATGATGCCGCGCGTCTGTGCGCGCTCGAGGAGCATCGCTCCCATGGCGTCAAGTGCTTCAAGATAGTTGATGGGACGTGAGGCGGGGACTGATTGTGCAATGAGGACATCGCCGCCTCGATTGAGTAAAACCCCAGCGAAAGAGGCTCGGCTGATCACAATGCCAACCGAGTATGCGCACAAGCGCGCCGATGTGAACAGAGTCGTCGGACGGCCCGCCCCCGTTCGTTCATCCCCCTTGAGAGAGATGACGGCGTGAGCATCGATGAGTTTTTTGATTGCACGCCCGAGTGTTGTTCTCGAAACATCAAGAGCTTCGCACAGCTGTGAGCGCGAGGAAGGAGGATTTTCTCCAAGATAGCTGGTGATCTGGTCTTCCAAAGAGGGCACGGTGGCGTGAAGATCGTAGTCCATGTCCTCTCCTTCGATGTTGTGTAGTGTGGGCCTCCCGCACGCCCCGGAAGGCCCACACCAATGTGTGTTACTTACCCATGACCTCGTCGAGATCGCTTCGAGCGGTGTTGACCAGCGGAATATCAAAATCCGTCATGGCCGCCATCCACTTTGCGAAGGAGTGGTCTCCGCGCTCGCGGAGTTGGAGGTATAGGTTCGTTGCGAGTTCACGGCGAATGTCGTCGTAGACGGGCACCGTGTATACATTGTTCATCTCTGCGGGATCAACTCTCAAATCGTAGAGTTCATTGATCGACTCCGGTGAGATGACGAGCTTGAATTCCTTGGTGCGCAGCATTCGCTGTTGCAGCGGGAAGTGGTGTCCGTGGAATTCGCAGACGATGTCTTCACGCCAACCTGGCACATCCTCGCCTCGCGTCAGGTCAACTATCGAACGTCCGTCTTCAACCAATGCTGGGTCAAGTCCAGCGATATCAAGGACGGTTGCAGGAAGATCAATCAAAGACACGAAGGCGTCGGATTGGCCCACAGCGGAAACACCGGGGATATGCGCGATGAAGGGGACGTTGTAAATATCGTCGTACATCATCGGTCCCTTGTCGTTGAGGCGGTGGGAGCCGGTGAATTCTCCGTGGTCTGCGCAGAAGAAGACTGCGGTGTCATCCAGGATGCCCAGTTCGCGTGCCACATCCATGATTCGACCGATTTCGAAGTCAATCATGGCGACGTATCCCCAGTAGACAGCGATGAGCTTCTTCCACTGATCGTTATCGAAGGACGATGTCGACCAGTAGGTTGCGTAGTTCTGCTGGATCTGCGGTTTACCGATGAGCGAGTCACCGAAGTTTTCGGGCAAGGTGACATCGTTTGGATCGATCAAATCGAACCATTCATCGGGGAGGAAGTAGGGAAGGTGTGGGCCAAAGAAGTGAACGTCCAGGCTGAAGGGTTGTCCGTTTTCCTTCCAATCGGCCGCATATTCGCGAAGCTTCTCAATGGCGCGATCAGCCAAGAAGCGTTCGAAGGTCGCTTCTTCTGGCTGCTCGAGGCGTGCTGCAATGATGTGTCCGTCGCGGCCACCTGGGAGCTTTCCTCGCCAGAAATCATGTGCGCGAACAGGTGGAAGTCCGTGTTCGTTGAGCCACGCGACGTACTTTTCATTAGCAACAGGGTTTTCGGCGCCCCAGTAGGTATCGTCATCGGCACCAAACTTATCGGGGAGGTTAGCCCCGCAGTGGTACTTTCCGACGATGCCTACGTTGTAGCCCGCGTCCCGAAGTGCCTGAGTGTAGGTCCAGGTCCCAAGGGGAATCATCGTCTGGTAAGCGATGTTCCATTCGGGGTTGGCCAGCACCAGGTGCTTTCCGGGTCGCTTTCCTGTCAGAAGTGAGGCGCGTGCGGGTGTGCAGATCGCAGTGGGAGTAAAGCAGTTGGTGAAGGCGAAACCGTTGCGTCCCATCTCGTCAATGACGGGGGTTTGGGCGTGGGGGTTGCCCAGGCAGCCGATCGTATCCGTGCGATGCTGGTCTGTCATGATCACCAGGACATTGCGGACATTATCCGGAATGTCACTGGAGCGTTCGTATGTGTCAGACATGATGGTCCTTTCACTTCTCGGAAGCAGCGAGTTTGTCCATGTCTTCAAGTTCGGTACCAGTGGTTTCCTTCAGGTACTTTGCGGTGAAGATGACGGCTAGGACACCGAATGCACAGTAGATCCAGTAGGTTCCTGCCGGCGACCACGAGATCAGGAATGGGAAGAGAAGCACGACAAGGAAGTTGACGAAGAAGTCTGCTCCCGAGGCCATGGACATTGCGCCACCACGAATCGAGTTGGGGAACATTTCGCCCATGACGATCGAGAAGATCGGTCCCCACGAGGAAGTGAAGCCCAGCAGGAAGGTGCACAGCGCTGCGACGGCAAGGAATGCCAAGACCGGGTTGTCTGCAACGTCGGGCTTCCCGTCGACAACGGGTGCCAGGGTAAAGACGGTCGCAACGACGCCCAGGGAGACAAAGATCAGGGTGCCTCCGTAGATGAGCATCCGCTTACGTCCCACGTGGTCGACAAGAAGAATGCCAGAGACAACGCCGACGATCTTGAAGCCCGTGATGAGCAGCGTCTGCTGCAGTGCCATTGATTCGTTGAATCCAACTGCTGCGAAGAGCGAGTTCGAGTAGAAGAAGACGCCGTTGATACCGGTGAGCTGCTGGAATGCGGCAATCATCATGCCAACCAAGACCAGTCCGCGCCACTTAGAGGAGAAGATTTCTCCAATGCTGAGCTTGCGTCCGCCAGTTTCTTCCATCGATGCGGCGATTGCCTTGACGCGCGCTGCCGGATCGTCTTCACCGCTGACCTTTGCAAGGACAGCCTCAGCTTCTGTGGTCTTTCCGACCGACACTAGGTAACGAGGCGACTCGGGGATTTGTGCCGTAAAGATGACGAACAGAAGCGCGGGGATGATGAGGCATGCGAAAAGCACCTGCCAGGTCTGCAGTCCCCAGAAGGCGGGCTTTGCCGCACCACCGGTTAGGCGTACAACACCCATATTGATGAGGCCGGCGAAGAACAGGCCGAGGATGATCGCCAGCTGACGGAAGCCAATTAGGCGGCCTCGGATATCAGCCGGTGCAATTTCTGCAACGTATCCGGGGGCAACGGTGGTTGCTGCGCCAAAACCAATGCCGCCGACAATGCGGGTGAGGAGAAGGAAAGGATATCCGAAGCTTCCCAGAAGCGGTGAGATCGGTCCAAGGAGTGCTTCGAAGAGAAGGAAGGGGCCAACCCACATCAAGGTTGTCTTACGGCCGATCTTGTCGGAAATACGTCCCGCTCCAAGTGCGCCAATGAGGCCGCCAATAACACCGGCCGCGCCGGCAACGCCCTGGAGGAATGGGCCGAGGTGGAAGGTGGTGCCGACCGCTTTAATTGCGGCGTTGAGGACCATTCCTTCGAATCCGTAGAAGAAGGGGCCCAAGGTTGCAATGAGTGCAAGGAAGGTGGCGTATTTCCGCGCCCGACGTTGAGCTTCGGTCAGCGGAACTGCCGTACGTGAGGTTGACATGAGGTCCGTCCTTAAAGGGGAGAGGAATGAACTCATCGGATTGATCCGTGATGCCTCATCTTTGAGGCACTTACACGCTATCGCCGAGTGAATTTTGGGCGTTGGCGTGGACAAAATTAATTTTTGTGAGCTGTGCCACAGAAAATACATTTCTTCTCACAGGAAAACCTTAGGTGCGACATAAAACAGACATAGAGGTGGTCCATAACTTGAAGACCAAGACGACAGGGCAGATGCCCCAGAGGAAAGGAATGCGCATGAGTGCAGAAGATATGAACAAGGACCACCTGGACGAGACTCGAGTCATTGATACACAGGCCCAGGATGCGCAGGCACCTGATACACATGCCGACAAGACGACCTATGTGAATGTCGCTTATCAGAAGGAAGATGGAACCTACGAAGGTGCTTGGCTTCCCGCTGATGAGGTTGTCTCTCACGAGGCCTCAGCAAAGCCCTCTTGGAAGAAGAAGGCAGTAGCCGCCGGTGCTGCAGCAGCTTTCTTGGTTGCAGGTTTTGGTGCTGGTTGGGCAACGAGTTCGGTTGCCTCTCCCGCTCCGACGCAGCAATCGCAGGCGGCGCCCGGACAGCCGGGTCAGGGTGGTCCGGGAGGTCAGCAAGGCCAGGGCGGTCCCGGTGGACAGGGGATGCCTGGCGGTCAGCAGGGTCAGAACGGCCAGCAGGGCATGCCTGGCGGTCAGGGTGGTCCCGGCGGTCAGCAAGGCCAGAGCGGCCCTGGTGGACAGGGTATGCCTGGTGGTCAGCAAGGCCAAGGTGGCCCTGGTGGACAGGGTATGCCTGGCGGTCAGCAAGGTCAGAATGGCCAGCAGGGTATGCCTGGCGGTCAGGGTGGTCCGGGAGGCCAGCAAGGCCAGGGTGGTCCGGGCTCTCAGAACGGATCCTCCAAGAAGGGATCTGAGAACTCAACTGCAAAGAAGAAGGCGGCAGAGAACTCTTCTCAAAGCTCTGACTCCCAAAACTCTGATTCCTCTTCTAAGTAATGAGGGACTCCCGGTAGGGGTGCTCGACGCTACCACGGCGCCTGGGCGCCCCTACTTCTTTTCGTAGACGAAGGGGGTATCGGGCGGATTAACGGGAGTAATGTTCGTTGCCCTCAGATAGAGGGCTTTCGAATTGCGAACTTCCAAGGTTCCCTGAATGCGAACCCATTGATCTGCCTGCGGCACGAATGAGGTTGTGTTATTCACGGCAAAACCTAAGGCATAAGCATCAGCTGCACAGCACCACATGGTCATTCGGGATAAGCCGAAGCTGTCATCTGGACCGAAGGGCGGCATCCCTGCCTCTGAAGAGGCTTTATCTTTTGGCAAGACGAAACCGGTTACCTCGATTGTTTTCCCATCCCACTGATCGGGGTGAGTCACCATATTGATGACGCTCTCGTAGTAATTATTTGTGTCGATCACGCGGTCGGCATGGAACTGTGCTCCGGAAGAAGAATCTGAAGATGAGGGGACAGACACCTGTGAAATAGCGGTCGCTGAGTTCGTTGACCCAAGGAAGCTTGAAGGGGCCAGTGAAAAAGGTAGGCACCATGCAATGACTGGAATAAGAAGATAAGCCGCATTCGCGCGTGTTCGGTGAGTGTGTTTTTCCTGCCTACGTGCAAGAAGATCGACGATGGCCCACACGGTGAAGACGACACACAAGAAAATGATGAGCGGAAGGAAACGAGGCGGGAAGAAGTAGACCCATCGCCTCGAAAAGAAGAGGAAGCCTAAGCTTGCCGCGGCAAGCACAAACACCAAAGCGCGTGTCCTCACAATGCACCTCCCAAACCCCACCAGGTCAAGACAAAACCTGCCAGTGCAACAACAGCGGTGATGGTTGCGCAGATGCGAAGAGTAAAGCGCGTCGAGAAAACCGCTGACAACATGAAGACGTTCTTCACATCAAGCATGGGGCCCATGAGCATGAAGGTCATGAGCGCTCCTGGGGGAAGCAGACTTGTCATGCTCCGTGCGACGATCGCATCTGATGATGAACACTGAGAAAGAATGAAAGCCATCAGCATCGCTACGGCAATGGAGACATATGAGGAAGTATGTCCCGTCATAAACCCAGCAGGGAGAAGCCCCTGGATGAAGCTGGAAAGCGCGGCACCAATGATCATATAGGGCACGACGCGTAGGAATGCAGAGGCCGACGCGGAAGAAAATGAAGAAAAGCGTCCTCGCGTAGCGTGCGCCGCGTGGACTCCGCAACCATGTGAACACTCACAGGAGTCATCCGACTCGCTCTGGCGCAAAACGGTTTTTAGGGATGGCATGCGGATGCTGAGCAAAGTAGCAATTAACGCGGTGCAGATGATGGCTGCCGCCACGCGGAGCGATACCGCTTTCAGTGAAGGGCCAAAGGCATACCACGTTGAAAACAGGACAAGCGGGTTGATGGACGGCGCTGCAAAAAGAATGATGAAAACAGTGCGCGGAGGAACGCCTCGGCGGAGCAGGGTGCGAACAAGAGGAACGGTTGAACAATCGCAGACGGGAAGAAGCGCGGAGTAGACGAAAGCAATGAGGCAACCCGCAACGCGGCCTCGTGGGAAAATGCGCGCGAGCTGGTGAGGGGAAAGAAAAACCTCAATCGCAGCGGCAATCAGAGAACTGATCGCCAAGAAGGGTAAAGACTGAAGCGTGATCCCCGAAAAGATTGCAATCATACGGGAGATTGGGATTCCCGCTGCGCTCAATGCCTCTTGAAAGCGATAGGCACACACCAAAGCAAGGCATACGAGTGCTGTGACCGCCGTCGAGGGACGGGAAATGTCCATGTGCCTTCTTCCTTGTTGGGTGGCAGTGCGTACATCGTTAACTCTATCGCGATGCTGATCTCATTTTTGCGTCCACAGTGAGATGAACATGCCATATGTGCATGACTTGCGTAGACTGGAACAGGCGTTGATCCGGCTACATCAGTAGGAATCACCGGGGAGCATTCGGAAGAACGGGCGCGGTGTTGCACGGCACCCCAGTAGAACCGAACGGGTAAGCCCGTGATAGCTGTTAATGAGCGGCTACGCGGCGCGTAGCAAGCGGGGTGGTACCGCGGGAATCGGCAACGCTGATCCTCGTCCCTGTGGACCTGCGACACAAGGACGAAACATGACGAAGCACGGCTTCTACCCGCGCCATCGCGATGAGCAAGTGGATCCAAGCCCGTCCTTCCCTCAGATGGAAGGACAGACCCTGGCTTTCTGGGCCGCTGATGACACCTTCCGTAAATCCATTACTCGCCGTCCCGCCGGTAAGGGCGGTCAGAACGAATTCGTGTTCTACGACGGCCCGCCTTTTGCAAACGGCCTCCCGCACTACGGTCACCTTCTGACCGGCTACATCAAGGACGTTGTCGGTCGTTACCAGACCATGCTCGGACACCACGTTGAGCGCCGTTTCGGCTGGGATACCCACGGTCTTCCCGCAGAACTTGAAGCACAACGTCAGCTGGGAATCGAAGACGTCACCGAGATTACGCGTCCCGGCGGAATCGGTATCGAGGCCTTCAACGCGGCCTGCCGCTCCTCCGTGCTCCGTTACACCAAGGAATGGGAAGAGTACGTTACCCGTCAGGCCCGTTGGGTGGACTTCGATAACGACTACAAGACCTTGGATATGTCCTACACGGAATCGGTCTTGTGGGCATTCAAGCAGCTCTACGACAAGGGCCTTGCCTACCAGGGCTACCGCGTTCTGCCGTACTGCTGGCATGACCGCACTCCTTTGAGCAACCACGAGCTCAAGATGGACGACGATGTGTATCAGGATCGTACTGATAACACCGTTACCGTCGGTCTGCGCTTGGAAAAGAAGCTGCGCGAAGATTCTGAGCGTCCCGAATTGGCGCTGATCTGGACGACCACGCCGTGGACCCTTCCCTCGAACGAGGCCATCGCTGTTGGTCCGCAGATCGACTATGTCCTGGTTCAGGTTGCTGCTGATCATGCGGGCAACTTGGCAGGGGAGCGAGTGCTGATTGCGGCAGACCTGGTTTCCGCTTACGCCAAGGAACTGGGTGAGGACCCGCAGGTTGTCGCCAGCTACAAGGGACATGAGCTGGTGGGGCTTCACTACCACCCGATCTACGATTTCTTTGATACTCCGGAAAATCGTGCAGAAGGCGCAGCGCCCGGCCCCAACGGTTGGTCGATCATCGCTGCCGACTATGTGACGACCACGGATGGTACCGGCCTTGTCCACCAGGCTCCCGCGTTCGGTGAAGACGATATGTGGACCTGCATGGAATACGGAATCGGTGTGGTCCTGCCCGTCGATGAAGGCGGCGTTTTGACTTCTGAGGTCCCTGACTACAAGGGCTTGCAGATTTTTGATGCGAACCGCTACGTCGTGGCAGACCTGCGCGAGCAGGGCGGACCGATCGCCCGTCGCGCACCTGAAATCCGCGCCGTGCTGGTCCGTGAGAAGTCCTACGTGCACTCCTACCCGCACTGCTGGCGCTGCCGCAAGCCGCTCATGTACAAGGCCGTGTCTTCGTGGTTCGTTCGCGTGACCGAGATCCGTGATCGCATGGTCGAGCTCAACCAAGAGATCACGTGGACCCCCGCGCACATCAAGGACGGCATCTTCGGCAAGTGGCTGGAGGGCGCTCGCGACTGGTCGATTTCGCGTAACCGCTTCTGGGGCGCACCGATCCCCGTGTGGGTATCGGACGATCCGCAATACCCGCGTACCGACGTTTACGGCTCGGTTGCAGAGCTGGAAGCTGATTTCAGCGTGAAGGTCACGGACTTCCACCGTCCCTTCATTGATTCGCTCACCCGCCCGAACCCGGACGACCCGACGGGCAAGTCGACGATGCGTCGTATTTCCGATGTCTTCGACTGCTGGTTTGAGTCGGGATCCATGCCCTTCGCGCAGGTTCACTACCCCTTCGAAAACCAGGAGTGGTTCGAAAACCACTACCCGGGCGACTTCATCGTCGAGTACATCGGTCAGACGCGCGGCTGGTTCTACACGCTGCACGTCCTGGCGACCGCGCTCTTCGATCGCCCCGCGTTCCGCTCCTGCGTCTCCCACGGCATCGTCCTGGGTGACGACGGCCTGAAGATGAGTAAGTCGCTGCGTAACTACCCGGACGTGGCCGAGGTGTTCAACAAGTACGGTTCCGACGCGATGCGTTGGTTCCTCATGTCCAGCCCGGTCGTGCGCGGCGGAAACCTCATGGTCAAGGAAGAGTCGATCCGCGATACGGTTCGCCAGGTGCTCTTGCCCATTTGGAACACCTACTACTTCTTCACCTTGTACGCCGGTGCGTGCAATGGGGGAGCGGGCTACGAGGCCAAGCGCCTTGACCTATCGGATCAGGTAGTTGTCGATGCTCTGCCTCAGATGGACCGCTACCTGCTTGCTCACACGCGTTCCTTGGCTGAAGATGTCCGCGGTGCGCTGGATGCCTATGACGTTGCTGGTGCCTGCGACGCGATCCGCGACTACCTGGATGTTCTGACCAACTGGTACGTGCGTACTCAGCGTCAGCGTTTCTGGGATGAGGACAGCTCGGCCTTTGATGCTCTCTACACCGCCCTGGTGACCCTCATGGAGTTGGCAGCCCCCTTGCTGCCGCTGCTTTCCGAGGAGATCTGGCGCGGCCTGACGGGTGGGGAGTCCGTGCACTTGGTGGACTTCCCCGTGATTTCCGATGCCGTCGCTGACTCCGCGCTTGTCGAGGCCATGGACGAAGTTCGTTCCGTCGTTTCCGCTGCTCACGCTCTGCGTAAGACCCACCAGCTTCGCGTGCGTCAGCCTTTGGCTTCCTTGCAGGTTGTGTCTGAGCACTTCAAGGAGCTGGAGCCCTTCGCGGATCTGATTGCTTCTGAGGTCAACGTCAAGTCCGTGGTGTTCGCTTCTCCCGAAACTTCGGGCCTGAGCGTGCGCACCGAGCTTTCGCTCAACCCGCGTGCTTTCGATCCCTCGGTCCGTAAGCTGACCAGCCAGCTGTTTAAGGCTCAGAAGTCCGGTGAGTGGGAGGTTGTGGGCGGCGAGTGCCGTTTCGCCTCCGTCGAGCTGGACGGAAAGCCGCTGGTGCTGACCGGTGACATGTTCTCGGTGTCTACCTCCGTGGACGCGGCCGAGGGGCAGGTCGCGGACGTGCTGCCGTCGGGTACCTTCGTGGTTCTCGATACTGAGCTGACCCCTGAGCTCGAGGCTGAGGGCTACGCCCGTGATGTCGTGCGCGCCGTTCAGGATGAGCGTAAGAATGCTGGCCTGCACATTGCGGACCGCATCGACCTGTCGCTGACGGTTCCCGCCGATCACGTGGCCGACGTGGAGACCTGGCGCGACATGATCGCCGCCGAGACCCTCGCTCTGTCGCTGACGGTCGAGGCCGGCGACAAGCTCGCGGTGAGCGTCGCCAAGCACTGAGTGCTGTTACTGAGGCGGGCGGGCTGCGCGAAAGCGCGACC